>Ga0307363_1000008_pt1 | contig 23023 bp, 34 predicted proteins | sample AAT_RA_Asp2_MT_FD_194613 | JGI IMG/M metagenome (GOLD analysis project Ga0307363, IMG submission 194613) | Metatranscriptome of enriched activated sludge microbial communities from anaerobic digester in WTTP, New Holstein, Wisconsin, United... | ecosystem: Engineered > Bioreactor > Anaerobic >...
AAAAAGGCCCACCGCTTGACATCCTTGCCCTAGAGGCAGCGCAACAAGCCAGCTCCTCTGATCTGCATTGACAATTCCCCCTTTGCTTGACTGTCGGATTAATGGTAAAGAGGCTGATCTTTATCTCCCAACACACACCATGTAATCCAGACAAGCGACTCTCAACCCGTTGTCATTTGAGGAATACACTCTCATCGGCTCGGGCACGAAAGGACTTCATCCATGCGCCTCACCCCTGCAATCGAGCTGGAATACCGTTGCAAAAAGCTGCAAGACCTGATGCAGCAAGCAGGTATTGATGCCGTCATCATTGTACAGAATGCCGACCTGTACTATTTCACCGGCACGGTCCAGAACGGCTGCCTTTACGTACCAGCCCAGGGCCAACCACTCTACCTGGTACGCCGGGACCAGGCACGGGCTCGGATGGAGTCGGGCCTCAAGGAGGTGCTTCCCTTTGGTTCACCCAAGGACATCCCCGGCATCCTGAGTGCATTTAATTATCCGATACCGAAACGGATCGGACTTGAATTCGATGTGCTTCCCGTCATCTTTTTAGAACGCTACCGCAAGGTCTGGCCCAATGCCGACCTTTTGGATGCCACCCCCCTGATTCGTCAGGTCAGGATGATCAAGAGTCACTACGAGATCCACCTCATGCAGGATGCTGCAGATCAGGTTCACAAGGTCTATGAGCGGGCAAAAGAGGTGATTCAGGAAGGCATGACCGATTACGAGCTGGCCACGGAACTGGAGTACACCGCGCGAAAACATGGTCACCTGGGACTGATCAGAATGCGCGTCTTTAACGGCGAGATGTGCTTCGGTCATACTTTTTCAGGGACCGACAGCGCGGTACCGGCCTATACCGACACTCCTTTCGGCGGCTTGGGCGCCTCCCCCTGTTTTGGACAGGGAGCCGGGCACAAGGCGATCGGACGGCATGAGCCGATCATCATGGATTTTGCCGGCAGCATTGACGGCTACCTGGTCGACCAGACCAGGGTCTTTAGTCTTGGGCCGCTTTCTGACCGGCTGACCAAAGGGTTTGAAGCTATGCTCAAGGTGCAGGAGCTGATGAAGGAGCTGGCAGTGCCGGGTATCAGCTGGGGTGAGCTCTACGAGCGCTGCCATGCCTTGGCGGTTGCACTGGGCTATGCCGACAGTTTCATGGGGGCAAAAAACTCGCAGGTCTCGTTTATCGGCCATGGCCTGGGTATTGAAATTGACGAATACCCTTTCATTGCCAAAGGTTTCAAGGATCAGGTCCTGGAAATAGGCATGGCATGGGCCTTTGAGCCCAAGGTTGTCTTCCCCGGCGAGGGGGCAGTCGGTATTGAAAACACCTTCTACCTCAGTAACGACGGGTTGAAACAACTGACCCGTTCTGAGGATGCTTTGGTGGTTTTATAATGTTGTTTCAGTATACAAAAACCTGTTGTATTTGGCTTCGCACGATGCTATAACAACCAAAATTATTGTATACAGTATTTTAAAAAGGCCGAGATACATTGTGCAATCAATTAGTTGCACCTAATATCCTGAAAGGAGAAGTACGCATGGCTCTGAAGGAAACCCTCAAGCAGAAGATTGAAGAATTCCGCCCCCGTACCACCAAGCTGGTGAAAGAGTTTGGCAAGGTAAAGATTGACGAGGTCACCATTGACCAGTGCATCGGTGGCGCCCGCGACATCCGCGCTCTGGTAACCGATATTTCCTACCTGGATCCCCAGGAAGGTATCCGGTTCCGTGGCAAGACGATCCCTGAGACCTTCGAGGCCCTGCCCAAGGCTCCTAACTCCGCTTATCCTACCGTTGAATCTTTCTGGTACTTCCTGCTGACCGGTGAGGTTCCGACTCAGGCCCAGGTTGACGAAGTCTGTGCAGAGTTCAAGACCCGTCAGATTGTTCCTTCCTATGTATGGGACGCCATCCGCGCTCTGCCCCGTGACAGCCACCCGATGGTAATGCTGTCCGTCGGTATCCTGGCCATGCAGAAGGATTCCAAGTTTGCCGGTTTCTACAACTCCGGCAAGTTCAACAAGATGACTGCCTGGGAATACGTCTATGAAGATGCCAGCGACCTGGTTGCCCGTATTCCTCTGGTTGCCGCATTCATCTACAACCTGAAGTATCGTGGCGACTACCAGATTGCTCCGGACCCAAGCCTTGACCTGGGTGCAAACTTCGCTCACATGATCGGCCAAAGCGACCAGTACAAGGATGTTGCCCGTATGTACTTCATCCTGCACTCCGACCATGAGTCCGGCAACGTATCGGCGCACACCACTCACCTGGTTCACTCCGCCCTGTCTGACCCCTACTATGCCTATTCTGCCGGCCTGAACGGCCTGGCAGGCCCGCTGCATGGCCTGGCCAACCAGGAAGTGCTGGACTGGACCCTGAAGTTCCAGCAGAAGTACTGCGCCGACAAGGAGCCTACCAAAGAGCTGATCACCCAGGCTCTGTGGGATACTCTCAACTCCGGACAGGTCATCCCCGGTTACGGCCACGCTGTTCTGCGTAAGACCGACCCACGTTACATGTCACAGCGTGAGTTCTGCCTCAACACCCCGGGTCTGAAGGACGACGCTCTGTTCAAGCTGGTTGCCATGATCTTTGAAGTTGCTCCTGGCGTACTGACCGAGCAAGGCAAGGCCAAGAACCCCTGGCCTAACGTTGACGCACAATCCGGCGTTATCCAGTGGTACTATGGCCTGCGTGAGTGGGACTTCTACACCGTTCTGTTCGGTGTGGGCCGCGCTCTGGGCTGCATGGCCAACATTACCTGGGACCGTGGTCTTGGTTACGCTATCGAGCGTCCCAAGTCGGTTACCACTGCAATGCTGGAGAAGTGGGCAGAGGCTGGCGGCCGCAACTAATCCTGCCTTTCCTTGTGGAAAAGCAACGGGGGATGCTCATGCATCCCCCGTTTTTTTGTACCTGCCTCGTTTACCGCGCTATAGGTCTTATTTGCCCTGAAAGACCGGCTTACGCCGTTCAAGAAAGGCTTGTTTGCCTTCTTCATAGTCGGCACTGTCATAGACCATCCGTCGTAATCCCTGGATATACTCAAAGGTTTCTGGACGCAACGGATACGAATCCGCCAGAAGCCGCAACTGCTCTTTCATGACCCTGTTGGCCAGAGGAGCATTCTCGGTTATGCGGGTTGCCATGGCGTAGGTAAAAGACTCAAGCTCCTCAACAGGCACCAGATGATTTAAAATGCCCACCTGCAGGGCTCGCTCAGCTGAGATCGGTTCTGCGGTATAAAACATCTCACGCGCAATACGCGGCCCTACAATATTGAAGAAATGCATAATGCCTGAAATATTGTAAGGGACTCCCAGCTTTGCAGGCGTAATCGCAAAGGAGCTACTGGGGCAACCGATGGCAATGTCACAAACAAACGAAAGGTCACAGGCACCACCCCAGACTGACCCCTCAATCATGGCGATTACCGGGGAAGGAAAGCGCTGTACCGCCCGCAACAGACATTCAAGCGGGTCGTTATAGGAAAGCGGATCACGGCCGGAAACCGGCAATTCATGGATATTAAAGCCGGATGACCAGACCTTTGCCCCTTGTGCTGCCCGCAAAATCAAGACCCGTACTGTTTCATCATGGGAATACGCTTCAATTGCCGCAAGCATTTCTCCCAACAGGTCGCAACTCAGACTGTTACGTGTCTCGGGATGATTAAAGGTGATTGTTGCCACACCGTTGGCTTGGCTTGTCAGTATCTTCGACATGGAATCTTCCTCCACTAGGGCACATCCATATCCGGCGCCAGCCCGTACTGCGTCAGCTTGCGCTGCAGTATAGCACGCTCAAGGCCAAGGCCCTTGCTTGCTTTGTCAAGATCCCAGCCACACTGCCTCATACAGCCCTGAAGATAGTCCCGCTCAAAGCGGTCTCTTGCCGCCTGCATCGGCACAACACCTTCACACCGCGTTGCCTGGCGAGAACCAGATGTCGGGTTTTCAGCAGCCGACAGCAGCTCAGGCAGGTCGTCAGCGCTCACAACCGGCCCACTGGCCATGATCAGCACCCGCTCAACAACATTTTTTAGTTCTCGTACATTACCAGGCCAAGCATAGCGCTGCAGATAGGCCAGGGCAGACTCATCAAAACTCTTGACCTCCCACCCTTCACGGCGATGGAACTGATGGATAAAGTGTTTAACAAGGTGCGGAATGTCCTCTGGCCTTTTGCGTAGCGGCTCCAGTGAAAGGGGGACAACCTGCAAATGTTGGTACAGGTCATCGCGGAAGGTGCCAGAGGCAACGGCTTCGTGTAAGGGACGCGATGAAGCGGCAAGGATGCGGACGTCTGCCCTGACAGGCCGGGAACCTCCGGGCCGTTCAAAACACTGCTCAGTAATGATACGCAGTATCTCCCCTTGGCCTTTCAATGACAATTCTTGAATGTCATCAAGAAAAAGAGTGCCACCATCAGCCAGATCGAGTCGTCCGCGTTTCAGACTGTCAGCCCCGGCAAAGGCACCCCGTTCATGACCGAACAGTTCATCGCCAAGCAGCTGCTCAGGCACCGCCATGCAGTTAACAGAGACAAAAGGACGGTCTCGACGGGTGCTCGCATGGTGAATTGCCCGGGCAACGAGCTCCTTGCCAACACCGTTTTCTCCCTGGATCAGGACCGGGGTTGAGGCTGGTGCCACCCGACGAATCTGACTACGAATCGCCTCCAGTGTCGCAGAGACGCCAACCAGCTCGTGTTCTCGCAATGAGGCAAGCCGCAGTGCCTCATTCTCCTTGCGCAACTCTTTATAGTTAAGTGCATTGGCTGTTGTAATCAGCAGTTTATCAAGAGAAAAGGGTTTTTCTATGAAATCAAAGGCCCCTATTCGGGTAGCCTTGACAGCCGTTTCAATGGTGCCGTGTCCGGACATCATCACCACGGTCAGGTCCAACGCCAGATTTCTGATCCGTTCCAGCGTCTGAATGCCATCCAAACCTGGCATCCAGATATCAAGCAGCACCAAGTCCGGCACTTCTTCACGGATAAGGTCAAGGGCATCAGCACCGTTTTCTGCCAAAAGCACCTGGTACCCTTCATCCTCAAGGATCCCCTTCAAGGATGTCCTGATGCTCTCTTCATCATCAACAATCAGAATCAACTTTGACATGCCGCCTCCTCAACTCAAACAGCTGGCAATTCTATTACAAAGCACGCTCCGTGCGGTTTGTTATCTCGAACACGCACAAAACCATTATGATCAGAGATAATACTGGTTACAATCGCAAGCCCTAAACCTGTACCTCCCTTTTTGGTGGAAAAGTACGGCTCAAAGAGTCGCGCTTTGATCTCAAACGGAATCCCTGGGCCATCGTCGGCGACGCTACAGGAAATCATCTTAAGTTCAGCATCATAGGCGGTCGTAATCTCGACAGTTCCTGCGCCTTCCATGGCTGCAACCGCATTCTCAAATAGATTGATCAGAACGCGCTTGATCTGATCTCTGTCAATCTTGACGATCGGCAGTTTTTCGTCAGGCAGAAAATGATACACAATCTGACGATGGGCCTGTTGATAGAGTGTCAATGTTTCGCGCACAAGATCATTAAGATTATTTTCCGTTGGCTGCACAGCCGGCATACGCGCGAAATTTGAAAACTCATTTACCAGAATTTTTAATTCATCGACCGCTTTACTGATCATGCTGGTGCACTCGTCAAAGATTCTTCCATCTTCATCATTTGAAAAACGCTCAAGATAGCGCTTACGCAGTCGTTGCGCGGAAAGCTGAATCGGGGTAAGCGGGTTTTTGATCTCATGGGCGATCCTCCGCGCCACTTCACGCCAAGCCTGCATTCTTTGCCCCTTAACCATCTGGGTAAGGTCATCAAGCACCAAAACCGATCCCAGAAATTCTCCTTGCTCATCCCGCAGCATACTGAGGTTCATCTGCAGCGTTCTACGCTCTCCACGCATATCCAGAGTGATTTGTCGACTGATGCTGTCATGGCGGGTTAACGCCATGTCACGCAGTGCATCGCGAACAATCTCCAAGTGTGCTTCGCGCATAACGTCGCGAAAGTTATGCCCCAGTACCCTGCCGGTATCGATATGCAACAAACGTTCTGCAGATCTGTTGACCGTTGTAATCAGACCGTCCCGATCAACCGAGATAACTCCGGCTGCCACATTACGCAGCACGGTTTCCATATAGCGACGTCTGGACTCAATCTCCTGATTGCTCCGGGTCAGTTCATCATTGGTAGCCGTAACCACTTGGCGTTGAACCTGCAGATCCCTGATCATGGTGTTAAACGAACGCACCAGCATGCCGATTTCATCAGGCCCCTCCGCATCGATTCTTACCTCAAGATCGCCTTCAGCAACTGCTCGCGTTCCCTCAACAAGTGCCTGGATGGGACGGGTCATGCTATTTGCCAAATAAATACCGATCCAAAAGGAAAGAAAAACTATGACGGAAGCGATCAGAAACAAGACCAGGATGTAACCGGTTGTGATGGGATTTTTCAAGATCTTGAGACGTCTGAACTCCTGGTAGGACGAGGTGATCTCCCGCATTTTACTCACCAAGGAATGGGGCACGTAGTAGTTGACGACTACAACACCGACCACGTCCCGATCATTATAGGTTGAGTAAATCGGCACGATGCCACGGATCAGGTCAGCCTTACCGACCGGATTCACTTTGGTGAGTTCGTGCCCTGCAAGGCCTTGATTAATATCCTCCGAATTTGGACTTGTCAGATCCCCCAAGGGGACATCAGGATTGGAGGCACGAATCAATTCTTCTCGTTGCGATGAAAACACCTCAACGATGCCCAGGTTGTACTCCTTCTGCTTCGCACGTACCGTTTCCCGCATAAGTGGCAGCTGCTCATCGTTCAACAAGCGATCACTCTTTATGGTTGCAGCCAGTCCCCGTGCGTAAAACAAGGCATTTTTTGCCGATGTCTTATAATAGGTCTGGGCCACCTCAAGCGATTCGTTTAATGATGACTCAACCTGCACATTGAACCAGTTTTGAACACTGTTCGTAATGAAACTTGCAGAGGCAAAGAATAGCAACATGGTCGGCACCAACGACAATCCGACAAAAGAGATCACCAACTTGGTTCTCAAACGGGTCGCCAAGGTTCGTGAACGGCTTTCAACAAGCAGCTTGACCACGTTCCGACTGATGAGATAGACGAGCAACACAACCAACAGAACAATAACGTTAATCATGCCAAAAATGACAACGTTACTCGACAAAGGGGCCTTAGAACTCAGCTGAGTCAACCTGATTTCAAAGGCGGTCAAAAGAGCAATCAACACGACAGCGAGGATGATAACAGCTGTCTCGCGCAATCGCTTTCTTCGTTCATCGGTTGATACCACTACTTTTCTCCTCTAAGCTGTAGCCGCGAGCTATCAATATCATACAAAGATGGAGATTGAAAACCTGATTCAGCTTGTTATACTTAAGCATAACCGACATGAACACTGACATCCTGGGAGCAGTAATGCGTATAACCAACAAGAGCACCATTGATGATCTTCGTAAAGGGCGTCAGGCGTCTGCGCCGAAACAAGCAAGCAGCGGTCTTTTTTCACTTTTTTCTTCAGAACTTGAATCCAGACAACAGGATAACTCGCACTATACCAAGAGCATTGCAGATCTAAGAGATGAGCTTGACAGTATTGGCAAGACACTTGAGCAAGATCCAACCATTCCAAACTTCAAACGATTCAGAGAAGTACTCAGCACGTTAGCCAAACAGGTTTCAACTGAAGCTTACCGGCTGGAGAAGATTGGTGGAACCCCTTCCAATCCGAGATATTACGAAATAATCACTGTTATCAATAAAGAGGCTGATAAACTCTACGAATTGATTGTGAAGGACCATAAAGACAGCATGGCAATTACCGCTTCGGTTATTGGTATCAAGGGGCTTGTGGTTGATCTGACCACGTAAACAAAAAGAGCGCCGTTAGCGGCGCTCTTTTTCACTATGTATTATTTTAAAATAAACTAAGCGGCTTGTGTTTCTTCCACCAGTTCAATCACCGACAAAGATGCGGCATCGCCTTGACGCTGGCCAAGTTTGATAATCCGGGTATAACCACCTGCACGCTCCTTGTAGCGTGGAGCCAGTGTGGCAAACAGTTTGGTAACAACTGATTTTTCGCGAATGTAAGCGGCTGCTTGACGTTGAGCATGCAGATCACCACGCTTACCAAGGGTAATCATTTTTTCTGCCACGGAACGAATCTCTTTTGCCTTTGCATCAGTGGTAACAATGCGCTCGTGGTTAAGCAGCGAGGTAACCATATTTCTGAACATGGCAATACGATGGCTAGTGGTACGGCCAAGTCTTCTTCCTGATTTGTTGTGACGCATTGGTTCTTCCTTTCTACAGTTCTACACAAATATATGCACTCGTTACCGAGGCTATTCTTCGTCTTTCTGCTCGCCACGGAGACGCTTCATCACTTCAGGGTCAGGGAAAGACTCAAGCTTCATACCAAAGGTAAGTCCCATTTCATTCAAAATATCTTTTATTTCATTCAGTGACTTACGGCCAAAGTTCTGTGTTTTCAACATTTCCGCTTCTGTCTTTGAAACAAGTTCGCCAATCAGCTTAATGCCTGCATTTTTGAGACAATTTGCAGATCGGACAGACAGTTCAAGTTCTTCCACTGTCCGGTACAGATTTTCATTTACTTTTGCATCATCATCGCCAGCTTCTTCCAGCAATTGGGGCTCTGATTCTTCATCAAAATTGATGAAAATAGACATCTGTTCCTTAACAATTTTTGCCGCGTATGCAATGGCGTCTTCCGGCGAAACACTGCCGTCGGTCCAAATCTCAAGGGTCAGCTTGTCGTAGTCAGTCATCTGACCAACACGTGCGTTTGAAACAACAAAGTTCACCTTAATAATCGGTGAAAAAATAGCATCTATCGGAATTGTCCCTACTGGGGCTTTTTCATCACGGTTACGGTCAGCAGAGACATATCCCTTTCCGATCTTGACTGACATCTCCATTTCAAGAACGGCATCCTTACCACAGGTAGCGATATGCAGATCGGGGTTCATGACCTCAACATTATGAGGCACCACAATGTCGCCAGCCTTAATGACACCTTCGCCTTTATGGATGATACGAACTGTAGCCTGATCTGAGCCATGCAAACGGAGACGAACGCTTTTAAGGTTTAGAATTATGTCAGTAACATCTTCCGTCACACCTGGAACCGATGAAAACTCATGCTGCACACCTTTAATCCTGACCGAGGTAATTGCAGCACCTTGTAATGATGAAAGCAACACACGGCGCAACGAGTTACCGAGCGTTGTACCAAAGCCACGCTCAAAAGGCTCAGCAACAAACTTGCCGTAGGTAGCGCTTAGCGTTTCCTTTTCTACCTGTAATTGCTTTGGTTTTATAAGATCACGCCAGTTTTTATACATTAAAACCCTCCCCTCAAGGGGTTACGATAACAAGGACAGAATGATACCGAAGATCGATTATTTTGAATACAATTCGACAATCAGCTGTTCTTGGATAGGTGTAACAATATCCTCACGGACTGGTACGGTTTTCACTGTACCCTTGAAGGTATCACGTTCCAGCTCAAGCCATTGAGGAATGCCGCGACGAACCACGGCATCAAGCGCTTCATTAATGCTGGTAACGGCACGGCTCTTCTCACGTAGCTCGATTGAATCACCAGCTTTAATTTGCATTGACGGAATGGTTGCCTTACGGCCGTTCAGCACAAAATGGCCGTGGCGTACGAGTTGCCGAGCCTCTGCGCGTGAAGAAGCAAAACCCAGGCGATAGACAGTGTTATCAAGGCGACGCTCCAAAAGTGACAACAGGTTTTCACCTGTAACACCTTTCATACGATCCGCACGTTCAAAATAACTGCGGAACTGCTTTTCAAGCAGGCCGTAAAGACGCTTAACCTTCTGCTTTTCACGCAGCTGAACACCATAGTCTGAGGTTTTCGTACGACCTTGGCCGTGCTGACCAGGAGCATAGTTACGACGTTTAATGGCGCACTTATCAGTGTAGCAACGGTCCCCCTTCAGGAACAGTTCCATATTTTCTCTTCTGCACAGACGGCAGGACGGTCCAGTATACCTAGCCAAGACAACCTCCTCTAGACAGTTTCAGGCAAAATTAATTAAACTCTTCTACGCTTGGGCGGTCTGCACCCATTATGCGGTATCGGAGTTACGTCACGAATAAAACTCACATTAAGACCTGTTGCTTGCAGAGCACGCAAAGCGGACTCACGACCAGACCCCGGGCCTTTCACATAAACCTCAATATTACGCAAACCATGCTCCTGAGCCTTGCGGGCACAATCTTCTGCCGCAACTTGAGCTGCAAAGGGAGTACTCTTACGTGACCCCTTAAAACCTTTTGCACCTGCAGTTGACCAAGCCACGACGTTGCCAACAGGATCAGTAATAGTGATAATCGTATTGTTAAACGTTGCTTGAATGTGAGCAACGCCATTGGTTATGTTTTTTTTCTCTTTTTTCTTTCTGACAACCTTTTTTGGGGCGGCCATACTACCTCCAGACGTTTCTGTGGTTTAAATTACTTCTTCTTACCAGCAACTGTTCTTGCCGGACCCTTGCGAGTACGAGCGTTTGTCTTGGTGCGCTGACCGCGGCACGGCAGACCCTTACGGTGACGCAAGCCACGGAAACACCCGAGGTCCATGAGACGCTTTATGTTCATGGAAATCTCACGACGCAAATCACCTTCAACCTTGACATTTTTATCAATCTCTTCACGGAGCTTGCCAACCTCAGCTTCAGTCAGCTTATCAGTGCGAGTATTGCCATCTATATTGGTCGAGGCCAGAATATTCTTGGCTGTTGTACGCCCAATGCCATAGATATAGGTCAGAGCGATTTCAATTCTTTTGTTCTTTGGTAGGTCTACACCTGCAATACGTGCCACTGCTCGTCCTCCCCTTAATTACCCTTGGCGTTGTGAATGCTTAGGTGTGTCACAGATAACACGCACTACACCCTTGCGCTTGATGATCTTGCACTTATCGCAGATCTTTTTTACCGAAGCTCGGACTTTCATCTCTATCTTCACCTTTCTCTATTCGCCCGTTAAAGGCGCGTAAGAATGTCTGGTCCCTGTTTTGTTATTGCAACTGTATGTTCAAAATGCGCTGACAGACTGCCATCAACAGTTACCGCAGTCCAACCATCCTCTAAAACCTTAACGACATATGAGCCAACATTTATCATCGGCTCAATAGCCAAAACCATACCGGCCTTGAGCTGTATACCACGGCCAGCAGTTCCATAGTTTGGAACCTGCGGATCTTCATGGAGCTTACGCCCTATGCCATGGCCCACAAAATCCCTAACAACCGAATAACCTGATGCCTCTACGTGGGACTGAACAGCATGGGAGATATCAAACAGCCTTCCCCCTTCCCGAGCTTGAGCAATCCCCTGATAGAGAGACTCCTCTGTCCTTTGCAGCAAACGTGACGCAACTGGTGTTACTACACCAACCGGGACAGTTATTGCGGCATCACCATAGAATTCGTCATACAGGACACCAAAATCAATACTCAGCACATCACCAGACTTCAGGGGCTCGGCATTAGGCATACCGTGTATAACTCTATCATTAGGCGAACAGCAAAGCGCATATGGGTACCCTGCATACCCTTTAAAAGCCGGAACAGCCTTGCGCTTACGAGTTTCTTTAAGCGCAAGCTCCTCAAGCTCAAGGGTCGTAACACCTGGTCGCACATATTCTTTCAAAAGAGCAAGTATCTCAGCGACAATCTGACAGGATGCCCGCATCCTCTCAACTTCACGCGGAGACTTTAGAACAATCACTTACGCCCCAACCAGCACGGCCGCAATTTGCTGTTGCACTTCAGCAATTGCACCAGTCCCCGGAATTGAGCGCAACAAACCTTTTACACGATAGTATTCTTTGAGAGGTGAGGTCTGTTCTTCATATACAGCCAAACGCTTGCGAATCGTTTCCTCTTTATCATCCTCCCGCTGCACCAACTCATGAGCACAAACCGTGCATACACCCTGAACCGCAGGAGGATCATAGATCACATGATAACCCTTGCCACAGGAGGGACACGAGCGCCGACCAGTCAAACGTTGAACGATCTCTTCAGTATCGACCTCAAGAGAAACCACATGATCAATACGACGACCGGACTCTCTCAAAATATTCCCCAAGGCATCTGCCTGAGGGATCGTGCGCGGAAACCCATCCAAAACAAAACCAGCAACACAATCTGCTTGCGCCAGACGCTCAGCAACTATCCCAAGCACAATTTCATCAGACACCAAGCCGCCCTGTTGCATGATCGCCTGCGCCTTTACACCTAAAGGAGTCCCATTCTTCACAGCAGCCCGCAGCATATCACCAGTGGAAATCTGAGGAACGCCATACGTCTCCACAATAAACTGCGCCTGGGTCCCCTTGCCTGCACCTGGAGGACCAAACAGAATGAGATCCATACAACCTACCTCCGACCGCGAATCCTCACACCCTTCAAAAACCCTTCATAGTTACGGGTAATCAGGTGCGATTCGATTTGCGCGACAGTGTCCATTCCAACACCAACCACAATCAAAAGGGAGGTGCCACCAAAATAAAACGGCAGGTTCATCTTAAAACCGCCTATCAAAATCGAAGGCAAGACACAAACCAGAGATATATAAATGGCACCAGCGAACGTCAACTTCGTCAGGATACCATCCATATACTCCGATGTTTCTTTACCCGGGCGTATACCCGGAATGTACCCACCATGCCGCTTAATATTTTCAGCAACATCAGAAGGGTTAAAAGTCACAGCCGTGTAGAAATAACAAAAGAACACGATAAAGGCAACATAAAAAACATTATAGAGCCAATTTCCAGGTGTCAGCATTTTAGCAAAACGCTGAACTGCCGGGATATTAATGAAGTTTGCGACAGTTGCAGGGAACATAATAATTGAGGAGGCAAAAATTGGCGGTATCACCCCAGCCATATTTACCTTGAGCGGCAAGTGAGAGGTCTGAGGACTTATGGTTTTAAGCCCGGTTACGCGCTTTGCGTAATGGATAGGCAAACGCCGTTGGCCGCGCTCCACAAATACAATTGCTGCAATTACAGCAGCCATCAAGACCAAGACAAACAGCAAAGAGAACAGTGACAAATTGCCACTGTTTATCAATCTGCCGGTATTGGCAACCGCTGAGGGTATTCTCACCACAATACCGGCAAAAATGATCAACGAAATGCCATTACCAATGCCGCGCTCGGTCATCTGCTCACCAAGCCACATGATAAATGCGGTACCTGCACACAGTGTAACAATTGTTAAAAGACGGAAAGACCACCCCGGAGCGGGAATGACCAGTTCGCCTGCCGGTCCGCGCATACTTTCAAGGCCAATTGCAATACCTGCGCCTTGGATAACACTCAGTACTACCGTGCCATAACGCGTGTATTGCGTTATTTTCTTTCGGCCAGCCTCGCCTTCCTTGGACAACTTCTCTATTGCTGGCACCACGACAGTCAACAACTGAAAAATGATCGAAGAGGAGATATATGGCATGATGCCAAGGGCAAACACCGACATCCGCTCCAAGGCACCACCGGAAAACATATCAAAAAGACCTAGCAATGTACCTTGAGCCTGCTTGAAGAAGTGAGCCAAGGCAACAGAATCAATCCCAGGTGTTGGTATGTGACAACCAATTCGATAGACTGCCAGCATACCAAGAGTAAACAGTACCCGTCTTTTCAGCTCAGGAATACGAAAAATATTCTGAAGAGCTTCTAGCACGCGCAGGCTCCCTCAACTTTGCCACCGGCAGCTTGAATTTTTTCAACTGCTGACTGGCTAAATTTATCGGCTTTAACAGTTAATGCCTTTGTTAATTCACCATTAGCGAGTACCTTAACCGGCAGTGTTGACTTTTTCAGAATGCCCTTAGCATCCATTGCCTCACGGTCTACACAGCTGCCAGCTTCAAACACTTCAAGTTGTTGCAGATTAACTACAACATACTCATTCCGGTCAAGTGGCCTAAAACCACGTTTCGGTAGACGGCGTTGCAACGGCATCTGACCGCCTTCGAAACCAGGCTTGACACTCCCACCCGAACGAGCCTTTTGGCCTTTATGGCCTTTTGTAGCGGTTTTGCCATGACCCGAGCCGATGCCACGGCCAATGCGTTTTCTATCTTTCGTCGACCCCAGTGCGGGACGCAAACTATTCAGTTCCATGTTGGTCTCCATCATTTTTACTTAACCTTCAGCATGTGGTTAATTTTCGAAATCATCCCACGTGTTTCCGGCGAGTCTTGCAAAGAAACCGATTGATGCAGACGGCGAAGTCCGAGACCGCGCACAACCGCACGTTGTTTTTCAGAAGCGCCAATCGTGCTTTTAATCAAAGTTATTTCAAGCATAGTGCTCATGACCATTCGTTCCTTCGTCAGGGATTCTTATTCGTATAATTACTCAACCAAGCCGCGACGAGCGATAAGTTCCTCAGGCGTCTTCAGTAGACGCAATCCCTCAAAAGCTGCCTTCACAACGTTATGGGGGTTATTGGAACCGAGACATTTTGAAAGAATATTGCTGATACCTGCAGCTTCAAAAATAGCACGAGCAGCACCACCAGCAATGACACCGGTACCAGGTGAGGCAGGCTTCATCAGGATCCGCCCTGCGCCAAACCGGCCAATGATTTCGTACGGTATGGATTGATTCTGGTTCACCGGAACCTTAATCAAGTTCTTCTTTGCCTGTTCGACCCCCTTACGAATCGCTTCAGGCACTTCATTAGCTTTGCCAAGTCCATAGCCAACATGACCACTTGCGTCACCAACAACAACAAGTGCTGAGAAGCTGAAGCGCCGGCCACCTTTTACAACCTTAGCAACACGGCTTATGTGCACAACCCGGTCTGTCAGGTTCAAATCGTTTGCATTAATCCTGCTCACCACAAACCTCCCTGGGAGAGTGAAAACTTAAAATTCAAGGCCTGCCTCACGTGCAGCATCCGCTAAAGCCTGGATACGACCATGATACAGGAACCCGTTACGGTCAAAGACAACAGTACGAATGTCCTTTTGCAAGGCGGCTTTGGCAATTGCAGCACCAACTGCAGCAGCAGCGGTCTTGTTGCCTCCATGCACATTAGCTTGGGCAATACCATCTATCCGAGTTGACGCTGATGCCAGGGTAACGCCCTGTGCATCATCAATCAACTGAGCGTAAATGTGATTGGCGCTTTTAAAGACATTCAGGCGGGGGCGTTCTGCTGTGCCTCTGACTTTTTTACGAACCCGTACCTGACGCTTCAGACGGGTAATTGTTTTTTGAGATGTCTTTCCCACGGTTCTGCTCCTTACCTGATTACAGGTTCCTATTTTTTACCAGTTTTCCCGGCTTTCCGCAGTATTGTTTCAGAAGCGTATTTAATACCCTTACCTTTGTAAGGCTCAGGACCACGGAAAGAACGGATCTTTGCTGCAGTTTGCCCGACGAGCTCTTTATCAATACCCTTTACTGAAAGCTTCGTCATTTTGTCTACGTCGACAGCAATACCAGCAGGCAAAGGATATACAACAGGATGAGAATATCCTAAACTTAATACTAAGTCGGAACCTTTTACCTCTGCACGATAACCAACACCATTTATTTCAAGGTCCGTTTGATAGCCAGAGGTTACACCAACAACCATGTTGTTAACCAGTGTACGGATAAGGCCGTGTGCAGAGCGGGACTTAATGCTGTCATCTGTACGTTGAACGGAAATTTTTCCCTCTTCGACAGAAACCACTACTTCCGGCATAAGCTCACGAGATAACTCACCTTTAGGTCCCTTTACAGTGATCATCGCATCAGCCAAGGTCACAGTGACCCCTTTAGGCAGCTCAATCGGCAGTTTCCCGATTCGTGACATTGTTGTGACTCCTTTAACAGTTACGTGACTACCAGACGGTACAGAGCAGTTCGCCACCGATACCAGCTTCACGGGCAGCAGTATCAGTCATAATCCCCTTGGATGTTGAGAGGATCGCAATGCCAAGGCCATTTTTAACGCTTGGAATTGACTCTGCATCCACATAGGTCCGGCTGCCAGGCTTGCTGACACGCGTGATCTCGTTAATCACCGGATCCTTCTCATCGATGAACTTCAGATACACGCGAAGTACACCCTGACGGTTATCGGCGATAACCTTGTAATTTTTGATGAACCCTTCCTGCTTCAGAACCTGAGCAAGGTTAACCTTAACATTTGAGGAAGGGATATCGACCTTTTGCAGCTTCACCATATTCGCATTACGAATTCTGGTGAGCATATCGGCGATAGGATCAGTCATTGACATCGAGAAGCACTCCTCTGAAATATGACAGCATTACCAGCTGGATTTAATGACACCGGGAATCTGGCCGGCAGAAGCATACTTACGCAGGCAAATACGACACATCTGGAACTTGCGGTAATATGCCTTAGGGCGACCACACACTGGGCAACGGTTGTGCTGCCGAACCTTAAATTTAGGTGTGCGCAGCGACTTATTGATCATCGAAACTTTAGCCACGGAATCCTCCCGTACGAATTCACAAACTACTAATTTCTAAACGGCATGCCCATATGCTTCAACAGAGCCTTGCCCTCTTCATCATTCTTTGCCGAGGTTACGATAGTAACATTCAAGCCCTTTATTTTATCGATCTCGTCATAGTTAATTTCCGGAAAAATCAATTGTTCTTTGACACCAAGTGTATAGTTACCTTGGCCATCAAAGGCCTTACCGGAAACACCCTTGAAGTCACGAACACGCGGCAAGGCCACATTCAGCAAACGATCAAGGAATTCATACATACGATCTCGGCGAAGAGTCACCATACAGCCAATCGGCATACCTTCACGCAGTTTAAAACTTGCAATCGATTTTTTTGCCTTAGTAACAACAGCTTTTTGACCGGTGATCTTGCCAAGCTCCGAGGAAGCTGAATCAAGAATTTTTATATTCTGGATAGCCTCACCAAGACCCATATTAACAACAATCTTGGTAATCTTAGGAACTTCCATAATGTTCTTATAGTTAAACTCAGCTCGCAGCTTTTGCACGACTTCGTTCTGATATACATCTTTTAGTCTGGCCATTGCCTGGACTCCTCCCGATTAGTTCTCCAGAGAGACACCGCACTTCACGCACAAACGCTGTTTTTCGCCATTATCAAGCACTTTTATCTTGGTTCGAACAGGTTTTGCACACTTTGCACAAAACAATTGAACGTTAGAAACATGCAGTGGAGCTTCTTTTTCAGTAATACCACCCGGCTCGTTCCCACGCGCACGGACATGTCGTTTGACCATGTTCAGGCCTTCAACGATTACTGCATCCTTTTTGGGAAGCACACGCAGAACTGTACCTGTCTTGGCTTTTTCCTTGCCGGTGACTACCATGACAGTATCGCCCTTGGCTACGTGATATGATTTCGTTTGCATCAGTGTTTCTCCAGTTTTACATTAAAGTACTTCAGGCGCAAGGGAGATGATCTTCATGAACTTCTTTGCACGCAGTTCCCGTGCAACCGGTCCAAAGATCCGGGTTCCGACAGGCTCTTTAGCGTTGTTAATAACAACACCAGAGTTATTGTCAAAGCGGATATACGAACCATCGGGACGGCCGAGTTCTTTCGCGGTCCGAACAACCACGGCCTTAACCACATCACCCTTTTTCACCTTTGAATTTGGCAGCGCCTCACGTACTGAGCAGACAATGATATCGCCAACACCAGCATATTTGCGCTTAGACCCACCAAGAACCTTGATGCAAAACAGTTTTTTTGCACCAGAGTTGTCAGCAACGTCAAGTATAGTTTGCATCTGAATCATGCTCGTATCCTCTCCGGGTAGCCGTTAGGCGGCGCTTTCTAAAATCTGCCGCAAAGCCCAACGCTTATCCTTACTCAGGGGGCGGCACTCAACTATTTGAACCTTATCGCCAGCTTTGCAGCTGTTAGATTCATCATGAACCTTATATTTCACACTGCGTTTGATGTACTTGTTGTAAAGAGGATGTTTCACAAGTCGGTCAACGCGCACAACAACAGTTTTATCCATCTTATCGCTGACGACGATGCCAGTCTGAGTACGTCTATGTCCAAGCTCACCCATGACAGTATTAACCCCTGCTTTCTGTAAGGATGGAATTTATCCGTGCAATATCACGACGGATCTGACCGAGCTTTGCTGTATTTTCAAGACGCCCGGTATTTAATTGAAACTTGAGGTTGAACAACTCTTGAGCAAGCGCCTCTTTCTTCTGTTTGAGTGCAGCCTCATCCATTTTACGAATTTCATTAGCCTTCATTCTGGGCACTCCTGCTGATAAACTTGGTTGAAACCGGAAGTTTATGTGCTGCCAGACGAAATGCCTCACGAGCAATTTCCTCTGTAACGCCTTCCATCTCATACAGAACCATACCGGGCTTAACCACACAGACCCAGGAATCCGGCGAACCTTTACCTTTACCCATACGGGTTTCAGCTGGCTTTGCAGTGAGAGGCTTATCCGGGAACATGCGAATCCAGATTTTACCGCCACGTTTAATGTAACGAGTCATTGCAATACGGGCAGCTTCAATCTGTCGAGAATCAACCCAGCCACACTCCGTAGCCTGCAAGGCGTACTCACCAAAGGATATCTCAATACGGCGGCAAGCATCACCCTTCATCCGCCCCTTCATCTGCTTTCTATGCTTAACCCTTTTCGGCATTAACATGTGATCTGCTCCTGAAGCTTATTGTCCGGGAAGGACTTCACCTTTAAAAATCAGTACCTTGACACCAATGATACCATAGGTGGTCTTTGCCTCGGCAAAACCATAATCGATATCAGCACGGAGAGTGTGCAGCGGTACACGGCCTTCGCGATACCACTCAGTACGGGACATTTCAGCACCCCCGAGACGCCCCGAACAGGTGATACGAATACCTTTTGCACCGAACTTAAGCGAAGATGTAACGCTTTTCTTCATGGCGCGGCGGAAGGCAATTCGACGCTCTAACTGCAAAGCGACATTTTCTGCAACCAGCTGGGCATCAAGCTCGGGCTTGCGCACTTCGTTGATATTGATGAATACTTCTTTCGAAGTAATTGCAGCCAGATCCTTTTTCAGCAATTCAACTTCAGCGCCCTTTTTGCCAATGATAAGACCTGGGCGGGCAGCATGAATATTGATCTTGGTCTTGTTGGCAGCGCGCTCGATCTCAATCTTGGAGATGCCGGCACTGTACAGACGCTTTTTAAGAAACTGGCGAATCTTTAGGTCCTCATGGAGGTTCTTGGCATAATCAGCCTCTGCGTACCACTTAGAGTCCCAGGTTTTAATGACGCCAAGTCTAAAACCTATCGGATTTACTTTCTGTCCCAAGACTACACCTCCGACCTATCTTGTTTTCGTATCGGACAAAACCACAGAAATATGGCTTGTCGGTTTGCGGATCTTACTGGCGCGCCCCATTGCACGTGGTACAAAGCGCTTGAGAACGGCACCACCATCGACGTAAATAGTCTTCACAAACAGCTTGTCAATATCGTTCACGCCCTTTTGCTCGGCATTGGCTACCGCGGACTTCAGCAGCTTCAAAATGATTTGAGCAGAAGGGTTCGGCAGAAATGTCAAGGTGCTCAGAGCTTCAGCAATCCCTTTACCGCGGACCAAATCGGCTACAGTCCGAGTCTTACGGGGTGACAAGCGTGCAAATGTTAATTTGGCGCTGGATTCCATTCAAATCACTCCTTTATTACTTCTTAACCTTGCTCTTCTTGTCAGCAGCATGGCCATGGAAGGTTCGGGTGGGTGCAAATTCACCCAACTTGTGACCAACCATGTTTTCGGTGACAAAAACCGGGATAAACTTTTTACCGTTGTGTACCGCCAAGGAGACCCCAATGAAGTCAGGGGTAATCGTCGAACGGCGTGACCAAGTCTTGATGATTTTCTTTGAGTTCGGACCTTCTGTCTCAACTTTTTTCACCAGGTGATCATCAACGAAGGGACCTTTTTTAATAGAACGTGCCATACTGTTACAAGCCTCTCACGTAATTATTTCGTACGCTTTTTGATAATGAAACGATCAGATGTCTTGTTAGTACGAGTTTTGTACCCTTTGGTCGGAATACCCCAGGGTGTCACGGGGTGACGTCCACCGGAGGTACGCCCTTCGCCACCACCATGCGGGTGGTCAACCGGGTTCATAGCCACACCACGAACCTTCGGACGCTTACCCAGCCAGCGTGAACGACCAGCTTTACCCAAGCTGACATTCTCGTGGTCAACGTTACCGACTTGCCCAATGGTAGCATAGCAATCTTGAAGGATCATCCGAACTTCACCGGAAGGCAGCTTAACCTGCGAATACTTCCCTTCTTTCGACATGAGCTGAGCAAAGGTTCCGGCACTACGGGCCAGCTGTGCGCCTTTACCAATCTTCAACTCAATATTGTGGATGATAGTACCAAGCGGTATTGCTCGTAAGGGGAGCGAATTGCCCGGCTTAATATCAGCCTCAGGACCGCTCAATACCGTATCGCCGACCTTCAAGTCAAGCGGTGCGAGAATATAGCGTTTCTCACCATCAATATAATGGAGTAACGCAATTCTGGCACTGCGGTAGGGGTCATACTCAATAGTTGCAACCTTGGCAGGTATCCCCCGCTTATCACGGCGGAAATCGATCATACGATATTTCTGCTTATGTCCACCACCTTGATGCCGAGCAGTCACACGGCCAAAATGGTTACGACCACCAGTCTTCTTCAGTTTAACCAGCAGGGACTTCTCCGGCGTTGTGGAGGTAATCTCCTCAAACGTCGAACAGGTCTGATGTCTACGCCCAGCTGAAGTGGGTTTATAACTCTTTATTGCCATACCTGAACTCCGATTCAGTAATGATTAATCCGCTACACTTCAAAGAAGTCGACGGTCTGGCCTTCTTTCAGCGTAATGTAGGCCTTTTTCCAATTTTGGCGCTTACCAAAGGTGCGACCAAAACGCTTAACTTTACCAGCAACATTCACAGTACGAACAGAAACAACATCTACTTTAAACAATGATTCAACAGCCTGCTTAATTTCAATCTTGTTAGAATCACGATCGACAACCAGTGTGATCGTGCTGGCAGCGGCTGAACCCAAAGAAGTCTTTTCTGTTACGTGTGGTTTTTTGATAATAGAGTAAATGTTCATTACTGCAGTGCTCCTTCCACAAGCCGAACAGCACCTTCGGTGATAACAATGTTCTTATACTTCAGAACATCGTAGACGTTTAACCCATCGGCTTTCAGCAGCTTGACATAGGGTACGTTCCGAGCCGAAAGGTACAGATTCGTTGAAGGCTCCTCAGTTATAATCAGCGAACGATCAAGATCGAATTTCTTCATAAAACCGGAGAAATCTTTTGTAGATATCTTGGCAAAGTCCAGCTTATCAAGAACCGTAATCTTTTCGCTCAGCAGTTGCATGGAAAGCAAACTGCGCAGCGCTGCTTTGCGAGCTTTTTTGTTTATAGCCAAGTTATAGGTCTTGGGCTGCGGCCCGAAGACCGTGCCACCTCCTGGATATTGAGGGGCCCTTGAACATCCTTGACGCGCATTACCAGTACCCTTTTGTTTAAAAGGCTTCTTGCCACCGCCAGAAACCTCAGCGCGCGTCTTGGTCTTAACAGTACCAGCCCGGCGATTTGCCAGTTGTACCTTCAGTGCCTGATGAATCAGCGGCTCTTTTACTTCAGCAGCGAAAATCTGCTCGCTCAGGGAAACCTCACCTACTTTTTCCCTATTCATATTATACAGAGCTAATATAGGCATTTCGAGTTACTCCGTCAGATTACTTGGTGGTTTTGACGCTGTCTTTGATAACAACGACATTATTCTTCGAACCAGGAATTGCTCCTTTAATCAAAAGCAGATTCTGGTCTGCATCGACCCGCACCACCTGCAGTCGTTGCACTGTGACGCGCTCATTTCCCATCTGACCTGGCATCTTCTTGTTTTTGAAGACACGTGACGGAGTCGCTGAGCACCCAATTGAACCAGGAGCACGGTGAAAGCGTGAGCCGTGTGATGCACGCCCACCCTTAAAGTTATGGCGCTTAATAACACCCTGAAAACCTTTACCGATACTTACACCGGTTACATCTATCAGGTCACCTGCTGCAAACTGCTGAACCGTCAGTTCATCACCGACATTCAAGTCAGCATGCTGTTCAAGCTTCAACTCACGCAGGTATCGGAAGACTCCCTTGCCTGCTTTTACGCAGTGACCGCGTTCGGCAGCATTGACTTTAGCTGCCTGCAGGTTTTCAAAGCCAATCTGAATAGCCGTATATCCATCGATTTCAGCATTCTTTTTTTGAACAACAACACAGGGTCCAGCCTGGACAACCGTCACAGGTACGCGTGTACCATCTTCCAGGAAGATCTGGGTCATTCCCAGCTTTTTACCAATAATTCCTTTATTCATAACAGACTTCCTATCTGACAATAATCTTTACAGCTTGATTTCCACATCTACGCCAGCTGACAGGTCCAGCTTCATCAGCGCATCAACGGTCTGCTGAGTCGGATCAAGAATATCTATCAGACGTTTGTGCGTTCTGATTTCAAATTGATCACGAGACTTTTTGTCAACATGCGGTCCGCGCAGGACGCAATATTTGTTAATCACAGTAGGCAGTGGGATAGGACCAGCAACCCGGGCACCGGTACGCTTCGCTGTTTCAACAATCTCACCGACCGAAACATCCAGCAACTTGTGGTCATATGCCTTAAGGCGAATTCTAATCTTCTGGCTCTGCATCGCTTCCTCGCTTTACTTCTTACTCAATGATAGCGCTGACGACGCCGGCGCCTACGGTACGACCACCCTCACGAATCGCAAAACGAAGTCCTTCGTCCATCGCAATCGGGGTGATCAGGTTGACGGTCAGGGCAACGT
>Ga0307363_1000012_pt1 | contig 20965 bp, 13 predicted proteins | sample AAT_RA_Asp2_MT_FD_194613 | JGI IMG/M metagenome (GOLD analysis project Ga0307363, IMG submission 194613) | Metatranscriptome of enriched activated sludge microbial communities from anaerobic digester in WTTP, New Holstein, Wisconsin, United... | ecosystem: Engineered > Bioreactor > Anaerobic >...
GCTGATGGATAATGACTGGGACATAGAACTTAATCTTGGCTATTACCCGTATCCTGATTATGAACCGATGGCTTTTTGGGGTGATCCGGCCCGAGCCCGCTCGGTTTTGAAGACTTTGTGATGAGGAACTTCGTATGACTGATACCGGCAAATCATTTATGGAAACAATGATGGTCCGTTTTAATAATCGTGGAGTGTATCTCTGGGGCGCCCGCCAAGATGGGTTGAGCATGTGCCGCGTATTGGAGCGTCTCGGCCATCGACCTGCCGGTTTCATAGATAACAGCATATCGTTGCAGGGAAAGTCGGTGCTCAACTATCCCGTGCATGCACCAGAAAAAATTCTTGCCCAGCATGATCCCAAACCGTACATCATCATCACTTCTCCCTTTTTCGCTGATGAAATCGCTGCACAATGCACCGCCGCCGGGTTGACTGCCCCGGAAGATTTCGTTGGTCATGCCGAAATCCAGCGCTTCGATTACCAGATCGACATCTCAGGACCCTGCAATCTGAGATGCATATCCTGTCCACAGGGAAACTTCGGGCGTAAACCCAAAAGCGGTTTCATGGATACGACAACCTTCGAGAAGGTTCTGACCAAAGTGATCAGCGAGGATCCTTTTGTTGGTGCCGTCAGTCTTTATAATTGGGGCGAACCATTATTGAACCCGCATCTGCCAGAGATTCTGAGTATTGCCAACGAAAAAGGCATCCACACGGCTATTTCCAGTAATCTCAATATCGAAAAAAGCCTTACCGCCGTTATCAAGGCGCGCCCCACCTGGTTCCGGATATCGGTTTCCGGTTTTGGCCCATCCTACGAGATTACCCATACCGGAGGGTCATGGGAGTTGTTTCGGCGTAATCTCCAGCATCTCAAGGAGTTGAAAGATCAGTATCATCCGGATCTGCAAGTAGAGGTTTTTTACCACATTTATCGCCATAACAATGGAGACGATTTCCATAAGATGAAGAAGCTTTGCGACGCCCTCGATTTTACCTTCCGCTTCCGACACGCGGCGCTGGCGCCGCTGGAAAACATCGAAGCCGTGATTGAAGGGCGACCGCTGAGTGCCGAAGCGCTGCAGACGCGGGAATTGCAAATCTTCCCGGTCGAGGAGGTGATGGAAATCGCCAAAAGCCAACAGGATCGCCCCTGTTTCTATAAGCGATGCCTCTGGATAACCTGGGATCTGCGAGTGGCCCAGTGTATGGAATGGTTCAGCCCTGAGCTCAGCCTCGTGCCGGGCGATTTCCTCTCAACGCCGTTAAGCGAGATCATCGCTGCCCGTGAAGATAACGCATTTTGCAAACATTGCCAGGAAAGGGCCATTCACCGTTGTTATGTCGTGTACGGTGATGAAAAGCTGATCCACAAGCGGGGGAGCGTAAAGCTGTGACAATCAACGCCACCGTGCTGGGCATAACCGACTTGGTCAATCTGATCCGGGGCAGGCAACTTTACGTTTGGGGGGCTTCCATCGTGGGTTCCGGCACATGTCGCGCCCTGGAACGTTGCGGCTTTCCTCCTGCAGCATTCATTGACAGCAGTTCACGCCTGAAGGGTAGGACGTCTTTGGGTTACAAAGTACTGAGTCCCAGCGAAGTACTCGAAGCGCCGATGCGGCGGGATAATGCATTCATTGTAATTGCCTCGGGCCATTACGAAGCAGAAATAGCCGGACTTTGCAAGGCTTCCGGGTTGCAGTCGGGCAAAGACTTCATGTCTGCGCGCGAGCTTTCGCCGCTCGACCCAAGTGTTGACGTCTCAGGCCTGTGTAACCTACGGTGTATCAGTTGCCCGCGCGGCAACTATGAAGAGCAGCCACCCCGCGGTTTCATGTCAGCGGCGACTTATAATCAGGTGCTTGAAAAGCTGCTCAATGAGCTGCCGTTTATGGGAAACATACAACTCTACGCTTGGGGCGAACCACTCCTCAATCCTGAAATCGCTGAAATAATTAGGATTACGGTTGACAGCGGTGTACTGTGTGCCATCTCCACAAATTTGAACCTGCGCAAGGATTTCGAGGAGGTAATTCGTGCCCGTCCGGACTGGATCAAAGTATCTGCTTCCGGGTTCGGCCCTTCATATGAAATCACTCACACGGGGGGTGAGTGGAAATTATTCCTGTCAAATCTCAAACGGCTGAGCCTCCTGAAACAACAGCTTCATCCTGATATGTATGTGGAGGTCAACTACCACCTCTACAGGCACAACCTAGGCGGCGAGTACCGGCAGATGGCGGCTCTCTGTAAGGAGCTCGGATTCGTATTTCGGCCCAATTGGGCGTATCTTTATCCGCTCGACAAGGTGTTGGATTATTGCCAAGGGCGCACATTGACCCGTGAGGCACAGCGCACTCTGGAAATGCTGCAGTTAGGCATTGACGAAGGGTTGGAGCGCGCGCGGCTCCAGGCGCATCTTCCATGCGCGGAGGAACGTTGCTTCCCGATTTCATGGGATCTTAGTGTACGCTCCTGCGGCGCCTATTTCTGGCCGACCGTTTCCAATAACTATTTGGAGGAAACGCTGGAGACAATACTCGATCGACGCGAAAAGAGTGGCATCTGCAACCAGTGCCGTAGGTATGCTCTGCACCGGTTCACGAGTGTTTATGTGGAAGAAGCCACACCGCTAGCCAACACAGATGCTCTCAAGGAAGCTGGCAAATGATGATCTCCAGCAACACTCGCGATGCCATGTGGAATCTTCTCTCAGATCGCAACCTCTATGTCTGGGGTGCGGGCCAGCAGGGGCGAGGTATTGCTCGTATCCTAGAGCGTAAAGGGTTTGTTGTTAAAGGATTCATTGACTCCAGTTCACAGATGCAGGGGCAGGTGGTCTTGGACCACCCGATATTGGCACCTGAGACAGCGTTGATTACAGAGCCTAACCAACAGCCACCATTCGTGATCATAGCGTCGTTTTTCTTTGAAGACGATATCCGGCAACAGTGTTGCAACCTCGGTTTAAGTGAAGATCGCGACATGATCTCCTATAAGCGGCTTAAGCCCTTCGACTATGCAGTTGACATTTCAGGCGCTTGCAACTTGCGCTGTATCTCGTGCCCGCGGGCCAGCAGGCAAGATCGTCACCCTCCTGCGGGATTTATGGACGCCGGCACTTTTGAGTTGGTACTCGCCAAAATTCTGCGTGAAGACCCTTTTGTGGGCAGCCTCCAGCTCTACCAATGGGGTGAACCTCTTCTGAATCCACAGTTGCCGGATATATTGCGGATAGCCAATAAGCACGGCATTCAATGTGCTATATCCAGCAACCTGAACGTAAACCGAGACTTGGCTCCCGTGATCGAAGCCGGCCCGGCTTGGTTCCGTATCTCGGTCAGCGGTACGGATGATGAATATGAGCGGACTCATACCGGTGCCAGTTGGTCAACACTCATTGCCAATCTGGAAGAATTGGCGCACCTGCGTTCAACGTTGCGTCCCGACATGAAGACGGAGCTTTACTATCACCTTTACCGCCATAATCAGGGGGAATGCCTCGAGCGTGTCCGTGCGCTGTGCGCCCGACTGAATATCGAGTTTCACCCGGTGTGGGCATACCTGATTTCTCTCGATGACGTATTGGAACATCTTGAGGGTAAGGGGCTGAGTTCTGAGGCAGAAGAGGCATCACGGATGCTGGCTCTGGACCTTGAAAGAGGTATGGAGATGGCACGAAGCGAGGCCCAAAAGGAATGCCTCGTTGAACGTTGCATTCACATTAACTGGAATCTTACCGTAAGTCACTGCATGATGTTTTTCTACCCTCAGGACAACATTGCAGCAGAAAACTTTCTTGCAACGCCACTGGAAGAAATTCAAAATGCCCGTATGGCCTGCCGTCTTTGCCGCCGATGCCGTGCTCAAGCTCTTCACCGCTATTGTAGCGTCTACACTACGGAGCGGGTTCTTAAAAACCAAGAAGCTCGATGATCACGGTTCTGCACATCACACCGCATCTGGGCGGTGGGGTTGGGCGGGTGCTTCTGAACCATCTAGCATATGTCCACCCACAGGGTGTCGAGCGTCACTCCATCGCCTGTCTTGAACATGCCAATCCACTGGCCGTACGTCGGGCCTCCGAGATTGGAATCCGCTTGGTTGACCGGATGACGGACCATATCACGGTGCTTCTTCAGATGATGGAACAATCTGACGTAGTCGTCATCCACTGGTGGAATCATCCCCTCCTTTATGCGCTATTGGTCAATGAACCCCTGCCACCGGCAAGACTGCTCATCTGGTCACACGTTGCAGGCGTGTTTCCAACTCAGAACTTCACCGACGCACTCGTCGCCTACCCTGATCTATTTGTGATCGCCACGCCTCATAGCCTGGAAGCTCCCGCTATTTGCCGGCTCACACAGGAAGAACGAAATGTCAGGATACGGCTTGTATTCACTTGCGCCGGAATCGAACACGTTGCTGGTGTCAAGCCGCAACCCCACGATGGTTTTCGGGTCGGCTACGTGGGTACCGTAGACTATTGTAAAATGCATCCTGACTTTATAAAAATGAGTGGCGGGGTGAAAATCCCCGAAGCTCGCTTCATCGTCTGCGGCGGCCCAAATGAAACCGCCATTCGTACCGATGCGGTCCACGCCGGGGTGGGAGACCGGTTCGAATTCCTTGGCCATGTTAACGATGTGGCTACCATGCTCGCCTCTTTCGATGTGTTCGGCTATCCTCTTGCCCCAGATCATTATGGAACCGGTGAACAGGCGTTGATTGAAGCGCTTGCGGTAGGCATCCCACCCGTGGTACTTGCCAACGGTGCTGAGCAACATATTGTACAGGATGGCATTACCGGAATAGTTGCACGAGACGCAGAAGAGTATGTTGATGCCCTTGAACGTCTGTACCGTGAACCGGAGCTACGGATAAAGCTGGGAGAGAACGCCCGGTACGCAGCACGAGAGCGTTTTACCATCGAGTGCCTGGCAAATGCTTGGAGCGAACTGTATGCGGAGGTGATCCATCTTCCAAGACAAAGTAGAAAATGGAAGGAAGATAGTTATCTTTCTAGCGGTGCGGAACTCTTCATAACTTCGCTTGGTGAACATGGCACCGACTATTTAGAAAGTAAGTACTCTCACCTGGAAGACATTAGAACATTAGCCGAAGAGCGTATTGCGCACAAGGAGGGGCTGTTTCGCGCTCGGACTCGCGGCACAGTTTTTCATTACCAAGCTTTTTTCCCAGATGACCATTATCTTAACCTATGGTGTGGATTAATGCTTGTGGTTGATGGTGCGCACGATGAAGCGCAGGAATACCTAATAAGAGCAGGTCGAGGCATTGAAAATAAACAACAAGTAACATATAAGATTTCATTTCTCAGGTGAGTTGCAATACATCGATATAATTGGAAGGAGCTGTCATGATGACAAATGGCCCGGAACATATAACACTGTCAAGATTCTGCCCACTTTGTGGTGATGGAACCGGCCTTGCGCTGGGTGATATTTGTTTCGAGGTATTTGATGAAGCACCAGTTATGGGTAAATTTACTATCGTTACCTGCGATAACTGCGGTTTTGCTTTTAATGACACACCCTCTAAGCAAACAGATTTCAACCGCTACTATGAAGAAAATGCATATTACTTCACCTCAGGGACAATCAGCAGTGGAGGCTCAAGCGCCTATGAAACAAAGAGGCTTGAAGCCTTAGCAAACCGCCTCTCTCCATATATCCCTAGACCGGACGCCACAATCTTCGATATTGGCTGCTCTAAAGGAGGGCTTCTTGAAATCCTCAATAAACGCGGCTTTTCTCGCCTCTTCGGTGTAGATATGAACCCGTCATGCGTTACGCATCTTAAGGAAGTACTGGGATTTTCGGCTAAAATGGGTTCGGCCCTTGCTATACCGTTTGGTGGCACGAAAGCGGATGTCCTGATCTACTCGCATGTAGTTGAGCATGTAATAGACCTGCAGTGCCTTCTTGCTGCAGCAAGAATGAAACTTAACGACGGTGGGGTCGTATGCGTTGAAGTACCGGATGCATCCCGCTATGGCGAATGCTCCTTTCTCCCGTATCAAGACCTCTACTTGGAGCATGTCAACCACTTCGATCTCGAGATGCTTGTAAACCTTTTCCAACAAGGTGGATTCGCGACAATCTGTGCTGAGCAAATTCTCACAGAAGCTTCACCTCGCGGCAATGTTCCCTGCGTATGGGCTGTTTTCCGCAAGGGGGAGGCGTCTCAGCGTACAAATAGCAGGAACATTGAACTCAAACTTCGCAACTATCTTGGTTGGTCCGCGCAACATGATGTCCTGGAAAAACTTAAAACACTGGAGGTTGAGCAGAGCCCCATTTACGTATGGGGTATTTCTCAATATGCAATGCTCCTGCTCGGTCAGACAGCTCTGCGTAAGTGTAACCTGGCAGGGTTGGTGGACATGGACTCATACAAGCGAACAAGAACGCTTCAGGGCCTGCCGATTCAACACCCCGATACCCTCCGCCATAGGGCAAACCAGGACCATACCGTTTTGGTCACGGCACTGGGCTACGAAGAGCAAGTCATCAGGAGTCTAAAGGAGATGAATTTTAAAGGCACAATAATGACACTTTCGGGAGAGACGAGGCGCTGATGAATTCGGCTAAACGACCCTGTCCCCTCTGTGGAAAACAGGCCGTGGAAACGCTTGCCGATCTTGAATTCGGTGATTTTGATGGAACGACTCTCGATCGCCGGACAAGAGTTGTGGCTTGCGTATTTTGCGGGCAGGTTTACAACGACTCCAATATGACATCGGCATCACTTGAAGGCTATTACCGGGACGAAACTCTTTATGCAGCAGAGATGGGTGTCGGAAGCGGCGGTAACAGCCACTGGGATCTCATGCGGTATGCTGGCACCTTAAAGGCGCTGGCCGATTTCATCCCAACAGAAAATGCCATGCTTATCGACGCCGGCTGTGCCAAGGGGGGCTTCCTCTCCTACCTGAAAGGTCAAGGCTACACAAACCTGTACGGAGTTGACATCAACCCGGAATGTGTGTCGTTTCTGCGAGAATCACTAAACATACCTGCCGAAATTGGGACCCTTTATGATCTTCCCTTCAAAAACCGACAGGCCGATGTTCTGATCTACTGCCACGTACTGGAGCATGTGTCCGATCTGTACAAGGTACTGTCAGAAGCCCATCGGGTCCTCAAGGAGGACGGAATTCTTTTCGTAGAACTTCCCGACGCTACGCGATATGCAGAGTTTCCCGTCTCCAGCTATTACTGGCTCAGTCAGCGAGAGCATATTAATCATTTCGATATGGCCCATATTCAGATGCTCATTGCATCTGCTGGATTCGAGCCTGTTACGAACGGGACCATGTTGATGAACATTTCCACAGATGTCTTAAGCCCTTTAATATATATGGTCTTTCGCAAGTGCCCTCACTCTCCACCAACACCAGGAATTCACTTCCAAGGCGAGCTGCGTGAGGCGGTCCGCAATTATATCACGACAGAAGAGACACTAATCGCCCCTCTGTGTCGGCAGGTAGAAACCATTGTGACTAGCCGTCGCCCTGTCTATATCTGGGGTATCGGTTTAGAATTTTTTTCCCTGTATGTCCAAGCTGGCCTCAACCGATGTACAATTAAAAAATTTGTAGACAAGAACCCTCACAAACAAAAACGATCCGTTGACGGCATACCCATACATGGACCAGAAAGTTTCAAGGAAGCGCCTAGCGATAGCGTAGTTATCATCACCTCGGCGCTGCATGCAAAGACGATGCAGCAATACTTACATGATATCGGTTTTGGCGGAAAGGTGTTTGTTCTGGCTTGAGTCGCCGAACATCGAATACAAGCTTTTTTATGGAGGCGCAACCCAATGAATCTTGTTGAGCAGTTCAAATTTGAACGGGCAGAGAGAATCGTCGCGAATGGGGAGGATGCACCATTACGGAATGCCGCCCAACATTTTCTTTCAGAATCGTTGCGTGCGAAATACAGTTACAATTTCACGTGGATGGGGAGACCCATCATCCAGTACCCACAAGACCTTCTGGCTTTGCAGGAAATTATCTGGCTCGTGAAGCCCGATCTTATTATTGAAACAGGAATTGCTCACGGGGGATCAATCATTTTCAGTGCATCTATGCTTGATATCATTGGAGAAAACGGAAAAGTAGTAGGAATTGATATTGACATCAGGGCACACAACCGGGTTGAGATAGAGAACCACCCGATGTACAGGCGCATCACCATGATTGAAGGATCGAGCATTGATGAAAGTATTGCAATTCAGGTCCGAGAATTGGCAGTTAACTGCAAGAGAGTGATGGTTCTACTCGATTCAAACCATACTCATGACCATGTCCTAAAAGAGTTGGAGTTATACGCTCCGTTGGTAACGCCTGGCAGCTACCTCGTTGTGTATGACGGAGTCATAGAAAATATGCCCGACCAGTTTGCAGATGATCGCCCTTGGGGGCGAGGCAACAATCCTCTTACGGCTATCCGTAAGTTTCTTCAGGACAACCCAGACTTCATCCCCGACGTAGATATTGAAAACAAGTTATTGATTACCGCCGCACCATCGGGATACCTCAAACGAATCCGCTGAGAATGGAGCTTATAATGTCGCATTATGATGCTGAAATAGATAATGCTGGATTTGAAAAACAGAGATGGATAATCGAACAACTCGGTCACGAGGAATTGACGGTGTTCGACATTGGTGGCAATATCGGGCAAAGTATTGATAAGTATCTAAAATCATTCCCCCACTGCAGAATATATTCTTTTGAGCCCCACCCTCTGACATTTGAAACCCTGAAGGAACGCTTCACTGCTGTGGACGGCGTCTATTGCGAGCAGCTAGCTCTTGGTATGCAGCCAGGAAAAGCTTCTTTCTGCGCGACGAAGTGCGCCGAGGCTTCATCGCTGCTCCCACCTGAAAAATTCGTTATGGAGTTGAGCCCCAACAGAAACTATGATTACACTCAAATAGAAGTCAAAATAGACACCATAGATCGTGTCGCAAAAAGGTTCGGAGTTAATTCTATTGATGTTCTGAAAATAGATGTTCAGGGAGCAGAGTTGGATGTTTTGCGAGGCGCTGAAGCACTTCTGTGCGAAAAGAAGATAGAAGTTATCTTCTCGGAGTCTTTGATTGCGGAACATTATTCCGGGCAAAGCGAATTTTCTGATCTCTGGATTTATCTCCGGTCGTTTGGGTATGTAATGTGGGATTTCTTCCCCTTTCTACATACAAAAAATGGGCGTTTGTGGGCAGCAAATGCGATTTTCATAAGCCCGTCAACAATGCAGCGGATTGACCCTCATTGAACTAAAATTCCACAAAAGGCTGCCCTCAACTGCAATATGGCTGGTATGATTTAGAATGCACCCTGAAAGGATGAAATTAACATGTTGAATAACTCAATGGTTGGATTTACTAGGCATTGCCCTGTCTGCGGTTTCTCCAAGGGCGAATTGCTTTATTCTCTGCACTCTCGCTTTTTTGACGGCTTTTCAATCCCTAAAAAGCGCGATATCGTGTCGTGCGGGGCATGCGGCTTTCATTTTGCCGACGCAGCCTATTCAAGAGCCATCTTATCCGATTATTATAAAAAATATTTTACTGTTGTGCGCAGTACAGAAGGAGAAACCCAAGTCAGACTCCAGGCTATACATTTTGAACGGGTGGTAAGCAAGATTAAAACCTATCTGCTGCGGGAACCTCTTTCCGAATATCGTGTATGCGATATAGGGTGCGGAAAAGGCGCCTTCTTATCCACTTTTTACAGTCAGGGTTTCCGGCATCTGACGGGAGTCGACTATTGTGACTTGAGCGACGAAGAAGTTCGTCAATTCAACTTCAGATACATCTGCTCAGACATTTGCGACCTAGACCTTAGCGAGAAACAGGATGTCATTGTATGCTCTCACGTGTTTGAGCATCTGCTTGAGGTAAAACCTGCCGTCGACAGTCTTTATAGCAATCTTAAAGCGGGCGGCATAGTGTATCTTGAGGTTCCTGATTTTGACGAAATACGACTTGAAGATACTATCCTAAACACCGGAATTATCGAACACACCAACCGATTTTCCCATTTCCAATTGAGTAAAATTCTTACCGAAGCCGGTTTTTGCGTACGCGATTTATTTAACCTTACTATTGGTGAAGACATTGCCTCCTTACGCTGTTTGTGTGTCATAGCTGAAAAAACTGATGCACCATCCAAAGTCTTTCTACCAGAACCGCTTTTCTCCAACCAGGCACTTTCTCTTACCGGTAAATTCAACTTTCGTATAGACTGGGAATTGGCAGAATTTGTTGGCACAAGCCGACCTGTTTATGTGTGGGGCATTTCATATTACACCTTTGAGATAATAGCGAGAACGTTTCTTGATAAATGTAATATCGTCGCGCTGGTCGATTCATCGCCGATCAGACAGAAGGAAACGGTAGACGGTATGCCTATCTCATCGCCAGCCTGTATTAAAAATGCCTATTCTGATTCTGCAATCGTACTTTGCATGGCCAATGGTTCTGATGAGCTTGCCATGCATCTGAAAGAAAGCGGTTACAAGGGTAAAATTATGCGTTTCCCCTACCATCCTGCTAAATCAGTTCTTGTCTAGCGATGAACCCTTTAAAAACTCAACAGGGAATGTCGGCGGATGAGCTCTTGTCAGCTATAGATAACCGGGATGTGTATATCTGGGGAAGCGGTCCGCTGGGGCAGGGCGTGCTTGTCAGTCTGCAGAGAAGCGGTGTGATGCCGGTGGGGTTCATTGACGGGAGGCAGTCCGAGGTTGGTAGGACTGCGTACGGCATGAAGGTTTTTTCGGCGGACGAGACGGTAAAGAATCCTGGCGCCTTTATTGTGATCGCCAATATTGAGGTGCGGGCCGCTGCAGAGGCGACGTGTAGAAAACACGGCCGCACAAATCCTGAGTCCTATCTTACCTATCTGCAGATTTCCCGCCCCGAGGCGGCAATCGATGTGGCGGGAATGTGCACCATACGGTGTCCGAGCTGCCCCCGCGGCAACATGGATTCGCTACTCCCGGAAGGGTGCATGTCGTTTGAAACCTACGTTAAAGTTTTGGATAAACTGAAGGGCGACGTTCCTCATCTGATCAATGTTGACCTTAGTACCTGGGGCGAACCGCTGTGCAATCCAGCTATCGCGTCTATCATAGACTATACTGAAAAATGGGTCCCGTGTACGGTTTCGACGAACCTGCTTCAGGCGGAGATGGTGGAGCCGGTTGTGACGGCAAATCCGACGCGGCTGAATATAACGGTCAACGGGTACGAACAAACATACGAAAAAAATATGAAGGGCGCATCGTGGGATTGCCTGCTGAAAAACTTGCTACTTTTGAAAAAGTGCCTCGACAGGCGGCGGGGCGAAACTTTGGTCCGCATCCTGGCATTCTCCTTCGAAGGTGATGTAGTGGCTGCGAGAAAAATGGCGGCGCTAATGAAGGAGTGGGATCTCCCGCTCACATTCGCTACTAGTTACTTGAATCCCTATGAAAACTATGCCGGCTACTGCGGCAGCGGGACTATTTCAACAACGGCACGTGAGGAAATTGCGCGCTCCGCGTGGGATGTTGATGATTTTCTGCGCCGTGCCGCCGAAGACCGCGACGGTCCATGCTTGTGCCAGAGGATATTTCCGATAATAAACTGGGACACATCCGTCGCTCTATGCCATACATACTATGGTCCGGTTATTGCTGAAAGTTATCTCGATATCTCGTGGCGCGACCTTCTCGCAGTGCGCCACCGGACCCCCCAATGCATCGCGTGCCAGGACAAAGGACTGCACCGTCTCGATATCGATGTGCTGCAGAGAAAAGCCGCTAAAGTTACGGAGGTGCAATCGTTAGCATATACTTTAGCTACTTCCGAGGAGAAGATGAATGGATAAAAGCAACAACACGCTAGCATCATTACATGCACTCGTTGGCACGAGGGACATCCTAATTTACGGAGCCGGCCCGCGGGGATACATCTGGTACAACTACCTGCGGCACCACGCTTTCAATGTTGCTGGTTTCATCGATCGTAGCAAAAAGGGCGCGAACATCCATACGCCTGCCTTTCTCGAAAAGTTGGAGGGGCGTGACAAGCCTTTCATCATCATTGCGGCACAGGCGTTTTACGTGAGCGATATACGCAAATTGCTTCAGCGTTTTGGGTTCGAGAATGAGAAAGACTACCTAAGCGGTGCCCAGCTGTATAACAGGTTCCCCACGATTGAAGTATCCGGCATCTGCAATCTGCAATGTATTTCATGCAACCTGGGTTCGCCTTTTCCCGGACGGAAAAAAGGTGGCCTGATGAGTATGGGGCTGTATAGGGAAATTTTCGCCAAGCTAAACGCCGAGATCTCGATACTGCCAAATCTTGCCTTATACTGTTGGGGTGAGCCGCTGATCAACCCTGAGCTGCCCGACATGATAGCCTTTACTCAGGGCAACGGCGTTTCAGTGGAATTGTCAACAAACCTGAACTATGCGTCTACCCTTGAGAGCGTCATCGAAGCATCTCCCACGTTTCTGAAGGTGTCGTGCTCCGGTGCGGGGGATCACTACGAAAAAATGCATACCGGTGGAACGTGGAGTACATTTAGGGATAATCTGCACAACCTGCGCGGCTGTATTGACAGGGCCAGCGCTACCACCAAGGTTGAAATCGAATACCACGTATACAAACACAATCTGGGCAAGGATTTCGACACGGTCAAGGTGCTCGCTGACGAACTTGGGTTCCTATTTAATCCGATCATCGCCAATGTTTTTCCGGAAAGCATCTACAACTACGTGGTCGATGGCACACCAATCCCAGATAAAATGCAAGAGGCGAGCAGAGAAATGCTGTACTCGATCGAGGATCAGATTGCCTATAGCCAAGCGCACCAGGGCACGTGCCAGTTCATCAACGCATTTCCCACCATTCGCTGGGACGGGTCGGTGCTGCCGTGTTGCAACATGGAAGGAGGAGAGATTGCTCCAAACTACCTTGACGTGTCACTTGACGAACTAAAAAAACGTCAACTGGCCAGCGATCGGTGTGTGAAGTGTATTGCCCACGGACTGCAGCGCCTTTGCAGTACTAACGGTAAAATAGAGATTGTTAACGGGATGCGCACTATGGTCAAACTCTGAACCGGGAGCGAAAAAAAGATTAACACCATTCAAGGGCACTGTCAGGTGAATACTATCTCTGTACACAGAGAATCATGCAAAATTCTACTGACGAACCCTATTTCTCTGGTGAGGCAATAATGAAAAATACCCATCCGCTGGTAAGCATTTGTGTTCCCGTATACAATGAAGATAGATACTTAAGGATGACATTAGAGTCGCTTGTAGCTCAGGACTACTCAAACATTGAAATAATTATATCAGATAATGCTTCATCAGATAATACTAGTGCTATTTGTAAAGAATTTGCAGCTCTCCACTCTAACATTAGATACCATAGATTTGATGAAAATTACGGTGCAAGAATCAATGGTTTGTATACCTTAGAACATTCAACGGGCAAATATTTAATGATTGCTGGCGGTCATGACCTTTGGAACCCAACTTTTGTCACCAAATCTGTCAATGTTATGGAGAACAACCCTGACGCTGCTCTTTGCTACTCTAGAGCACTACGCATAGACTCCAACGGGATATCTTTGGGACTGGCAAAGAACTATATGAACCTTACTGAGAAGTCAGCTGTCAGTCGCCTAAAGCGCCTAGTCAATGAGATATCAGGGGGGGATCTAATTTGTGGGTTAATACGTACAGCTCATTTACAGCACTCCGAAATAAAACACCTCAAACCAGTATGGGGCGGAGATCAAGTATTGCTTGCCCGCTTAGCACTGCTTGGCACCATTATTCATATACCAGAGCAACTTTTTTTCTGGCGGGAGGTGGCAAACGAATCTGTAGAATGCAGAAAAAAATCTGTTCCTCTAGCCCTGGATCCCTTTAAAGGCCGGAGAATGCTTAATATGTCCATGCCAGAACTGTGGCGTCAGATGGGGGAAGCCACCATTCAGGTCATCAGCGAGTCTAGTCTTTCTATACCTGAAAAATTGGAATGCAAGACAGAAGTCCGACAGTGCTTCACCCGTAGATATAACGTTCAATGGAGCGAAGTCATCCCATACGATTTTAAACACGACGGCAAAAATATACTTCTCACTACCTCCTCTGCCCCATCTCAAACTCCTTTTTCTACTACCGAAAAACGCCCGCCTATTGGTATCGGTTTTCTTATCTCTGTTTTGCGCGATGCTAGACATAATGTCTTCTTTATAGACAATTACCTTAGTCCAAGTGATTTTCTGGAAACGGACTACCTCCAAAGACATCAAATCAATTATATAGGTATATACACAAACACAATCTGTTATCGCGATTCTCTCAGAATGTTTTATCGCCTGGAAGATATGAGAATAAAGGGTTCCTGGAAAGGCAAAATCATTGCAGGCGGCCCCCATGCCTCAGTGAGTCCAGAAAGCATCCCTTCATTCGTGGATCACATCGTGATCGGCGAAGGTGAGTATGCCTTACGGGACATCGTAGCTGGTAAGGTGAAAGAGAGGATTATTAGGTATCCGGCAATTGAAAATCTCGACGAATTGCCAATGCCGGCATGGGATTACTTTGCAGAAATGCCTTATGAATGGGGCGGCAACTGGTTACCTGAAGCACCAGTCTTTACCATGAATACCAGCAGGGGGTGCCCGTTTGACTGCACCTTCTGCTCCGTTGGCTCCATATGGGGAAGACGCTACACATATTTCAGCGCCGAGCGGGTTGTTGCCGATATAGAGTACGTGATCACACACCACGGCGCAAAAGGCATCTACTTCAGGGAAGACAATTTTACCCTTAACAAAAAACGCTTGTACGAATTCTGCAATCTGCTGATTGCAAAGAATATCAATATTCCCTGGGTTTGTGAAACCCGCGCATCAACTCTTGACCGCGAAACCGTAGAACTCATGGCCCGCGCCGGAGCCAAAGGTGCGTATATCGGTGTTGAGAGCGGCTCTCAACGCCTTCTCGACTTTATGCACAAGGCCATTAAGCTGGAGGATGTTCGCAGCGCCTTCCAGCTATGCCACGAATTTGGCATCAACACGGCGGCCAGTATTATTGTAGGAGTACCTACAGAGACCGAGCAGGAACGCCAGATGACAGTGGATCTACTGGCAGAGATAAAACCAACGGTCTCCTGGTTCAATGTTTTTGTCGGAATTCCCAGAAGCAAGCTGTATGAGTATGTTCTCAGTCAAAAGCTGTATGAATATATCGATGACAGGGGCTTGGTGTATCTTAAAGGCCATAACGAGCAAGTCAAACGGTGGTATGGACAGGCATGGGATGCAGGTCTCCCCGTTCAGATAGAAAACAATATGATAGTCAATCCCCGGATTAGCGTGATCATGTCGGTTCATAATGGGGAAAAACATCTGCTGGAGGCTATTCGGAGCATTCAACGTCAGACGTACAACAATTTTGAATTCATCATTGTTGACGATGCTTCCACGGACAGCACCTCAGCAATTCTTGAAAGCTTGGATGATCCGCGTATACAGATAATTACAAATGAAACCAATATTGGATTAACTCATTCGCTTAATAAGGCACTCAAATACTGCCGCGGAGAATTCATTGCCCGAATGGATGCCGATGACTTTTCTTTACCAGATAGATTCGAAAAGCAATTTAACTTCTTTAGCAATAACAAAGAATATAACCTTGTCGGATCACAAATATATTTTATTGAACCAGACGGAACTTGGACTTATTCGGTTAGCTTGCCTGAGTCGCATGACCAAATAGTCAGCAAGATAAAAAGTTGTAATGCATTCTGCCACGGTTCTGTCATGATGCGAAAAGAAGCTTTTGCGGCTATTAATTATTATGATGCCGAGTTTTTGTGCGCGCAAGACTATGATGCATGGCTCAGGCTCTCGGAGATCGGCCATTTAGCAAATTTATGCACCCCTCTATACGCATGGAGGCGTTCCGATGAGGGTATATCAAGCAAACGCAAGAGAGAACAAGATTTTTATGCGCTCCTTGCAAAAAAACATGCGCTATTACGAGAACTCAGAATAGCCAATACCCCTACTCTTTCTACACAGCCGCCCCCAATAGACAATATAGACAATTCAAATAGTTGCCTCGATAACACTACCCTACATAAATTAATTGGCTCTGGTCAATACAACACAGACAAACTGTTATATATTCCAACGTATGAAAAATTGTTCAAAGGCTTAAAAAGCAACACCAAATCAGTACTTGAAATCGGTGTGCTCAATGGTGGCTCGCTTAAACTTTGGAGAGATTATTTTATCTGCAGCACAATTGTAGGGCTTGATATCAAGGATATAGACTTCTACGACTCAACAGGACGAGTGAAAATTTATAAAGGCTCTCAGGCTGATACGACGCTGCTTGATCAGATCTCCCGCAAAGAAGCACCTGAAGGCTTTGATATAATTATTGATGATGCTTCTCATATTGCTGACCTAACGCGTACTGCTTTTTGGCATCTTTTCGATAATCATCTGAAAGCCGGGGGGATATATATTATCGAGGATTGGGGAACAGGATACTGGCCTGACTGGCCTGACGGAGGGGCCTATTGCCCTGGCAGACCTCACATTGCCGGTATGGTCGGCCTTGTTAAGGAGCTTGTAGACGAGGTTGGACGTTTGGATATACAGAAAACAAACTCAGCCGCCGATTTTAATCACGCCCAAATAGAGTCCTTGGAAATCAAACATGGCATAATCATATGCCGCAAGGGATAATAACTCTTTGATGATCCCTGAAAGCTAAAGGTGAGTAATGAACAATGGGCTTGTCAGTATTATAATTCCGACCTACAACTGCAAACAATGGATTTCTGACGCTATTGAATCTTCTTTGCGCCAATCGTATTCAAACTGTGAAATCATAGTCATAGATGATGGTTCTACAGACAATACACACGCGTTAGTTTCAAAAAAGTACGGTAGTAGAATAAAATACATCCGCCAAGACAATTTAGGGCTCGCTGCGGCACGAAACAGAGGGTTACAAGAAGCAAGTGGTGATTACATTCAGTTTCTTGATTCAGATGATATCATGGCCCCTAACAAACTGGAGCAACAGGTTACAGTCATGAGATCAACTGCTGATAGTGCAGTTTCGTACTGTGATTATTTGAGCATAGACATAAATACCAATAGCATAATTAGCAAACGGTACCTTACGCCAGTAGCATCTTCTTCATCAATGCTACACTCTATAATTTCAGACTGGGAAACCAGGTTAAGCATACCAGTTCATTGCTTTTTATTCGAATCACAGATTTTCAAAAAAAACAATATTTTTTTCGATCCATTACTGCCAAACCATGAAGATTTTGATTGCTGGGTGCGCGTATTTTCACACGTCTCAAAAGCAGCATACATAGATGCCAAATTGGCATTTTACAGAATTAAACCAGCTTCAATGTGCAGCGACAGAGCTCTTATGAGATACGGTTTTCTAAAAAGCTTAGACAACCATATAACTACCTGCCAAGACCGACAACTCTGTGAACTACTCAGAATCAAGTGGATTGAAGTAGAGCGATGCTATGCAGATGTTGCACAAGATGCAATCTTAGCTGCAGAAAAAAAGATCACGCTTACGAACAAGCGGCGTTTTTCGCACCAAGAATCAACATTAACTGCCAATGCACCGCGCATCATCGCCTTTCATCTCCCGCAATACCATGCCATCCCCGAAAATGACGAATGGTGGGGCAAGGGCTTCACTGAATGGACGAACGTCACAAAGGCGTCAGCTCTGTTTGATGGCCACTACCAGCCCCATGTGCCATCTGATCTTGGTTACTATGATCTTTCCAATCCTTCAGCGATGAAGGAACAGGCCGCCATAGCTCAAGAATACGGCATTCATGGCTTCTGTTTCTATCACTACTGGTTTAACGGGAAGCTCCTTTTAGAAACGCCACTCCACCAGATGCTAAAATCAGGAGAACCGGATTTTCCTTTCTGTCTATGCTGGGCTAACGAAGATTGGACCAGGGCCTGGGATGGCAGGAGCGGTGAAACGCTAATCGCTCAAAACTATACAGACTCTGATGACATCAGACATTTTCACTACCTGCTCAACTTTTTTGAGGACAAGCGATACATAAAGATTAATGGCAAACCACTGTTTCTTGTGTATAGGGCTAATCGGCTGCCTAATCCGCTGAAAACTACGACAGTCTGGCGTGATCTCGCCAGAAAAGCCGGTCTCGGCGAAATTTACCTGTGTCGTGTTGAGAGTTTTTCCGATGAGCACACTGATCCGGTTGCACTCGGCTTCGATGCAGCGGTCGAATTCCAGCCAGATTGGCGGGAGCTGGGAGAAAAGCTGGAGAATCCGGTATACGGCACGCACAGAGTTTATGACTACTCAACGGTTGTCGAGAAGATGTGTAAAAAGCCAGATGTTTCCTATACTCGATACCCTTGTGTCACCCCTTCATGGGATAATTCACCACGACGGAAGTCCGATGCAGTCATTTTTATCAACTCTTCTCCAGCAGCCTATCAGCGCTGGCTCCACCATGCCGTCAACACGGTCCAACATCTTCCGCCTGAAGAGCGCTTGGTTTTTGTCAACGCTTGGAATGAGTGGGGAGAAGGCAATCATCTGGAGCCGGACCAGAAGTTCGACAGGTCATACCTTGAGTCAACACGCGCTGCATTATCAGATGCTATAGTGCATATCGATGATCAAATATTAGACAATGAATGCCAGGATGCATTAGTTCATACAGCGTTCATTGCCTCTATAATTATCCCTGTCTTTAATAAACTCCATTATACTAAAAGCTGCATTCGCGCACTTATAAGCTCAACCAGCGATATCGCGTATGAAGTTATAATCATAGATAATGGATCAACTGACGGCACCAAAGAGTACCTGAAAAATCTTTCAGGCGATGTAACAATTATCACAAATCATGAAAATGTCGGGTACACCATCGCCTGCAACCAGGGTGCAGCAGTTGCGCGAGGTAACTATTTGGTATTCCTCAACAACGATACTTTGCCTCAGCCACAGTGGCTACATCTTCTGATTGCTACTGTTGAGAACGACCAAATGGTGGGCGCTGTCGGAGCTAAACTGATTTACCCCGATGGTGCATTGCAAGAAGCGGGAGCTATCGTTTTCCAAGATGGTTCCGCTCAGAACTTCGGCAGGGGAGATGATCCGGATAGGTCATTCTATAATGTTGCATGCGAAGTTGACTACTGTTCTGGTGCATGTCTGCTGATACCGAGAAATGTATTCCAGGAACTGGGCGGGTTTGATGAAATATATGCCCCTGCTTATTACGAAGAAACTGACTTCTGTTTCAGACTGCGCGAACGTGGCTACAAGGTTATGTATCAGCCTTTGGCCCGTATCATTCATTATGGCTCAGTAACGGCAGGACAAGATCCGGCCGGACCTTTGCGGAAATATCTGCTGATCAACAAAGAAAAATTTCTAAACAGATGGAAACAGCAACTGCTGATGCATGCACCGCCTCCCGTAACTGGCGGAGCAAAGCCACTGAAATCGGCGCGGCAGTTAGTTCATGCGCGTGATAATTCTTACTTATTTCCTTTGTACTCTCAATTATTCGAGTCAATAGAAGGTTGGTTCATGTGGGAAGCAGTCGAAGTACTATCCTACTTTAACAACATACAAAAGTTTGAATCTGTGCAGGGGGATCTATTCGAGATAGGCGCATATAAGGGAAAACTCACCTTGATGCTTATGACGTTTGCCAGAGAGGGAGAGTTACTTTACGTAAATGATATTTTTGACATGCAGCATCTGAACCATTCAAAATCAGGGTGCGGCGCCAATTTAGCAGACTTTACAAATAATATCGCTAAACTGACCAGAAATTATGGTTTTGTAAAGTTGTTAATGAAAAAATCATCTAGTCTTGGCCTCGGTGACGTACGTGGAGTAATGAGAATAGTGAGTATAGACGGTGGTCATTCAGCGGAGGAAACATACTCAGATCTCGTATTTGCTTCTTCAGTACTCAGTGAACATGGAATTATAATTGTCGATGACATATTTCATAAGGATTGGCCAGGTGTGAAATCTGGTGTGGAAAGTTTTTTGGATGCCTATGTCAACATGCGTCCACTTGCAGCCTTTTACAACAAACTGTTGCTCGTACGAAAAGAATCTCTTGGTATGTATGACCAATATTTTGCGTCGGGCAGCTTTGGCCGTTGTCTAACAAAATATTGTTTCAAGACAGCTGTCGGCCTTATTGGAAATTATAAATGTTATGCAGTTTCGAAGGTCAATTAGTATGAATGATACAGGTGTGTTATGACGGAAAAATTAAATATAGGTCTACATTCTCAGTCTCTTAACAGCCCTGATGGTTTCGTTGCAGGTTCTGAGGTCACAACGAATGGGCTGATGAGGGCATTCTTGCGTAATTCGCGAGTTGCTGATGTCAGACGATACGGGCCTGGTCGCTACGAAACGCTCGAACGTGACAGCCTGGATCTTTTCATAATTGAAGGCTGGCATAAAAATATTCCAGACGTCATCAATACGGTTCGTTGCAATAACCCAGACTGTATCATCCTGTTCTGGAATCTCTCCTTTTACGGGTTTGATGACCTTATTCATTTTGATGTTGATGGCTACCTGACCAATTCACAAAAAACCCTTCCAGTACTGATTAAAATTAAACCGACAATATTTTTGATGCTGGCAGCAGACCCTGATGAATTCGCGCCTGGAGAAGTAGTTCCGGAGTATGCCCACGATGTTGTTTATCTGGGTATTAATCATCCTAATAAATCAGATAAAGTTCTTGAAATGATGCTGTACGAGGCTACAAGATTCGATTTCGCACTCTATGGGAAGGGTTGGGGTGGGCATCC
>Ga0307363_1000024_pt1 | contig 17488 bp, 12 predicted proteins | sample AAT_RA_Asp2_MT_FD_194613 | JGI IMG/M metagenome (GOLD analysis project Ga0307363, IMG submission 194613) | Metatranscriptome of enriched activated sludge microbial communities from anaerobic digester in WTTP, New Holstein, Wisconsin, United... | ecosystem: Engineered > Bioreactor > Anaerobic >...
AGACAATCAAGAGAACAGTCGCTACGGGAACTGATGTCTCTCAAACAGAGATATCAAGAAGCTGCAGGCGATGCACAACGATTATCCAATAGGATTGCAAGCATTTCGCCGAATGACAGTCCGGCAAATATCATTGAGGAATTAGCGATTATTCCCAAAGGAGGGTTTCAGGCGAAGCCGCTGCCACAACAAGACCGTGGAGCTTACACGGAGAACAGTGCGCTTGTCACACTAAGCGGACTTACATTGAATGAGACCGTCAACCTGTTATACCGGCTTGAACAGGGCAGCAAGCCGGTAATCATCAAGCAAGCGAACCTACGTACACGCTTTAACGATCCATCAAAACTAGATGTCACTATGCAGCTTAGCTTAATACGCCCAGCCGCAACCAACCAAGTAAAGCCATGATGAACAAAAAAACAGCGCTTATAGCCAGCGGACTTTGTGTTACCGGACTACTTACACTGCCGGTCCTGACGTATCAGCTCATCCCCAATACAGTCATACAACACACAGTTAAGTATTTTGCGGCAACCAAAGGTATAAAACTAACTGCGGAAAACCTTACGACGACATTCCCAATCGGTATCAAAGCACACAAATTGTCACTGGGGAATACTCAAGCAACTTGGATGGTTCTTAACAAGGCTAAGCTGTCGTTGCAACTCCTTCCTCTGTTTGTCGGCCGCATTGCTGTTTCATTTCAGGGGGCTGTCACAAGCAACAGTACACTTGACGCCGATCTAGCGCTCTGGCCCAAGATGCAGGGTACTGCACATGCTGACAATCTCGCGCTTGAGACCATCTCACTGCTACAATCAGCAGATGGTGGCTCTATGAAGGGAACGGCCAAAGTTGAAATAACGTTACAGACGACGCAAAAGGTCGGAACCACCGGCCAAGTGAAACTGCTCGTCAACAATCTGCAGACTAACGGTCTTAAGATAAGCGCTATGCCATTACCTGACCTATCCTGCCCCCAAATCAGAGGTATGGCAACAATTCAAGGGACAAAGTTAAAGATAAACAATCTAGCTTTTGCTGGCAAAGGTATTTATGCCCGGCTGCAAGGGATGGTTCAGATGGATCCTAATTTACCACTTAATCTAAACCTTGAGCTGATGCCCAGTGCTGAACTGCTGGAACAACAGAAATCTCTTTTCCTGATCATGTTTCCCTATCAGGTTTCCTCAGGCAGCTACCAAATTCCTATAGGTGGTACCCTTTCCAACCCGCAGCTTTCCAGGAAATAGGTACAACAAAAGGGGCGCCGAAGCGCCCCTTTTGTCATCAAGCCGTTACTGTATTCAGAGAAGAAGCACGGTTCCTTATTTTCTTCCACCTACGCCCCCCAGCAAAATATCCAGACACGATCAAAAGAATCACCGTCACCAGTGGAAATTCAGCTGCAAAAATCAGCGGAGTCAAAGCAAAGCGCATTAATAACCTCAGAATCGCATGGTGTGCTATAAAATCAGCAATTGGCGGACTATGCTTGTAATAGAATTTAACAAATGCGGTTCCAATGGAAGTTTTCAACAGCACATTATCCCTAAAATGACGTAGAACCATAACATGTGGGTCAAGATAACTGCCATATGCAGCTGTTGCAATAAAACAACCACCACCACCTCCACCAGAAACAGAACCTGTTGCAGTGGAACTACCTGAACTGCCAGAAGACGTACCTACAACAATCGGATCAGCAATAACGCCGGGTGTTGCATCCAAGTCTCGCAATGCCAGAGGGTTTGTTGATGATGAAGAGGTACGATCAGTTATCTGATAGAAGATTGTAGTTCCAGAAATAGCATCAGGCACCAACTTTTCCCACGTATTATCAGCAAGCTTCTTGTAAAATACCGGCGATGATGGCAGTGAAGCGAATGTAACGGCAACTTGTACTGTGCTGCCTACTATAATATTGTTTAAAGTCATCTGAATTGCAGAACTTGGAGTAAAGTCTGTCGGTAGTCCCGTCAAGGTGTTTGTTTGCACTGTAGCGAACGAAGCAACGGTCCCTGATGAACCAACCAATTGAACATTCGTTGAAGTGCCAACTTTAATTACGGAAATAGTATAGGTTTTAGATGCAATCACACCATTTGTATCTGTAAGGCTTATTACAGATGTATAGTCACCCACAGTTGTCGGAGTGCCACTTATGATTCCCGTGTTCTTATCAATACTTAATCCTGCTGGTAAAGCACCGCTTTCAACTTTCCACGTGTATGGTGCTATACCACCATTATTTGTACGCAATGTAAAGCTGTAAGCTGAGCCAACTACGCCAGTTGTTGGTGCGCCCGTTCCTGTAGTTGGCGTTGCTATATCAAGAGTTGAATTTACGACGAGGCTCAATGACTTGGTACTTGTAGCACCGGCGGCATCGGTTACAGTCACCGTAAACGAATAGGTGCCGGTCTGAGTTGGTGTCCCTGAAATAGTTCCTGTTACAGTGCTAAATGTTAATCCTGGAGGCAATCCACCGGATGTTGACCATACAACAGGAGCAGTACCGCCTGTCATTGAAAGTGCTTGCGTGTATGCCGCCCCTACTGTTCCAGATGGAAGACTATTAGTCTGAATAATGGGCACAGGATTGATAGTTATTGAGAAATGAGATTGCGCAGACTGCTGAATGCTGTCTGTTGCAACAACCGTAAAATCATACGCTCCATTGCCAGTAGCTGCACCGCTTAAAATACCATTCGTGCCGAGGGAAATTCCTGGTGGTAATGATCCTGAGCCCGCAAGCAACATCCAGGTTACGGAACCTGTACCGCCTGTTGAGGTCAAACCATGCACTGGCGACAAGAAGTAGTCAATACTTTGTGTCCAAGTACTTAAGGCAGTAGAAGTAATACTAATGGTACCAACATTCAGCGCATAGGAGCGCGAGGAAGTGGCTGCAGTCGGACTTGAACCATCGGCCACGGTTACGGTTACGGTATATGTCCCAGGAGTTGGATTGACACCTGAAATCAGACCTGTCGTTGGATTGATAGTTAACTGTGTCGGCAGCCCCGTTGCACTCCAAGTATAAGGAGTATATCCACCAGCTGCTTCCATCTGCACACTGTATGCACTTGTAGGAGATGCATCTGGCAGGCTGGTTGTGCTTGGCGTGGTGATGCTTAAGGGATTTAGACCAACACCTGTTGCACTAAGGGCGACTGTCTGACTGCCGGCGTTTGAGTTAATAGTGAACGAGCTGTTATACGTACCGGAAGCCGTAGGTTTATAGGTTACTGTGTATGTAGCTGAAGAAGCAGGTGTCAGTGTAGCAGCATTGGTAGGTACTATGCTGAATGGACTGCTTGGCAGTGCGGTAATCTGATTTATGGTAAGCGTTGTATCACCGGTGTTTTTAACAACAAAACTCCAGGTCACGGTGGTGCCGGTGTTGACCGCTCCAAAATCATGTATGGCAGGAATCAGTTGCGCTGCCGGAGACGTAGCAGTTAAGAGCGTAAGCTGTGGCTGGCCAATGGTGAATAGCTGCCCATAGATATCTGACGCCGTTGCACCAGAAGTAATGTTACGAGCATCTTTCCAAACAGATAGGAAGCGCTTTAACAGCGGATCATAGGTAATCGCTGGTGCCAACTGGTTGCTTGGGTTGGACGAGATTGAATAGTTAGCGCCACTCAGCGATCCATCAAGGTTAAGAAACTGGCCGTACAGGTCAATATTGGCCAATGAGACGGCACTGTTACGCTCATCCTGCCACATAACAAAATAGCGTTGGTTCACGGCATCATAACTGATTGTTGGCCTTGTCTGACGGGAGTTGGCTATTACAGAATCATTTGATCCAGTACCGGCACTGTCTTGGTATGAGATAATTTTATTCGAATTGTATAAACCACCACCAGAATTGATGAGCTGGCCATAGATCTTGGCGTTCGAACCATCACGCATATCTTCCCATGCAATCAGGAACTTACGAGGGGAGCTCGCATCGTCCACTGCTACTGCCGGATTGGTGCCACTTGCCGTATTTTGATAGTCTATCCAGGTAGAATAGGTATTCGGCAAGAGCACTTGCTTGTCAAACAAGCCGTAGATATGCACCAGACCATCATTTGTCGGTGCTGAGCTCCATGTGTCAGTTACGATCCGTTTTGACGTGTCCAGCTTACAACTAATAGTACCGGTATTGTTCACACCTTCCCATACCATTAAAGTTTCCGCTGCTGTTGGATCAGACATAACAACTGGGTTGTTTAATGATGTAAAATACTCAAATACATAAGTTTCAGTATCAGCTGAAGCAGTATGGGAAATAAGTCGATTGAAGTACGTCCTGTGACCGGACGTCCCTTCGTTTCTGAAAATATCAGGTCCCTGCACTCCAAGGCCGTTAGTATTTATGGTACTGCCGTCAGCAGCAAGCCGGAGATATCCAAGCAGATTCGCGTCTCCAAACTGCCAGCTAACCGGCACACCAAAACAGCGCACTGAGGATACGTTGTTCGTGTTTCTGGATTCTACCCAAGTTATCCAAAATTCCTTACGCACCTGATCAAAACTGATATGAGGAGATTTGCGGGTCAGCAACGTGTCAGAACGATTGATCGGGCTCGTGTCATACAACGCATATGTCACATTCAACGTGACATCTGCATCGGTTGGGGCAACTGCCAAGTTAACTGATATGGTACCGATAGGGTAAAAAACATATCCACCAGATATTGTATTAAGCCCAGAACCAGTTATGTTTCCATTAAAATCATCATTAGCGCTCACAGTATAGGCAGTCTGGACATGAGTGATTGGATCCGTATTACTGTAACTACCCGTAACTCGGACCGACCCAGGCACTATAAACTGGTTGTTTAAAGGAATAGTTGTAGTTCCAGACGCTGTATTCTTGGAAATCGTTATCGTTCCGTCTGTTTTATTGGTGATGTTAACACCATCATATGTCTGCATCTGTGTAAATCCAACAAAAGTTGGAGTAAGAGGTGGCGTGCTCCATGCACTGCAACTAGTAGCATTTGGCAAATTATTGATATTCACATAGCGCAGATATCCGGTAGTGGCTGTACCGCTACCACTACTTTCGGTATCTTGCCAGACCACAACTGCGTTCCCTCCAGCCTGATTATACGCAATATCAGGCAATGTCTGATTCCCTGCTAGTGCAGCACCACCGGCATCCTTTGATATCAGGAAGTTACTTCCACACATGCTGCCATCTTGCTGAATGAACTGACCATAGATATCAGCACCACTGCTGTTACGGTTGCGATAATCATCCCATACCGCAAAATACAGTTGCTTATCCGGCATAAATACAACTCGGGGATTTGCCTGATCATCTGATTGCACAGATACCTGAAGTTCACCCCCGACTAAATTAGCCTTGAGTGCTGATTTAGTTAAATTTGTCAAAGAAGAGTTGCTGTTTCCGCATCCTGAAATATTCATGATAACGACACTTACCACTAATGACAATAAGAGATTAATAATTATCTTCATAGATACTCCATATGGATCAGTAGAAGTAATAGTGAATCTAGGTGGCACTATAAGCAGTGCACAATGTACCTTCAGAATTCGTCAGGCCACCAAACGTAGCATATACGCAGACAAATGTTGTTCCTGTCGGAACTGCACTTAATGTAAATGTTGAAACACCAACACGATCATCATCATTGACAATTGCACCTTTAACACCATTTTGTTCAACATACCAATGATATGAGATGGCAGTACCCGGCATGGTTGAACCGCTTGCAGGTGTGTATGTTGCCAAGGCATTAAATGTCAATTGACCTTGTTGTTTTGGGGCGTTTAAACTTAAAGAACCCGATGTACTTTGCGAGCCACTTCCACATCCATAAATAATTAAAGAAATAATAAAAATTATCGTCAGACTAGCAACCAACTTATACTTGTTTTTCCCCATTCTTTAAACTCCTCTCAATTACTACAAATTATTAAACTGCTGAATTATTTAAAATCCTTGGAGTAATAAAAATCAACAACTCAGTGCGCGTACGTTTTTTATCGTTAGATTTAAACAGTCCCCCTAGCCAAGGCACATCCTTCAAGTACGGCACCCCATCATCATTATTGGTATCAGATTCAACGTAAATACCACCGATAACCGTTGTTTCCCCATCACGCAGCATCATTTCTGTGGTAGCCTGTTTTTTGTTGATTGGAGGCGGGTTACCTGAAGAGCCTGGAGAGTCATTCTTCGCATCGATTTTCATCACAATGGTGCCGTTGGGATTAATATTGGGCGTTACTTCAAGTGCAAGTGCTGCTTCAACAAATTTTGTCTCCACCTTATCTGAGGTTGATGATGTATACGGTATTTGTTGACCCTGCGTAATCTTCGCAGACTTATGGTTAAGTGTAGCAACTTTTGGTGTTGAGACAATTCTTACGAGACCAGCACTGACTGCTGCATTCAAACGCATATCAAGCTTAATATTGCTGCTCAAAGTACCAAATGAAATCCCAGCACTTGCTCCAGGGTTACCACTCACGCCACTTGTCGGTGGGACTGTGGAAGCTAAACCTCCAAAACTGGTGTCCATGGAATTTATCCCTGCAATAGCAGCAGAGCCGTCACGGTAATGGATACCCCAGTTCACCCCGAGTGATTGTGTGAAGGTTGTTGAGGCCTCAACAATGCGTGCCTCAATCATGACCTGCTTTTCAGGCATATCTAAGCTCGCCAGAATTTTTCGCATATCACTAATAGCAGAGGCGACGTCTTTTACTATGATTTTGTTAGTTCTCTGATCTTGTGTGATGGTCCCTCTGTCTGTTTTCAAGGCAGAAAACTGCGATACAATACTTCCTAGATCAGCATAGTTCACATCAAACATTTCTGTAATAAGTGGCTCGCCTTTTAAGGCTGCTTTTCTGTTTTCAATTTCTTCATCAATCAGGGATTTAAACTTTCCTTTACCTCGGATAAGAATAATATTTCCTTCTTCGCGCTTGTCTAACCCCTTTGTATCCAGAATAATATCCAGTGCCTGATCCCAGGGCACATTTACCAATTTAAGACTGATATTCCCTGTCACCTCGTCGCCGAGAACAAAGTTCTTGTTACTGACCTCGGAAAGCAGCTGAAATATCTTCCTCACTTCAGCATCAGCAAACTCTAAGGTTACCTTACGTCCCGAATATATTTTTTTACCTGGCTCACTCGGCTGTTCAAGTGTTTTTGTGCTTTGCTCATCCAGGTGAGAAGTATCGGCGTTAACTTTCTTTTGGGCTGTGGCGGTCTTGGTTGCTACAGCGGTAGATCTAGCTGGCGTCGGCTTCTCGACATTTTTGAAATCAAAATAGATAACATCAGCTTCTTGTCGTAAGCTATACGCAACATCTTCTTTCAACGCCACTCTAACTAAGATATCTTGACTGGTTCTCGTTTTGACTTGAACGGGCGTGATGCGCAACACAGGGGAGGCAAATTGACGCGTCTCCAATGAGCGCTGGTAGGCATGTGGTAAGAGGACATTCTTGATACGGAAAGAGACCATGCCGGCACTCTTGACCGGTTGATCCACTGAAGCTGCCCCAGTGGTCTTCACAATAACCCTGGCAACGTCATCAATTGTTTGAAAATCAAGTGCCGCCAAATAGGATTGCTTGTGCTCAACCGTTTCTGTCAGTTTGGCAGCATGCATCTGTGGTTGCACCTTTTTAATTGATGTGCTTTTTTCGGCAGTAGCAGCAATCATTGGGGGGCTATATTTAATAACAAGCCCATTTGCAGTTTTTTCAATAACAGGATCACTGCCAGCTGCGTTTGCTACATCAAAAACAATCCGAACCTTATCAGAATAGGTGCCTATGCGGGCAGTCATGACACCGGCATTGTTCAGTTGAATCAATTTATCGTTTTGTTGATACTTTGCGTTTGGTATATCAAGCACGAGACGGTCCGGCTTATTGAGCGTGAATACCTTGTATTCTGGTACAGCTCCGCTCGTTTCAACCGTAATGTTACCGTTGGCAGAAGTAATACTCTTCAGCAGCAGCGTCTGAGTCGTTGCACCCTCGGTTGCTGCATGGTTTACAGTAGGCGGCGCGACTTCGGCGGTTTTTGTCGCCTCAGCAGCAATTGGGACTTGTGTCTTTACAGGTGTTGGGTCTGTTACAGCAGCAACAGTTTTATCGGTTGCTGGCGTTAAGTATCCAGGAAAAGAAACCTTAAGTTCACCAAGTTTATCCTGAACCGGCGTAATTACCGGTTCAATAGCATCTTGGGTCAAAAACACCTCAACCCGTGTCAACACACCGGCATCTGTATCAAAGCGTTTTACCGCTACCCCTTTGATAGGGCCTTGAGCAAGGTTAAGACTTGCCAGAGTTTCAGCCGGTACTGCCTGTGAAAAGTCAATTACGAGCCGAGCCGGAGTCAGTGATTTGTAACTGGTGTAGGTGGTTGGCGCCGATGAAACGATGTGAAGCTCAGTTGCAGCCCCCTCACCGCGCAACAGTAGGGACTGAATAGAGCTGGATGTTGCTGCAGTTAGTTGCGTATCTTGAGCCCATAGATTAGACTCAACAGAGACTTGTACCGTACTCAAGAAAATGCTGAGTGCACACACGGACAACGGCTTCAATTTTGGTATCCATTTCATCGGGAACACTCCTTACGGCTTCCTCAGCAAGGGAATTCGTATTGTTTCTTTTCTTACTTTATTATTTTCATCCCGGAATTGTTCAACAACCTCAACACCTTTTGTGTCGATGCGAACAATCCGCCCCTCGTTCTTACCAATGGTCATCCCGACCTTTAGGACATACCCCTTGTGCGTTGGATCAACAACCATTGCCTTATTACCCCGTGCATCGTCAACCACCCCGATCAAACGAAACTGAGACACATCGAAACTGTGAATAGGAAGTTGTGCTTTGATTTTATGTACATCAACAGAGGTTACTGCCTTGGCAATGACATACGGTTTGAACGGGTCCTTTTTAGTGCTGAAATCCAATTGGTTGGCATACGGCGCAGCGAGCTTAATCGAACTTATTTGTTTTTGCACAACTGGCACTGGTTTTGGGGCGATTGTTTTGGGTGATGGAGGCGGTGCTGAAGCCTGCTCCTTTTTAGTACAGGCGCTGATCGCCGGCAAAAAACACGCAAATAGGGTTACGATGCGCATAGAGAACCGCATATTATTTCTTTCCCTTTTGGTTTTTCTTGTCATCTGAGATCTCTTCCTTGCCAAGGAACCGGAATGTTGTTGCAAGGCAGTTGACTTTGGTCATCATCCGATTGTTGACGTTCTTAACCTCAGCAAAGTCAACATTGGTGATATTGACAATCCTTGGCAGATTGGCAATTGCCGCAAAAAAATTGGCTACACTGAAATACGAGCCAGCGACAGTAATGTCAACGGGCACCTCTGCATAAAAATCCTTCTTAACCTCAGGTTTAGGTCTAAAAACCAGAAAATCAAGGCCTGCATTCTTACCGGTTGTGGTAATGCTCGTCAAAAGTGAAGGGATTTCTTTTGAGTTCGGCAACTCGGTCAGCGCCCGCTCCAACTCGAGGTTAAGGTCATTATATTCTTTTTGTATTTTGGGGAGGTTATTAGCTATCTTGGTCTTTTCTTCTACTTCAGCCTGAAGCTTTGCATGTTGTTCCTGCAACTCTACACACTGCTTATATTTTGGCAGGTACAAAAAATAAACCAGCGCCGCAGCTTCAATGATGATCAAAGCCGCAAGGAGCATGATTTTCTGCTTATTCGGGAGCTTAAGTAGTTGTTCTACTTTAGGGTCCATGGCATTACCTTTAGAGTACGTCAGTTATTTTTTCTGCGCATTTTCTGCTTTTTTAGGGGCTTCAATATTAAAACTGAGGTCAAAACGTTTCAACTTGTTACCACTAACATCCTTCTGTTCTGATACAACCAAGTCAACATGCTCGTACTCTGGCGATGCCTCAAGAGCCCGAATAAATTGTGCAATCAATTCTTCATTCATAGCCAAACCGGAGATTGAGATTTTATCACCAGCCTCTTTATATTTTTCAAGCCACAACTGATCCGGAGTAACCTCACTCAGGGTTGCCAACCGCTGAGCTGGACCTGTCTTGTTTTTGCGGAGCACAGCAAGCACATCCAGTTTTTTCGTAACCTCATCTTTCAATTTCTTTATTTGATCCAGCTTTCCAATTTTCGTTTTCAGCTCTGCAATTTTCGCGTTAGCAGCCTGAATATCTTTTTGTACACCAGCTATCTGGCCAAGTTTCACCCCCCAAAGGGCTAAAACAATGACGAGCACTGCAACAACGCTGGCACCAAGTATGAAGAGCTGCTGGAGAGCGGTTTCCTTCTTTTTGGCGGCACGGACCGGTAGTAAGTTTATTCTAATCATTTATCACCAACCCTCCGGATGGCCAGACCTACACCGACTGCCATCAGTGGCGCGATTTCTTGAAGGTACTCCGGATCGAAATCCTTTTCATTATACTTAATCCGCGCAAACGGATTGAGTGCAGTAACCTCCATACTTAATTTTGCTGCCACTGAATCTTTCAGCCCTACCATCTTTGAACATCCACCACTCATACATATTTTATGGATTCGCTCTTCAGTTGGTGCCGTTGAGTTGTAAAAATCAACTGAACGCCTGATTTCCTGGGCGAGCGATTCGTTAACCCGCCGAATGACATCAAGCAGAGGGCCGGACTGTTGTTCATTTGCAAGCAGCTTCATTTTTTCTGCTTCTTGTGCACTGACTCCCAGCTGTTTTTGTATCTCTTCGGTATACTGGTTACCCCCCATCTGTACATCACGGGTAAAAAGCGAGGTTTCACCTCTAACAACGTTGATGTTCATGACCCCTGCCCCCACATTGACGAGCGCACAGACATCGTCCGTGGGGCCATTGTTAAGCTCAAAGGCATTTTGTACCGCAAAAGAATCCACATCCATGACAGCCAAGCTCATGCCGGCCTCAGAAAAGACCGCTCCATAGTCATTAATGATATCCTTTTTGCTGGCAACCAACAGAACCTGCATCTTTGCCGGGTCCATAGGGTCTGGACCTAAAATTTGAAAATCAAGGTGCACATCGTTGATATCAAATGGGATGTACTGTTCAGCCTCCCAACCGATCTGTTCCTCAAGCTCATCGCTTGACATCGTCTGCAGGGTTATCTTTCGGATAATGACGGCATTCCCGGAAATGGAACAGGCGGCACCTTTGGTTTTAATCCCCAGAGATGCAACCAGATTTTTAACGGCATCAGCGACGCCGGCGGTATCCATCAAGCTGTTATCAACAATAGCTTCATCAGGAAGCGGCATGATCGCAGCATTTAAAAGTTGATACCCGTCCCTGACGGGCCACAACTGCACCAGTTTCACAGAACTGGAGCCGATATCAATGCCGACAAGGTCTTTATGTTTTTTAAATAATCCAAACATGGTCGATACCCGTTACCCCTGTTCTTGGAACACTTTATCCCGATCTTCCAGCGAAAAACCCAGGGCTAAAATAATCTTCCGCATGGTCTCAAGGCGACAGCTTTCCCCTCGCTCGATTCGATCGATCGTAACCGTCGACACCCCTGCCTTACGGGCAAGTTCAGATTTGCTCATTAATTTTTTTTCTCGCAGCACTTTTACTTTATTTGGAACTTTCATAGGCATCCCGTTAGTTTTCAGATTATGCTCTATGTATCTTGTTTTTTTTCTTTGTCAATAAATTTTATAAAATTATGTAAAATTTACAAAAAGAGGCGCCACATACTGTGCCACCCCTTACAAGTACCACCATATTTAGATACACGCACAAGATATTGCCTTTTATTTAATACACACCCTCCGCACCTCATGAATATCAGTAAGCCCCTGAAACACCTTCAAAATACCATCCTGTTTCAAGCTGGTCATGCCGTCTACAACGGCCTGAGCACGGATGTCATCGGTGTCGGCACGTCGCTTAATCAAATATTTAACAAAGTCAGTGGCATCCAGCACTTCATGAATACCAAGTCGCCCGCGATAACCGGAATGTCCGCACTGTTCGCACCCCTGTGCGCGGGCCAGGGTTATCTGGCTAGCGTCTATTCCCGCCGCTATCATGGCATCTCTGCCATATTCATCACACAGTTCGTCCAGTTCTGCCTGATCTGGTTTGTACAGTTCACGACATGACGTACAGAGCTTACGCGCAAGACGCTGGGCAAGCACACACAGCAGAGAATCAGAAAAGCTATACGGATCAAGCCCCATCTCCAGCAGTCGGGTTATGGTTTCTGCGGCAGAATTGGTGTGCAAGGTTGAAAACACCAAGTGTCCAGTTAAAGAGGCCTCGACGGCGATGCCCGCTGTTTCTTCATCCCGCATCTCACCAACCATGATAACATCCGGATCAAGACGCAAAAAAGAGCGCAGTGCAGCAGCAAAGGTGAATCCGATCCTCGGATTGATCTGCACCTGCCGTAGGCCTGACTGGGTAATCTCAACCGGGTCCTCGGCAGTCCATATCTTTCTGTTTGCCTGATTAATCAAAGTCAAGCCGGAATGCAGGGTTGTCGTCTTACCGGACCCGGTGGGCCCAACCACCAACACCAAACCATACGGGCTGTGGAGTGCTCGTTCAAAAACCTGGCGGTTTCTGGCGCTTAAGCCCAACTGTTCAAACCCCACCGGCTCACCAGTACTCAAAACCCGGATGACGACGTCTTCAAGTTGCCCTACCGTTGGCATGGTGGCGACCCGCAGCTCAATGTCCAACGGGCCGAACTTTTTAAAATCGATCTTGCCATCCTGCGGCCTGCGTCGATCTGCAATGTCCAGTTCAGCCATGATCTTCAGCCGGGACGGAATGGCAAATTTGTATTTGTACGGAATCCTCTGGTACACGGAACACTGGCCATCAACCCTGATACGCACCACAACATCGCGTTTGCCCGGATACGGCTCAATATGAATATCCGATGCTTTTTTCATATACGCATCATAAATGATCTTGTTGACCAACTTGACAATAACCGAGTCCTTCTCTGTTACCTTGCGAACCTCTTCCTCAACCTCAGGTTCGTCAATTATCGAGGATTTATTTAAAAGCTCGGCAATGCTATCAGGAACAAGATCAAGATTCACCTCATCGGCCGCATTGCCCGCGCTGCTCAGGTCAACCCGGTACAGCACCTTTAACGCTCGCTGCACGCTGGCTTCAGAGGCGATGACGGAAATGATCTTCAGCCGGATGCTGTCTTCCAATTGTCGAATGTCATGGTGTCGTAAGGGCTGAGCCATGGCGACGGTCAGGGTGTTGCCGATCACGGAGATCGGCACCAACAGATGCTTCTGGGCATAGACAGAGCTTATGTAGCGTCCCAGCTCTGGATCGAGTGTAGCGGCACTGATCTCCACATACGGCAGGTCGTACTGCATGGCAACGGCTCGCGCCAGTTGTTCTTCATCGAGCATCCGCAGCTTTAACAACGCCCGCTCAAGCGGGATATCATTCTGCCTGCTGAGCTCGCGAGCCTGCAGCAACTTTTGCTGATCAATTACCCCCTCTTTCAAGAGGATATCAGCCAGCTTACGACGCTTGTTTTTCTGATCCAGTACCAGAGAAAGATCGCTTTCCCGGATAAAACCAAGCCGGCACAGAAGTTGGCCAACGGTTTGATCAGGAAACATTTTCTGCATCTCAAGGGCTTCGCCAAGTTGTGTCTGGCTAATCAAGCCCTGCTCAATCAATAGTTCTCCAAGCCGTTTCGTAATCATCGGATTAACGATCCTGCACCTGATAGCCGTAATCGTACAACAATTCTCTGAGTGGTTGCTCCAGTTGGCGGTCCGTTACAAGGACCGAGCCGCCGTTTGAGGCACTGTTCTCCAACATGAAACCTGAGGTTTCCAAGACATAACGGCCATGTGCATCAGCAAACAGCACGTGGGGGGCATAGTGGGAGGGTAGATCCATGCGAGCCAGAAGCTTTGTAGCAACCGCTCTAAAGTCATCCTGTGGTTCGAGAATCACCACACGGTAGCCTTTGGTTTCAAGCAAACGAACCAGCGTATAGGTAATGGGATCGCCGTTAAAGCGAGCAACAACGTAATGCTTGCCCAGCCGGTAAAAAGACCGGTCAACCGAAACAGATAGAGCAATACCGCTCTCTGCCGCAGAAAACAACTCGACTCGCGGCTGTCGTTCAACAGGAACAGCAAGTAACTCCAACAACATATCCACGGTTTGCTCTTGACGTTCAGGTGCTACGTGTACGACGCGATGCCGCAGCGGAACAGCAGCGGCATGTTCGTCGGCAAAGGGCTCTAAAACCTCAAATCCCTGCCCTTTTAAATAATCAGACAGGCGAGACGGCATACCGTATTGCGAGGCATTCACAAGAACGACATCGTTTTTCATTACGCTTTCCGCTGAACGCTCAACCTTAAAATCTGCCCGCACAGTTAATTTGGGATCATTACCAAAGGTCAAAAGTGATTGTTCTTCTACAGAATAGAACCCTCCAGCTCCCAGCAAGGCAGCAAGAAGTCGCCTCCCATCCGTTGCAGAGGCAGTAACAATACGGACAGACGGATCTTTTCCCTGAATCAGCGTACGTACCAGTGGCGGCAGACTATTATCTCTGTCGAGTAACATTTTTTTACCATCTGCCGTCACCAGCATCGGATAACGCACGGGATCAACAGACAAATCAAAACTTTCAGTTTTAAACACCAGCGGTTGCGGAGAAGTGCCGGCTGCCGGCACAAGCTTATCCCAAAACGAGCGGATGTGCTGATCATCCACACGCACAGCAACTGGCTGGGAGGAACTAAGTTGCAGCGCCACCGGCGCAGCCTCGCTAGCAGCCGATTTTTTCAACAACAAGGCATGGCGGCGAGAAACTCGCATTTTTTTTCTGCTTGCCTTGCCGCGACGGGCAGGTTCATCCCCCCCTTTTTGCAATTGAGCAGGGTCAAGGGTAAAGCGGGGGTCCATACAATAGCCGCGAAGAGGCAAGATGCCGGACATAAAACAGCAAAAACCGGTCAAAAGCAGAATAAAACGAGATAAAGTCATAGTGGCTGTGCTTCCTTATTGGCGTGCATAGACAAAAGCCCTGATCGGCCCATTTGTACGAGAACGATAGACCAGTAACTCAGCATGTCCACCAATACGCGCATGCTCAAGCACCAGCCCCTGTTTGTCTTCGCGTTTGTCGACCGTAAATTGCCCAACACCGGTTAATACCTTGAGGTTGTTCTGCACTTCGGCAAGCGGAATACCGGCAGAACCAACGGACAACACCTGCATAGCCTGAAGCTGTTCATTCTGCAAAAACAGCCGATAGTCTCTTTTTTCAGAACAGTAGCGCTTCCATCCCGGGTGTTTGGCTGAAAAGCCCGCATCAGGGGCAGTAATCGGGATAAATGCAGGCAGTCCCGTCAACGGCTGCGATACGGTGCGCGACGAAGAAAGCCTTTGCTGCGTTGATTTGGCAGAAGTACCGCTGCCACCTGACGAATTTGTTCGTATCGGCAACTGGTGCGGCTTGGGCTGCCCCCCTGCTGGCACAGGTCGTTTGAAAGAGCGTGCAAAATAGGTACAAACCATTGCAACGACCACCAACAGCAGACACAACACAGTAAGTCGCAGGGCATATTTTTTCCGGCGATATTGAGCCTCAACCACCTGTAAGAGGTCCGTGACCTCCGAATTATCGGTTTCTGCAGGCCCAGCCTCCTTTGCAGCTACCGGTAAGGTAACGTTACGAGCCCGGTTTGTTGCGTGTGGCGGGGATACTGATTTGGGTACTTGGCGTTGAGATGAGCGGGGAATCACCGGACGTGGTTCAGGAGCTGGCTGCTCCAATTTTCCCGCCAGTTCCGCCCCCTCGGAAACAACTGGAGTTGCCTGCTTTGAAGGCGCGGCAGCATGGGGTTCCGCAGGCGGGCCTCCCGGAACCTCATGTTCAAGCAAGCTACTAAACGTTGACGGACCACCCGGCTCGGCCCCGGGCAACGGCTTGGCTCGCTCGGGGTGAAAGATCGAGCTTTCCGCAATAAAATCATCAACAAGCTGTTCTGCTGCCGCCTGCTCTCCCTGCAGAGGTTTTGTCTCCGACGCAACCTCTGTAGGAGCCACATACAGCATCTCCCAATGCTCACTCAACAACATTTGGAGGGCCTTACCAAGCGACGACGTCACGACTTCAAACGGTGCGGAGAGATCAACCAGGTAATCGAAAAGTCCCGGCAGCGCTCGCGCCTTACTGCCAGACTCGTGCAGCAGAATGAAAGCAGGTGCCCCACTCCCTAACAACAACTGGATGTGTCGGGCAACACTCTCACCAGTCACCCCGGCAATCTGCTCTTGAATACAGACAACAACCGGTCTTTTTTCAAAGACGTCCTTCAGGCCGTGGTCGAAATCAGCAACGAGTTCGACCCGCATTTTGAGCAGATGCTGAAAATGTCCCCGCAGCAGCTCTGCACGTGCGTTATTGGAGATAAACAGGAGATTAAGCATGAAGTCCCTGGCAATTTAAGACGGAATGCATCTTTTTACTCCGAGCTGAACACCTTGTCAACTTCAGACGGATATCAGCAACAAGCCTGCTCAAGTAAGAGCTTGAGTTGTTCCTCATGCAGGTGGTGTGAGCCAACAGCAGGACAGCTGTCTGCCTCTCGCCCCACATAGGCCAGCTGCGACATGAACGGCTGCAGCTGATGTTTGATGTAGTGCCATGCCCCCATGTTTTCCGGTTCGTCCTGAACCCAGTACAACTCCACATCAGTACGGCAGGCGTGTAGTAGCGCCAGCACCTGTTCAATATCGAGGGGATAAAGCTGCTCAATCCTGAGTAGCGCAATATCACTTCTTGTCAGCTCAGACCGTCTTTTGAGCAGATCATAATACAGCCTGCCGCTACACATTAGAACACGGCTGGCATGTTCCAACTCACCAGTAACCAACAGTTCCTGAAAACTGTTGCCCTCAGAGAAATCCGCCAGTGGACTGACACAAATCGGATGGCGCAGCAACGACTTCGGTGTAAAGACGACCAAAGGTTTGCGAAACGGCTGCCTGAGTTGTCGACGCAACAGATGAAACATCTGAGCCGGTGTCGTCGGTTGTGCCACAATCAGGTTATGACGGGCACACAACTGAAGATAGCGTTCTATACGGGCGCTGGAGTGTTCAGCCCCCTGGCCTTCATAACCATGCGGCAACAGCATCACCAGCCCACTGGCTCTATTCCATTTAGTTTCGCCACTACTGACAAATTGGTCAAAAATGACCTGAGCGCCGTTAGCAAAATCACCAAACTGTGCCTCCCAGATGGTAAGCGTATCCGGGGTTTCCAGAGAATAACCGTACTCAAATCCCAAGACACCATTTTCGGACAACAGACTATCATAGACCTGGAAGTGTCCCTTTGCACGCTCGTCCAAGGCCTGTAAAGGGCAATAGGCATGACCGTCATTATGATCATACAGTACGGCATGGCGATGATTGAAGG
>Ga0307363_1000026_pt1 | contig 16966 bp, 2 predicted proteins | sample AAT_RA_Asp2_MT_FD_194613 | JGI IMG/M metagenome (GOLD analysis project Ga0307363, IMG submission 194613) | Metatranscriptome of enriched activated sludge microbial communities from anaerobic digester in WTTP, New Holstein, Wisconsin, United... | ecosystem: Engineered > Bioreactor > Anaerobic >...
GGGGGCTACCACGGGAAGCGGCAACGGTACGGCAAGCGGCCTGTTCTTTAATGCAGGGGTTTCCACCGTAACCTATACCATGACCAATAATCCGCAGAATTTCTGTTCGTTTACCGTTACCGTGAATACCAGTGTCACCCCATCGGTGTTCATTTTGGCTTCATCCTCCAATATCTGCCCGGGGGATAATGTGGTTTTCACTGCATTTCCGTCCAATGGCGGAACGCCCGTTTATCAGTGGACACTCAACGGACAGAATGTAGGAACCAACAGTAACAGTTATGAAACGGATACACTGGAAAACGGGGATGTGGTGTCGGTTTCCATGGCCTCGTCCTTGTTCTGTGCCCAGCCTGCCACAGTGAATTCCAATCCGGTAACGGTTACCGTAAATCCGGATACTCCGCCCACGGTAACCATTTCAGCTTCCAACACCACGGCCTGCCAGGGTCAAACGGTCACTTTTACGGCCACCCCCGGCAATGCAGTTTCACCTTCTTATCAGTGGAAAATCAATGGTCAGAATGCAGGGAGCAACAGTTCGGTATTTTCAGAGAATACCCTGACTAACGGAGATGTAGTGTCTGTTGTGCTGACGACATCGGCACAATGTGCATCGCCCAATTTTGCCATATCCAATGAGATCACGATTACGGTTCCGGAACCCATGATTCCTTCGGTAACCATTGAGGCTTCTGCCACTGAAATCTGTGCCGGAGACCCTGTAACATTCACAGCCACACCGCAAAATGGCGGTAATCCCGTTTATCAATGGAAAGTGAACGGCCAGAATGCCGGAACCAACAGCCCCGTATTCACCCCATCCAACCTGCAGAACGGAGCCACCGTTACCGTGTATTTATTTTCGGACCTCACCTGTGCGGTAAATCCTGCCATTTCAAACAGCATCGCCATTATTGTAAAACCTGTACCCGTAGTCACTATTACCGGAACAAACCAGTTTTGCGAAGGCAGCTCAGCTACACTGACTGCATCTGAGGGTGAATCATGGCTTTGGAATACGGGGGCCACCACTCAGAGCATCACGGTAACTTTGCCCGGAACTTATTCTGTTACTGTAACCAACGATTTTGGTTGCAGCGGATCGGCCTCCTTTACCGTATTGCCTTTCCCGGCCCCGACCGGTTCTTTGAGTCTGGTAGCTCCGGCCGACAGTACCTACGGAGTTGCCGAACCGGTTTCGTTTTCATGGACACCTGCCGTTAATGCCACGGCCTATGACCTGTACATCTGGAGAACCAACCAGCAGAAACCTCTTCAGCCAACAGTAGCCGGATTAACTGGTACTACTCATACCTACACCGAATATCTGAACAAGAATTTTATCTACCTGTGGCAGGTTACTGCCCGGAATCTCTGCTCCCAAAGCGAAAGCCCGGTTCACCTGTTCTCGTTTTACGTATTCACCGATCTGACTGCCGGAAACGTGACTTCGCCTGCAACCGCAGTGGCCGGAACCACTGTTCCGGTGAGTTTCACGGTAACCAATACCGGCAGTGTGGGCACCGGCATCATTCCCTGGAAAGACGAGGTGTACCTTTCCAACTTTCCTGAATTCAATGCAGGTTCGGCCATTTTAGTGGCATCGCCCAATAATGTTTCAGCCCTTGCCCCGGGTCAGAGTTATACCCAAAACCTGAATATCACGATTCCGCAATTCATTGAAGGTGAGTATTATATCTTTGTAAGAACGGATGCTTTCAACATCATTCAGGAAACGGATGAAGCCAATAACATGTCACGAACCATCAACCCGGTGTCCGTTTCATTGCCGCCTTATCCCGATTTAGCGGTAGCTGAAGTACAATCGCTCAGCGGAAATATTATTCCGGGAGAAAGCCTCACGGTAGGCTGGAGCGTTCAGAATTCTGGAAATGCTGCGGCCGTGGGTGGCTGGAGTCAAAGGATTTCAGTCATTAACGGTTCTCAGGTGTTCATCATCGGGTATCTGCCCTATAACGGCATCCTTGAACCCAACGGCATCCTTTCACAAAGTTCCACCGTTACCATTCCCCAATTACCTGGTTTTGAAGGAGAGGTATATCTGCAGGTGCGGCTTACCCCTAACTCCGGGTTGATTGAAAAACCCAACGGTTCTGCCAACAATACCGCCTTATCGGCCCAGACATACTTAATGGAGAAAAGAATGTTCGTCACCCTGCCGGTGCAATCCATCCAGGAAAATTCATCTTCAGTCATTCAGGGTACGATATACCGGAGTGGCAGTACCGCGAACGCTATGACCATAAGCCTTTCAGCCTTGCCGGCAGGAAGGGTCACCCTGCCCGTTTCGGTCACCCTGCCGGCCAATTTGTCTTCTGTTCCGTTTACTTTGACTTCCATCGACAATATTTTGGTTGAAGGGAATATACCGGTCGATATTGTTGCTTCGGTCTCCGGATATCCCGATGCCGGCGCTTCCTTAACGGTCATCGACAATGAGGTACCCTCACTTACGGCCCAGTTTAATGAAACCGAAGCTTACGAAGGCGATACGGTTCAGCTGGTACTTATCCGCAGCCTGGTTACTTCTTCACCATTGACTATTGCCTTGACCACCAGCAAACCCAATCAGATCAGTCTCCCGGCAACGGCACAGATATTAGGCGATGAAGCATCAGTTGTCGTGAATATTCCGGTGGTAAGCAATAATGTTCCGGAACTTACCGAAACCCTTACAATTAACGCTTCGGCAACAGGCTATATCCCCACCTCTGCCTCCCTTACCATTCATGATGATGATTTACCCCAATTATCCTTTACGGTAAGTCCTTCCACAATTTCGGAAGGGGGCGGTTCATTTGCGGCCTTTGGCACGGTACAGCTTTCGGCTCCGGCCAATGGAAATACCCAGATCATGATTACCGTGAACCAGGGCGGGCAATTGTATTTTCCTGCTCAGGTTACCATTCCCAACGGGGCATTTCAGCAGCAGTTCAACATCGGGGCTGTGGATAACGGACAGGTGGATGGCAGCCGCACGGTGAATCTTACGGCTGCTGTCTACATTTCTTCCTGCAATTGTGGCGCTCCGCCTGAAACCGGAGGAGCGGTCACCCAAAGCATTACCATTTTGGATAATGACGGGCCTGCCTTGTCGGCAGTTGCCAATCCGTTCGCTATGCCCGAGAATATCCCCAATGCGGGACATCTCACCATTACCCGTAATACGCCGGGCGGAGATGAAATCCTGGTTTCCATACAGCATGACGGTAACGATGAGATTGTGATAGCCCCAACCGCTGTGATTCCGCAAGGCCAAAATTCGGTGATGGTTCCTTTCGGTACCCTTAACGACGATGTCGAGGACGGCAATCAGATAGTAACGGTAACCGTTGCGGCTACCGGATATGCCACCGGATCGTGCTGGATCATGGTGAGCGACCGGAACCTGCCCGATTATGTGGCTAAAAATCTGACCCTTTCCAGAAATTCCATGCTCATTAATGAAGCGGTGGATATCAGCTTTGAGATTTCCAATGAAGGCTATGCACTGGCTACCAGCGGTGCCGAAGTAAAGTTTTTCCTTTCATCCAATCAGATCATCGATAACAGCGATGTATTATTATCCACCCAAAGTACCCCGACTGCCTTAAGTATCGGCCAGTCTGTAACGGTCAGTCATACGTTTGTTCCCACCGGCGCTGTGGGCAATTTCTTCATAATAGCAGCAGTCAATCAGGGTGGTGTCAAAACGGAGCTGGTAACCATCAATAATACCTCACCCGCACAGGCTCTGGCCATTGCTCCTGATTACACGGCAACTGCGCAGGTCGACGGGGATGTATTCAACGGAACTACCCCGATACTCATAACCGGGATTACCGAAACGGTGGCTAAAAGTCCGGCGCCCGGCAAGGCGGTGGATGTGTATATCATGGTGAATGGCTCGCGCAGGGTATTCAACACCACCAGCGATCAGAACGGTCAGTTCAGTATCAGTTTTACACCCCTTAACGGCGAAGGCGGCGATTATACTTTGGGCGCCTGTTATCCGGGGCAGGGTTTAACTGCTGTGCAGGATGATTTTGTGATCCTCGGCGTTCGAACTCAATCCACAGGACATATTATCTGGGACATGTTCCTGAATGAAACCAGGTCCTTCAGTATTAATCTGGAGAATATCAGCAGTCTGGATGTAAATAATATTCAACTTCAGGTTCTTTCATCGCCACCCGGATGTACCGTCAATGCCACACCCATTGGAAGCCTTGGCGGGAATGCCTTGTCAGCCTTTAATTATTCCATTACCGCCTCTGAAGTAACCCCATCGAACAACTATCAGGAGGTGAAAATGCAACTCATTACTGATGAGGGAACCCGTTTCCGCTTCAGCGGCTGGTTCTACAGCCGGGCCACCAAAGGCAATCTGAAACTGAGCCCGGTAGCGCTGAATAAAGCAATGGTAACCGGCATTACCAATTACGCCGAGTTTGAAATATTAAACAATGGGATGGCAGAAACCGGTCCCATAACTGTGTTACTTCCCGAATTGGAATGGATGTCGCTGGCAACGGTATCCAACGTAATTCCCTCACTGTTGCCCGGTGAAACGGCTAAAGTTACCCTTAAACTTACTCCGGGCGACGATCTGCAGCTCAACAATCCCATTACCGGTCAGTTGGCGCTCCAGGCCACCAATGCCAACGGGATTAATGTACCGTTCTCCTTCGAACCGGTATCGGTAGCTACCGGGAGCCTGCTGGTGGATGTGACGGATGAATATACATTCAATACCGAAGCGGCGCCCCACCTGGCCGGAGCATCGGTTACCGTGCTGCATCCCTATACCGGTGTGGTCATTGCACAGGGAACCACCAACAGCAGCGGGCATTTCCTGATTGAAAACATCACGGAGGGATATTACAATCTGCGCGTCACTGCCGATCGCCACAGCGGTTTTTCCGATATCATATTTGTGGAAAAAGGGATTCTCAATACCGAAGAGGTATTCCTGTCGTTCCAGGCCATCACTTATTCGTGGAATGTGGTTCCCACCATGATTGAGGATGAATATGAAATCAATCTGATTGCCACTTTCGAAACCCATGTTCCTGCTCCGGTGGTGGTGATGAATATGCCCGATTCGGTACCCCAGCTGGGATTCGGACAGACCTTCCCGTTTATTCTGACGGCCACGAACTTAGGATTGATCACGGCCAATGATATCGTGTTAAAATTTCCGGAAGATGAAGAATATGAATTCATTGCCAATGTGAATGTGGCGGACATTCTTCCTCAGTCTACCCTTCAGATTCCGGTGGTGATGAAAAGGAAAGAGACCGCGCAATCGCGGAGCGCTCTCAAATGTAAGGATGTGGCCATCATCTCCTATAAATTCCAGTGTGGCCCCGAAGACCGGGTTGGAATTGCCGTGGATGAAGTGAAGTTTAAGGGTCGGTTTTGCAGCAATGCTGTCTATCCGGTAATCCCTGCTTTCTGTTTTGACTGTTTAAATCCGGGATATCCTCCCACCCAGGGATTTGCAGGTTTTTCGTTCCCGTTTAAAATGCCCACTACCCCATTCCGGAAAAACAAGAACGCCTGCGATCCCTGTCTGGCCGAAGCGTTGAATGCCGCCTGGGACTGCAGCCCGGTTCCCAACTTCTTTTTCACTGAAACTCCTGCAAAATTCGGTTTTACCATCACCGGTAACACCTTGTCAAGCGGTTACGGCTTATACAAGGAATTTATGGAAGGGCTGGATAAGGTCAAATGTGTTTACAATCTGGCGCATTCACTGGGTTGTAAGATCAACGCTGAGTTTTTTAAGGAGCCTGCCAGCGGGCAACGGACCGGAGTTCCTGAAGAGATCATTATTGCGCAGCAGGATCTGTTTATGGTCGACCGGAGTTTGAAGAGTGTGCTGAACATTATTACAGAAAGCTACCATGATTCTGTTTTGACCTCACGGCAGGATTTCCCGGTGTTCCATGATTCAGTGAGTTATTATGCTGAAGAATTTATACCCATTGATGAAATAAAGCAGAACCAGCTTTTGGAGGCATTTGTTGAATCAGACATCGCACCCCTTGAAATGACCGGTTATTTTACCCGCTGGAACAGCACCGTGGAAGCCTGGAACCAGGGAATTTACACCCCCACATCGGAATATCCTAACATTATCGATTCCCTGAAACTGTATGAGTATGCGCTTCATTTCGATACCGCCATGAATTATACCATCGAAAGGGGATTCCAGTCGGTAGGCGAGATGTACAATTTTGCCTTCGACATTTTTGACGGGTATACTGATCAATTGTCCAATGCTGTTTGTGCCACGGTTACCGTACAGTTTTCCCAGACCCTCACCATGACCCGCGAGGCATTTGAGGGAACTCTGACGGTGTTTAACGGGCATGAAACCGATGCTATGGAAAACATCAGTCTCGACCTCGAAATCCGTGATGAAAACGGAACTTTAAGTAATGATCTATTCCAGATTAACGTTTTAACGTTGAACCAGATGACCGGCATCGACGGTACTGGTACTTTGGATGCACAGGTAGAAGGCTCGGTGGTGATTCAGTTTATTCCTGAAAGAGGGGCGGCCCCAGAATTCCCTAAATCGTATTCGTTCGGCGGTACCCTGTCCTATCTGGATCCTTTTACCGGGGAGATTTTTGAGCAGACGCTTTTCCCCGTTACCCTTCAGGTGAATCCCAGTCCGGATCTGTATATCGACTATTTCATGCAGCGCGATATTTTAGGTGATGATGCGCTTACTACACCCATTGAGCCCAGTATCCCTGCCGAACTGGCGGTGATGATCGACAACCGGGGCGCAGGAACAGCCTACAGTGTTACCGTGGAATCGGCCCAGCCGGTAATTATCGAGAATGAAAAAGGGTTGCTGATAGATTTTGCCATTGTCGGCGCCAATCTGGGCGGCAAGCCCAAAAAACTTGGTTTGATGGATGTGGATTTCGGCAATATTGAAGGCGGCAAAACGGCTGTAGGGCAGTGGTGGTTCACCAGCAGTCTGCTGGGGCATTTCATCTCCTACGAGGTTTCGGTCAATCATATGAACAGTTTTGGTAATCCCGACCTGAGCCTGGTGAGCGAAGCCAATATCCATGAACTCATAAAAAGCGTGAGGGTGTATGGCCCGCTGGATGACTCCATCAACGATTTTCTGGTGAACGACAATCCCGACCGGCACGATATTCCCGATGCGCTGTTTTATTCCAACGGCACAGAGGCGCCGGTATATAAAGCCGATACATCACAGCTCAGCGGGGTGGTAACCCTTGCCACACTCAGTGTGGATCTCACCGTAACCCCGTTTTTATCAGGATGGAACTATACAAAACTGAACGATCCCGGCAACGGATTTTACCGTATTGTAAGCTGTGTTCGAGATGACGGGCAGGAAATCCCGTTGGAAAATATCTGGCTTACCTGGGTCACCATCCCCGACGGAGGAGAGCCCATTTACGAAAACAAACTCCACTTCCTCGATATTTTTGAGGACATCAATCCCAGAACCTATACCATCACCTTTGAACCGGTTGACCTGAATGTGCCGGAAGTAGTATCTTTTACGGGCGTTCCCGAAACGCCCCTGAATGTTCCTCTTACCAATGTGCAGGTAACGTTCAATAAACCCATTGATGCATCCACCTTTGATCATCAGGATATCACCCTGAAAAACCAGGGCGGACCCAACCTCTCCGACAGTACGGTGGTGGTTACCCAGATAAGCGACCAGGTTTTCGATATCAATTTCGGAAACAAAACCCAGGCTAACGGATTCTATGTACTTACCGTTCAGGCTGCCGGCATCGCGGATCTTATTGGTAATTACGGAGTGGCAGGCAAACAGGCTTCCTGGATACAATCCATTTCGGTGCCGGCCATCGACTACTTCTTTGGAGTTCCACAAAACGGCCAGCCTACCGATACCGTGCTGGTACTGTTCAACATGCCTGTCAATGAATCCACTTTTACCCTTTCGCAGATAGAACTCACCGATGGAAACGGAAATGTGATCCCATCAGAAAGCTTACAGATATCCTCTTTGAGTTTTAACAATGTGCTGTTCAAAATCAGCGGTTTACTGCCCTTGACTTCCGGGAACGGAAATTACCAGCTTACCTTTAAGTTAACTGAAATACAAGGGGAGACCGGCCAGTTTGGCATTCTGGATCAGTCGGTAAACTGGCTGGTTTGCCAGGTACCTGCGCCAACTGCTTTTGCCGGCGCCGACGATCTCCTGTGTACCGGAGGCAGTTATCAGCTGACCGGAACGGTACAGAATGCGGGTTCCTTTTTCTGGACAACCAGCGGAACCGGTTCCTTCGACAATGCCCAGTTGCTGAATGCGGTCTATACACCGGGTCAGCAGGATATCATCACCGGTAAGGTGACCCTTACGCTCACGGCCTATCCGTTGGATCCCTGTGCCGGATCGGCTTCCTCATCATTTCAGCTGACCATAAAGAATGCTGTAGAAGCGGATGCCGGCAGTAATGCCGCCATCTGCCAGAATAAAACACACTCCCTGTTCGGAACGGTGACCCAGGCATCCGGTTATTACTGGATTACTTCCGGTGACGGGACCTTCAGTAATCCCAACATCCTAACACCGTCTTACACCCCGGGAACTCAGGATATAGCACAGGGTTCAGCCATCCTGTCGCTGGTAGCCCAGCCTTCTGCGCCTTGTACCCTGAACGATACCGCTTCAATGGTTTTAACCATCCAAAAATCCCCCACGGTATCGGCCGGAACCCTTCAGACGGTTTGCGAAAACCAGGTAGTACAGTTGCAGGGAACGGCCACCCATTACTCTTCGCTGGTGTGGCTCAACAACCTGGGCGATGGTATCATCAGCAACCGCACGATTCTGAATCCTGTTTATACGTTAGGCGTCAATGACATTAACAGAGGGTTTGTAATACTGACCCTGTATGCACAACCCATCAGCCCCTGTTTTGCCCCGGTGAGCTCCAATGTAAGGATCAATGTTACCAAACAGCCGGTAGCGGTAGCGGGCAATAATTCACAAATCTGCGAAAACCTGTTTCATCCCCTGGCAGGGATCGTGCAAAATGCCGGATCCTTTGCCTGGACTACTTCCGGAGATGGAATCTTCAGCAGCACCACGGTTACCAATCCGGTATACACCCCGGGCGCGGGTGATATCGCTTCCGGATCAGTTGTGCTGACCCTTACGGCTCAACCGCGTACGCCCTGTCAAAGTCCGGCAGTTTCTTCCCTGACTCTTTCCATTCAGAAGTCACCGGTAGCGAATGCCGGCAATGATGATCTGATGTGTGAAGGTGATGGGTATCAGCTTACCGGATTCGCACAGCATTATACTTTTGTGCAGTGGCAAACCCAGGGCGACGGGTCCTTCTCTGATCCGGGTGTACTGAATCCGGTCTATTACCCGGGTATGATGGATGCCCTCAATGGCACCGCAGTGCTTAGTCTGACAGCCTATCCACCTGTTCCGTGCACCAATCCGGCCATCGATTATGTGGAAATTGACCTGCAAACCTTACCGGTAGTTGAAGCCGGAAATGATATTGAGATTTGTCATACTGAGGGGATAGCCCTGAATGGCAGTGTGATCGGCAGCAATCAGTATTCATGGAGTTCATCGGGGGATGGCGTGTTCGAAAATCCCTATTCGCTGAATGCTGCGTACATTCCGGGTAGTGCGGATATTCTCTCCGGAAGTGTTGTGCTGACCCTGTCGGCATCTTCCGTATTACCCTGTACACAAATTGTATCTGATCAGCTTACCCTTACCATTCTTACCTGCCAGGAGCTCAATCTGTCTGCTGGCTGGACGGGTATTTCCGCCTTTGTTGATCCGGTAAATCCGTATCTGAACGAAATGTTCGCCCCGGTGATGGATGATCTGATCATACTCTATTCACAGTCCGGAATTTTCTGGCCGGGCCAAAACATCAATACCATTGGAAACTGGGATTTTAATGACGGATATATCGTGAAAATGGCCGAAAGCCTTAGTGTAACTGTACCCGGAAACCGGGCAGAGAATCGTACCCTGGCTTTGAATGCCGGTTGGAATCTGATCCCGGTTCATTCGGAGTGTGATGCCGTGGTAGTGGAACTGTTTGCCGGTACCAATCCTGTTATGGTGAAGGAAGTAGCGGGCTGGAATTTGTGGTGGCCTGCCCTGAATATCAATACCTTGGGATCGTTACAACCCGGTAAATCCTACTATATTCTGATGGCAGAACCCGGAAGCATCACCTTCCCGGCCTGTGATCAGGGGAACCTGAATCCGGGATCCGGATCGGGTCATCTGAAAATGTCAGAGATGATTCAGGCAAGCCCGTGGAACCGTTTTGAGAAAACCCCGTCAACCCATATGCTGGGTATTCCGGTATCCGCTTTCGAACCCGGCATGATTCAGAATGGGGATTATATCGGCGCTTTTGATGCGGAAGGCAACTGCTTCGGATTGATAGCCTGGGATGGTGAAAATGCAGTACTGGTGGCCTTTGGCGATGATCCCACCACCTCTGAAAAAGATGGATTTGAAGAAGGCGAAGCCATCTTTTTCAGATTGTATGTAACTTCTGCCAAAAACCAATATGATCTGGAGGTATCATTCGATCACACCCTGCCTCATTGTAGCGGGCATTTCAGCGTTAACGGGGTATCTGCCATTCAGGCGTTTACCCTCGATGCGACCAGGGTTGTCAGTCCTGAGAATATGCCGGTGATGATCTATCCCAATCCTGCCGACAATGAGCTGTTTATCGATTTCGCAAAAATTGTGGAAACCAGGGTGGTAATCCATGAGGCCAATGGAAAAGAAGTTTTATCGGCCGTGTTTTCAGATCTTCATAACCGTTTGGATATCTCCGGATTGAGAAAAGGGATTTACTTCCTGAAACTGGAGAACAGAGAGTTGTCCATAACGGAAAAGATTGTAGTTCGGTAAATCATCAGGAATAACCTGCCGGGTTATTTTTGATGAATCGATTTCCCGGCAGGGTCAGGGCGGGTTTTATCAGAATGCGCCCAGGGAGGCCAGTGAAATGACGTTTACTCCGTCGTTTCGGGTATAGCTGATTCCTGTTCCTGTTATGATGTTCAGCGATTTGGGAGGTTTTACCTTTTTTGAGTCCAATATTGAAACTAACTTACTGAGACTTGCCGCGGCTTCATCAAATTGCCCGGTTCCGAGTTTTATTTCGAAAGCGCACCAGTCGCCATTATATTTTTGTACAATGCTGTCCACTTCCAAACCGCTTGAATCGCGGTAATGATATACTTTAGCGTCATTTGCCTGCGCATATACCCGCAATTCGTGAGTAACCAGCGATTCAAATAAAAAACCTGTATAATTCAGATCGTTTAAAAGCGACTTTTCATCTGCTCCCAATGCGGCGACAGCCAGAGAAACATCGGTAAAATGCCGTTTAGGCGCTTTTCGCAATGCAGAAGACGACCGGATATGAGTATTCCAGGCGGGCTGGTCTTCCACCATCATCAACCGGGTGAGGGTATCAAGATAGTCATAAACAGTTGGTCGTGTAATACTGCCGTTTTCTTTTTCACGGATATCGCTTTCCAGGGCAGAAATCTCTGCCAATGTTGCCGTGTTTCTGGCAAGCGATCGAAGCAGGCTTCTCACTTTCACAGGATCGCGCTTTACATTGGAAACCCGACTCATATCCACTTCGGTGAGTAACTCCACATAAGCCCTGTTTAATTCGGTTGCCTGTGAGATATTTTTATATAAAAGGGTGGGAAACCCCCCTATTATCAGCTTCCCGATAATAAATTCAAGATCGGTGGGGGTGTCGTAAATATCAATTTTTTTACCTTCAAAAAGTGTGGCCAAACTTATCTTCCCTGAAGAAAAACCCAATTCCTGCCATGACATCGTGCGCATATCCATTATGGTAAATCTGCCGGCGCCTGAGTGCATTTTTGCGGATTCATCTGGATTGGCTGAACCTGTTAGAATAAATTGTGCAGTTTGACTCCGGTCGTCTATTTCATGACGAATATAGTTCCAAAGTTCCGGCTGTTCCTGCCATTCATCAATCAGCCGGGGCGTTTCGCCCATCAGCAAACGTTTGGGAGCCGTGTTGATGAGCGCCTGTACCTGAACATCCCGGTCAACATTCAGCACACTTTTAGCCAATTGTTTGGCTGATTCGGTTTTTCCACAGGCTTTAGCCCCCCGGATCAGCACCCCTCCCGAAGCATTGAGTTTTCGCTGTAACTCTTTGTCTGATATACGTGGTTTATATTCCATGATCATTAAAAATGCAAAATTAACACGATTTTACATTTTTTGAGTATTTTATTTTACATTTTTTGAATGTTTCATTTTACATTTTTAGCGTATTCAATATTACACTTTCAATTTGTCCTGACTTGTCTCTTTTAGTGCGTTGACTCATACTACCTTCACAGCCTTTGCTTTTAAGGCGGTCTTGACAATCCTGGTTTTCATGCTAAATTTACCTTTGTTCGGCAAAATTAGTCTTTTAAAATATATATGGGTTGATTAGTAAGTCTTTATGACTGCACTAATTTTAATGGGGCTAAGTCAGGACGATTATAGATTATAGATTGAATACAAAAAAATGAACCACAATAGGCACAGTAGGACACATAGTCATTAAAATTAATGAAACAGCCGTTATGTCAATATGAAATAAAAAGGATCAGATGAAAACCAGTATTTCTATTGTGACCTAATGTGCCTAATGTGGTTTAAAGTTAAGTTAAGACAAGGTATAGTTCACACAAAGGCGTTATGGAAATGGCAGGGACATCAGAGAACAAAATATAATCATGAATATCACTGGTTTAATCTTCCAAATTTTTAGTCCTTTTTTTCTGACTGTCATTTTTTCACCAAAATCGCAGTGGCAATACTTTTCCTGGCTTGTTGCTTTCAGTGCGTTGTATCTAACTACCTGTACAGCCTGTGCCTTTGAGGCGGTTCTGACATCTCTGATTTTCATGCTAATTTTCCCTTAGTGCGGTAAAATTAGCATTATTTTATAAATAGGTGTTGGTTATTAAGTATTTACGACCGCACTAATTTGAGAGGGTACAAGTCAGGAATTTGTATTTCAATTCCTCATTGCTAGTAGGTTAAAAAGCGGCCTCCCGGAATTTCCAGAATCCCGGGAGGCCGTCCAATTTAGTTAGCAGAAAATCAGGAATTTATCTTACAACGATCTTCTCCACCTGAGATAATCCCTGATTCTCCAGCTTCAGGAAATAAATTCCCTTACGCAGCATTGAAATGTCGAGCCGGTTACGCAGCGCAGACAAAACTACCGAGATGACTTCCTTGCCGTTCACATCCAGCAAAACGGCCCTGGTTTCCATAACTTCCGGGAAATCGATGAACAGCTCATGCTCAGCGGGATTGGGATACACCATCACCTGCATATTGCCCGGTTCGGTAACCTGGGTAGTATTCAGCATCAGACTTTTAATGGCGGAAATTCCGTTGATATGGTAGCTTCCGTCAGTCTGTGGCCAGGCAGCATCAAACTCCACTTCCAGATTATACTGCATTTTGGTAGATGGCACATACAGCCGGAAGTATATAGTTTCTCCTTCTTCAAATCCATCTTTGACCGGGGTGACAGCATCATCGGCAAAGGCAACCAGCACCGAATTTTCACCGTTCCAGGCTATCAACCCGAAACAATTTCCTTCAGCATCCAGAGCGCCGATATAGTCTCCAGGTTTGATGAAATCAGGATTTACAGCAGTGAACGGAATTCCGGTTATGTGGCTTCCGGGAGTACTTTGGAATATATTCCATGGACCCGCCTCTATCAGGTCTGACATCTTCAGGCTGGCGCCGGTATTGCCCGGATCATATCCCCCCTGCTGGCAGGCCGGGAAGGTAATGCTTCCGGCATTGGCCATCAGTACATAATAGGCCTTGCCTGGTTGCAGACTTCCTAAGGTGTTGATATTCAGAGCAGGCCAGTAGACCTTCCATCCGGCTACTTCTTTCACCATTACCAGGTTGGTTCCGGCAAACAGCGATACCACATCGGCCGTACATTCTGAATGTACCGGGATAAGGTTCCAGCCGGCGCCAAGCTCAAGCGTACGGTTGGCTGAGCGGGCGCCTGGTACAGTAAGCTGAAGGGTATTGGCTACTTTTATCACATATCCGCTGTTCCGGTTCCATGTGTCGAGGGTATTGATATTCTGTCCGGGCCAGTACATTCCGCTGTTGTTGTACAGGATGATGAGATCGTTCAGCACCGAACTGAACATGTTGCTAACAGCAGGATCCACCGGAGTCACATAGGTGGAAATGCCCGACCAGCCCGCCGGGAAAGTCAATTCCTGGCAGGTGTTGATGGTAAGGATCACAACATCGGTCACTTCAGCCGGACAGGGTTCCTCAGTAATAACCGTCAGGGTAATGGTCACAGTTCCATTCGTAATATCCTCCGGACCGGGGTAATATACAGGAGACAGGGAGGTTGGATTAACCAACTGGCCATCGCCATCAGTTTGCCATGATATGATACCTGAGCCTGATACACTTCCGTTAAGCTGCACGATTTCAGTATGGCATACTGAAATATCATCCCCTGCATCCACTATAGGAAGCGCGATAATATCCACATCCACAAAATCGATGGCAGAGTTCAGGCAGGGAACAAACGGATTGGCCATGAGACTCAGTTCAGCCGTGCCATTAATAGCATCTCCCGGTCCCGGATAATACACCGTATTGAGCGCCAGAGGATCGGAGAAAATGCCATCACCAAGCGTTTGCCACAGGAATGAGGAGGCATGCTGCACCATTCCGGTGAGCTGGTATCCGTCGCCTTCACAGATTAATCCGTCGGGGCCGGCATTGGCTGTGGGTGGTTGCTGAATGGTGATGGTTTTGGAAGCTGTTACTGTTCCGGTACACGGACTCACCGACTGTGCCGTGAGGCTTAACGTGACCGAACCAGACAGCAGGTCGCCTGCCCCAAAAGTGTACAAAGGATTCAGCGCAATGGTATTGCTGAACGTACCATCTCCGGTAGTAGACCAGAAGTAGGTGTTCGAATTCTGAACCGTAGCTGAAAGCTGATGGGTGGTACTGCTGCAGATCGCTTCATCAGCGCCAATATTCACCACTGGTTTTTTGCGTACGATAATCCTGGTGGTGGAACTGGCCGGAGCAAAACACGGGTTAACAGCCTGAGCGTAAATTGTCATCGGTACAACTCCACGTATAATATCATTCGGACCCAACACATAGATCGGGTTCAGGATATGATTATCGCTCAGGAATCCGTCGCCAAGGTTATTTACCCAGATCAGGCTTGAGTAGTTTTGAGCGGTAGCATTCAACTGAACGCTCTCAGTCTGGCACACCGTTTTATTGGGACCGGCATTAACCGTCGGATTTTTTTGTATCGTAAGCACCAATGAAGAGGTATCATTGAATTCACAGGGCCAGATGGGTTCTGCCACCAGCGAGAGGGTAACCGATCCGGCTGCAATATCCTGGCTGCCGGGAGTATATACCGGATTGAGCAGTAAAGGATTATCGAAGGTTCCGTTTCCGGAAGTGATCCAGTACCACAGCGTGTAATTCGTAACGGAGCCATTCAGGGCGTAGGTTTTGTTCTGACAAACCGCTGCATCGGCTCCGGCATTGGCTACTACCGGATTTCTCACGGTTAGCTCCATGCTGGATGCTACGGAGCTGATACAGGGATCAAGCGGCTCAGCAGTCAGGGTCAGTATGATCTTTCCTACGATGTAATCCTGTGTGCCGGGGGTATAAACCGCATTCAGCGAATGTGCATCGTCGAATGTACCCGTACCGCTGGTAGTCCATAAAACCGAAGCAGCATTGGAAGCAGTGCCTTCGAGGGCATAGTCAGAACCAACACAAACATAGTCGTCATCACCGGCATCCACGGATGGAGGAGTAACCACGCATACCGACCATTCCACGGTCTGATCGGCCAGACCTGACTGTCCGCTTTCACCTACTATCTCTGTTACTTTAAAAGTGAGTGAGTAGTTATCGTTTCCTGATGTCAGCGGAAGTAATCCACTGATCTTGTACAACACATTATTGAAACTCAGCGGCGTTATTAACAGAGATTCAGATGGAATTACATTTCCTGAACCGTCTTTCAGAATGATCTGACTGTTGGTAAAGGTCGATTCGATGATCGGCATATTGAACAGCACCAGCAGGGTATCCACCGGCGCTCCGGGTTCTTCGGGAAGGCCAAAGAAGTAGTCGATAGCCGGGCTCGAGATGGCCTGAATCCAGCTGGCCTGGACGCCGTACTGCCCGTAATTACCAATGAGGTCGGCAATGCCGGCAGTTTGAACAGTCAGCATATAGAAACCGTTGGCGGAGGTTTTGGTGGAGATATCCACATCAAAAGTAGTGTCATTCAACTGGGTTACAATGACTGTTTCATCCATCAGATCGGGGCCGCCCTGGTTTTTCAGCATCATATCCTCGTAGGTGAAGGTTGCGGGATCAATTGGTTTATTGAACACAACCTGTACGTTGGTTACCGGTTCGTCGGTAACCCCGGCCGGTATCCCGTTTATGGCTATCACTTCCGGTACATTCTGGTCAATGGCTTCAAATACCACCGTATAAGTCTGGGGTGTATTTTCGGCAAAAATATCGAGGAAGTGAAGTTTATTTTCATAGATGGGCTCTCCTCCATCGGGGATCGTGACGTAAGTCAGCCAGATATTATCCAGCGGAATGGCCTGTCCGTCGGCACGCGTACAGCTTACAATTCTGAACAATCCGTTACCCGGGTCATTGATCTTTGTATAATTCCAACCGGCGAGGAATGGCGTTACGGTGAGTTCAACCTCAAGGTTATTCATGTTTACCGCACCATCCACCGCAGCTTCTTCAGCCTGATAAACATCGGCCATATTACCCGTTGAGAAATAGAGGGCATCAGGAATGTCA
>Ga0307363_1000027_pt1 | contig 16794 bp, 17 predicted proteins | sample AAT_RA_Asp2_MT_FD_194613 | JGI IMG/M metagenome (GOLD analysis project Ga0307363, IMG submission 194613) | Metatranscriptome of enriched activated sludge microbial communities from anaerobic digester in WTTP, New Holstein, Wisconsin, United... | ecosystem: Engineered > Bioreactor > Anaerobic >...
CCCAGCCGGCCTGTGCCTCGACAGCAGAAGTGGCATTTCTAAATACCTATTTCCGACGCCACGCCGGGGCAATCGAAGTCCACTACCGAGCGCCTGAAACCATCACCGACGATTTCTGGATTCCCCCCCAGAGCGATGTACCCGCGCTGTCGTGTTCCCGCAAACGCCCGCCACCGGACACGGCCGTTCTATGCTTCTCAAGCAGCGGACTTTCCCGGTTGATCCGCAGTCACCTCGTGCAGCTCGACAGCGGTACGCCACCGAGCGAATTGCAACTCGCTGATTTCGCTGCCACCCCTACGGGGGAAAGCGCCCTGCGGCACGTAGCGGAATTCCTCGACAATCCCAGGACGCGTCGCTTTCCGCGGCGCAGGCAAAACTATCGAGGAGAAATGTGCTTTGGAATAGAGCATGTCTTCCAGGTCCGCTCCGAGCCAACGAGGCGCACACCGTCATCGTACTGGATGATCATCAACGAAAGTCCGGACGGTTACGCGGCCATGCACATCTCGGGCAAAGCAATTCCAAGTTCTGCCGGAGACATCGCCGCACTGCGAACCGAGAACTCTGATAACTGGCAACTATGCCTGATCCGCTGGATGCATTCGGCCAATCCGGAACACCACGAACTGGGTTTGCAGATAATCGCCACGCGCTTCATTCCGGCGAAAGTCACCGCGACGCCAGCACCTGGCCTCTCCCTCCTTCAACAATCTGCCCTGTACTTCCCGCCGACACCACCCGTGCATGAGCACGAAGCACTATTGCTCCCTGCCGAGGCACGACAGAGCGCAAACAATGCGTTGATATTGATCATTGAACAGGGCAACGTGTCGGTACGCGAAATCCGCCTCGGCCCGCTCGAGGAACGAACCCCCAGAATCGATATATTCCGGATCGCCCCAGCGTAGGGGATGCTTCACACAACGCCAGTCAAGGCACGTCTTATCGACCACCCCGGAATTCTGCAAGCGTGGCCGCCAACAAGGCGCCAACCAGAACCATCGCCCACGACAGATACAGCCAAAGGAGAAATATCGGCACGGTGGCGAAGGCGCCATATACCAGCGTAATCGAGGGGAAATGAGACAAATACAACTCAAACCCCTTCTGCATCAACAGGAACCCGAGCGCAGCAAACGAACCGCCGGCAACCGCATCGCACAGACGGACCCGTTTTGCAGGAACGACACGATAGAGTCCGGCGAAGAAAATGGCGGCCACTAACACGCCGGTTGCTTTCGAAAGGAGCTTGTGCAGCCACTGCTGTTCCACGATCAGCCCGGACGAGAGCGTCACCGCGAAGGAAATGCCCGCAACGACGTAGGCGACGGCCAGTGGCCACAGAACGATCAGCCCGCCATACAAGCCGATACGACGCCACCAGGATCGCTTTTGCGAAGTGCGCCAGACGTGGTTGAACGCGCGCTCGACCGTCTGCAGCAGCAGAAAGGCGGACAGGACCAGCACCAGAAGCCCGGCGACCGTGACATTCAACGCCTTCTGCGAAAACACCAGAATGTGCTGGATGATCAGGCCGGCACTACGTTCCGGCAACATGTTGCGAACGATCCCTTCCAGTTCATCGACCATCACCAGAAACGACGGCATCGCCGACATTGTCCCGAGCAAAACCGCCACCAGAGGAACGAGTGACAGGAGCGTCGTGAACGCCAGACTGCCGCAGACCTGATCAAAATCCTCGGCAACGAATCGACGCCAAATCCGTGCAACGAAACACCGGAAACGGGAAAGTCGACGTTTCATCCGGAAATCGAACCGGCTCGACCAGTTTGCGCCCTGACGCCGGGCCTTCAAGCCAGTTCGGCGAGGATGCTGCTCGAAGCGTAAACCTTCTCGCCGATAACCACCTTGACCTGGGCATCCAGTGGAAGATAAAGATCCACACGCGAGCCGAAGCGGATGAATCCGAAACGCTCGCCGGCTTCCAGAGCTTTTCCCGGAGCGACGTAGTTGAGAATACGACGGGCAATCAGGCCGGCAATCTGCACACAGGTCACATCCTGTCCATCAGGCGTTTTCAGATGCAGCGCGCAACGTTCGTTCTCCAGCGACGCCTTGTCGAGATCCGCATTCAAGAAACGCCCGGGGTTATACCACTTGTTCTCGACAGAACTCCGGAGCGGCGCACGGTTGGAATGGACATTGAACACGTTCATGAACACACTGACTTTCAGCGCACGACGGTTCAGGTAGGGATCCCGGGTTTCCTCGACGACCACGATCCGGCCATCGGCAGGCGCCAGGACGCTTTTCTCCCCGCCGGCAATCACCCGCGCCGGATCACGGAAAAACTGCAGGCAGAAAATGAAAACCAACCAGAACGGCATCGACCAGAATCCGGCGGCGGACGCGATCAATGCAAGAACCAACGAGCCGGCGATGAACGGCCAGCCCTCTCTAGCGATAAATGGATGCGGATAATTCATTTGAGGCAGCAGGAAGTTGCGGGGATTAGACTGAGCCGGACGGGGCTCGGGCGGCGTTTGTCAACACCGCCCGCCCCCCGCAGACTCCTGACTTGACCTGGATCAGTTCTTGGTCTGGTCAACCAGCTTGTTTTTCTTGATCCACGGCATCATGTCGCGCAGCTTTTCGCCGACCGTTTCGATCTGGTGGGCGGCCATCAGCCGCCGACGGGCCGTCATCGACGGGTAATTGGTTTTCCCCTCTTCGATGAACATCTTGGCGTAGTCGCCGTTCTGGATGCGCTTGAGCGCTGCGCGCATGGCCTGACGCGAAGCATCATTGATGACTTCGGGACCTGTCACGTACTCGCCGTACTCGGCATTGTTCGAGATCGAGTAGTTCATGTTGGCGATGCCGCCCTCGTACATCAGGTCGACGATCAGCTTCAGTTCGTGCAGGCACTCGAAGTAGGCCATTTCCGGCGCATACCCGGCTTCCGTCAGCGTTTCGAAGCCGACTTTCACGAGTTCGACCGCGCCGCCGCAGAGAACGCACTGTTCGCCGAACAGGTCGGTTTCTGTTTCCTCGCGGAAAGTCGTTTCGATCACGCCGCCCTTCGTTCCGCCATTGGCCGCGGCGTACGACAGGGCAATGTCACGCGCCTTCTTCGAAGTATCCTGATGCACGGCGATCAACGAGGGAACGCCGCCACCCTTGAGGTACTCGGAACGGACGGTATGGCCAGGCCCTTTCGGTGCGACCATGATCACGTCCAGATCGGCGCGCGGCACAACCTGGTTGTAGTGGATGTTGAAACCGTGGGCAAAAGCCAGCGCCGCACCCTTCTTGATATTCGGCTCGACGTCGTTGTAGTAAACGGCCGGGATATTTTCGTCCGGCAACAGCATCATCACGACATCCGCGCCCTTAACCGCCTTGGCCACTTCCTCCACCTTAAGCCCGGCCTTCTCGACCTTGCTCCACGAGGCGCCTCCCTTGCGCAGACCGACCGTCACCTTTACGCCCGAATCGCTCAGATTCTGGGCGTGGGCATGGCCTTGCGAACCATAGCCTATGATGGCGACTTTCTTGCCCTTGATCAGGGACAGATCCGCATCCTTGTCGTAATAAACCTTCATGCTATTCCTCTCGAGTTAAGAACTTGGTAAATCAGACTTTCAGAACCCGGTCGCCACGGCCGATGCCGCTGACGCCCGTACGTACGGTTTCAAGGATCAGATCCCCGTCGATGGCCTGGATGAAAGAATCCAGTTTCGAACCGCTCCCGGTCAATTCGATAACGTAGGTTGCATCGGTAACATCAATGATGCGCCCGCGGTAGATGTCGGCCATCCGTTTCATTTCCTCGCGATCCTTGCCGGTGGCACGCACCTTGATCAACATCAACTCGCGCTCGATGTGCGCCGCCTCGGAGAGGTCCACCACCTTGATGACATCAATCAATTTGTTGAGCTGCTTGGTAATCTGCTCAATGATCTCATCGCTGCCGGATGTCACGATGGTCAGCCGGGACAGCGAAGAATCCTCGGTCGGAGCCACCGTCAACGTCTCGATATTATAACCGCGCGCCGAAAAAAGCCCGGCGACCCGCGAGAGCGCCCCCGCTTCGTTCTCAAGCAGGATGGAAATGATGTGTCGCATGTTGTCGCTCCCTCTTACAGATTCTCGTCAGCCAGGACCATCTCGGCCAAGCCCTTGCCCGCGGCCACCATCGGAAAGACGTTCGCCTCCCGGGCCGTGCGGATATCGAGGAAAACCAGATCGTCCTTGTGGTCCACAAATGCCCGCTTCAGCGCCGGCTCCACATCTTCCGGCCTCTCGACGCGGATACCTACGTGACCGTAGGCCTCGGCGAGCTTCACGAAATCGGGAATCGAATCCATGTAAGTCTGCGAATAGCGCCGGCTGTAGAACATCTCCTGCCACTGGCGGACCATTCCCAGATAGCGGTTGTTCAGGTTGATGATCTTGATCGGCAGACCGAACTGTTTGGCCGTCGACAGCTCCTGGATGCACATCTGGATCGAGCCGTCACCGGTCACGCACGCCACCTGCCTGTCAGGATTGGCAAAAGCCGCACCGATCGCGTAGGGCAACCCCACCCCCATCGTCCCCAGACCACCCGAGTTCAGCCAGCGGCGCGGCTTGTCGAACTTGTAGTATTGCGCCGCCCACATCTGGTGCTGGCCGACGTCGGAGGTAATGATCGCATCCCCCCTGGTCACTTCCCAGAGTTTCTCGATCACGTACTGCGGCATGATCGCATCCTTCATTCCGTACTTCATGCACTGCCGCGCCCGCCAGTTCTCGATCTCCGCCCACCAATCGGAGATGTCCTTCCGTTCCTGCTCGGCTTCGAGCAGGCGAACCATCTCGTCAAGCACGTCCGGCACGTTGCCGACGATCGGCACGTCAACACGCACACGCTTCGAAATAGACGACGGATCAATGTCGACGTGAATGATTTTGCGCGGAACCGTTGCAAAATCTTCGGGATTGCCGATCACGCGATCATCGAAGCGCGTTCCAACAGCCAGCAACACATCACAGTGCTGCATTGCGAGGTTGGCTTCCAGCGTACCGTGCATGCCTGGCATGCCGAGGAATTGACGGTCGGTGCCGGGGTAACCACCGAGCCCCATCAGGGTATTGGTGATCGGAAATCCCAGCAGGCGGGTCAAGCGCGTCAGCTGCTCGGCTGCATTAGCCAGAATCACGCCGCCACCGGTGTAGATCATCGGCCGCTTTGCGCCGAGCAGCAACTGGACTGCCTTCTTGATCTGCCCCGAGTGTCCCTTGATCACCGGGTTGTACGAGCGCAACTTGATTTCCGCGGGGTACTCGAACTTGCATTTCGCGGCGGTAATGTCCTTCGGCACATCGACGACCACCGGCCCAGGGCGACCGGTATTGGCGATGTAGAACGCCTTCTTGATGGTGGCCGCCAGATCGCGTACATCCTTGACCAGAAAATTATGCTTTACGCACGGCCGCGTAATACCGACCGTGTCGCACTCCTGAAAGGCATCCTGGCCGATGTAGGTGGTCGGCACCTGGCCGGAGATGACCACCAGCGGAATCGAGTCCATGTAGGCGGTGGCGATGCCGGTGACCGCATTCGTCGCCCCGGGGCCGGACGTGACCATCGCCACCCCGACGCGCTGCGTCGAGCGTGAATAGGCGTCAGCCGCATGCACTGCAGCCTGTTCATGCCTGACAAGGATGTGCTTGACCTTGTCCTGCTTGAACAATTCATCGTAGATGTGCAGGACAGATCCGCCCGGATAGCCGAAAACGTAGTCGACCTTTTCTTCCTGCAGGCACCTGATTACAATCTCTGCACCGGTCATCATGGTCATGGTTTTTGCCTTACAAAGAGAACTCTGGAAAAAGCTGGTAACGTTAAGGCCTAGACCTTTTTTGGTCAAGACTCGCGTCATCGACGCCTGCGCTCCGGCGCAAACCTCATCTCGATTTCCCCTGGGACACTGATTCTGGCCAGCCAACGCGAATTGTCGGACTTTCTCGCAGCTTCGGAGCGGCGCGCCTTCAAGCAGGCCATGTTCGCTGTCCGCAACGAAGAGACGGCGCTCGACCTCGTGCAGGATTCCATGTTGAAACTTGCCGAGAAATATGGCGATCGCCCGGCGGAAGAGCTTCCGCTACTGTTCCAGCGCATCATGCAGAACACCATCCGGGACCACTACCGCCGCAGCAAGATCCGCTCGCTCTGGACAACCCTGCTCTCCGCTTTCAGTTCGGACAACGAAGATGATCACGATCCGCTGGAAACGATCGAGGTCGAAGCAGAGTCGTTCACCCACGACACCCCGGATGGAAGGTTCCAACAAGCACAACTTCTTGATATAATTGAAAAAGAAATAAAACAATTGCCCACGCGTCAACGCGAAGCCTTTCTCATGCGTTATTGGGAAGACATGGATGTTGCAGAGACTGCTGCTGCAATGGGCTGCTCGGAAGGCAGCGTCAAGACACACTGTTCGCGTGCCACGCACACGCTGGCAAGCGCACTGAAAGCAAAGGGAATCACGCTATGAACGAGCAACATTTCGCCTACAAGGTCAGGCAGCACCTGAATCGCGGTGTGCATGACCTTCGTCCGGAAACGCTGGACAGGCTTGCTGCTGCCCGTGCACTGGCACTCAACCACCAGAAACACCCCGCAAAGTCACCGGTCCTTGCTGCTGTTGGCGGTATTTTCTCGTTCGACTCAGTCGGTCCCCGTTTCACCCAGATTCTTGCAGGACTGGCCTTGTTGTTGTGCGCTGCCTATTCAACCTACTGGGTTGCCGACCAGCAAGTAAAGGAACTCGGGGATATCGACTCAGCAATCCTTGCTGATGAACTGCCCATTGGAGCATTCACCGACAAAGGCTTTGCCGCATGGCTAAGAAGCACCTCGTCGGAATAATACTGGGCACCTTCATGTCGTTGAATGGCTGGTCGCAAACGACCGGCCCGTCTGTTATCGCCACACCGCCACAACCTACCTGGAGCGAATTGACGGTAGCCCAGAAAATAGTGCTCGCACCGTTAAGCGACGAATGGGACTCCCTTGAGGCTTATCGCCAGAAAACGTGGATTGGTATCGCTGCCCGTTTTTCGTCCATGACCCCGGAAGAGCAGCGACGCGTTCAGAGCCAGATGCAAGAGTGGCGAAAAATGACGCCGGAGCAGCGACGCCGGGCCCGGGAAAATTTCAAGAGTACGAGCCAGCTGACAGCCGAACAACGGCAAAAACTCAAGCAAAAATGGGAAGAGTACTTAAGCTTGCCGGTCGAAGAAAAAGAGAAACTCAAGCAACTAGCGGCCGGCAAATCAGTTTCCAGACCCGCTCAGCCGCTGGCACCCATCAGCACCGTCCCGCCGGCCAAGTCCAAACTGCCACCGCTCAATCTGTCGCCCCTCTCGCCGCTCCCGAAGCCCGTCGGAAAGCCGGACAGGAAGCAATGAGCAGGGGACCAACGAATACGGATTCTCTTCCTGGCATCGTCCGGCGCCTTGCAAGCATGGCCTACGACGCCCTTCTATTGCTGGGAATCCTGGCCGTCACGCTGCTTCTTCCCCACACCCTGATCAGTCACTGGCTGCATCGCGTTGCAACCCCTCTGCTTCTCTGGGCTCACCTGTTTCTCGTATTGCTCGTCTATTTTTATTGGTTCTGGACCCACGGCGGACAGACGCTGGCAATGAAAACCTGGCGAACCCGCGTTGTCGACTGCAAAGGACGTCCGCTCCGGCCGCTGCACGCGCTATTACGTTTTCTTCTCTGCTGGCCGAGCATCGGTCTCTTCGGCATTGGCCTGCTCTGGGCGTTTTTTGACCGAGACAGGCAATTTCTCCACGACCGTCTCGCGGGTACGCGTATTGTCTTTTCCTGACGGCCCGGACTAGCGACGCTCGAACCACCAGATCATGCCGACAGCCGCGAGCATGAACAATGCCGAAGGAGCGATCGCGCTGAGGAATGGAGACCAACTGTTGATCGCCCCGAGGTTCGAGAACAACCCGTTGAGCATGTGGAACAACACCCCGAGCATCACGCCGGTGAATATCTTCAGGCTGACCCCGCTCACGCGGTCGTGCGTATATCCGAAAGGCAATGCCAGCGCCACCATGACGAGTGCTGCCAAGGGATAAACCAGTTTCTTCCACATGGCGATGTCGTAACGCTGGGTTTTTTGCTTGTTCTCGGAGAGATGCCGCGTATACGCCGCGAGATGCAACAACGACATCCGCTCCGGCGAAACCATCAGCACTGACAGAATGTCCGGGTTGAGCGCCGAGCGCCACTCCAGATCCGGCAGTCGCACCAGTTCGGCCCGCTCGTCGATGATATTGGTCCGGACAACCCCGGACAGCCGCCAACTCGCTGGCGGGATATAAACGCCCTCCTCCGCCTCGGTCACCGAGCGCAACCTGGCGTCCTTGTCGAAATCGTAAATGCGAATACCCTGGAGGCGTGTATCCGGAAGAACCGTGCGTACGTTGATGAAACTGCGCTCGTCGCGCACCCAGAGACCGCTACGCAGTTCCTGCCCAACCGCCTTGCCCCGCTCCTGAAGGCGCATTTGCTGCGCGGCGCGTTCCGACGGCGGGGCGACAGCCTCGCCAATAATGAAGGTGAGCAGCGCGAACACAGCCGCCACCATCATCAGGCTGGAGAGGAGACTCCGCGTCGACATACCCGACGCCCGCAACACGGTTATTTCCGAATGCCGGGCCAGCGTCGACAGCGCGTACAGCGTCCCGATCAGCACCGCCACCGGCATCAGTTCATAAACGCGCCCGGGCATGCGCAACAGGACGAACGCGACGGCATGATGCAACTGGTAAGCGCCCTTCCCGACGCTTTTTACCTCGTTGATCATGTCGAAGAAACCAAACAGCGCTAGGAAGGCCACCAGGACCAGCAGGATTGCCCCGGCGACTTCGCGCGCCAGATAACGGCGGTAGATCTTCATCGGAAGAACCTGGCGAAAGAAAGTACGGCAATGCGCCGGAAGAACAGCAACGGCAGCAGGCAGAACATGAAGAGATGAATGCCGACGAGGCCGGCCTCGAACGAAATCCGGCCGCTTGCCACCCAGGCTTGGCCGACGGTCATCAGATTGTTGTAAACGAGATAGGTGAAGAGCGCGAGCAGCATGTTCGCGGAGCGACCGGCGCGCGGATTGACAAAAGAGAGCGGAATCGCCAGCAATGCCAGGATGATCGCCGATACCGGCATCCCGATGCGCCACAGCAATTCGGCGCGATACCGTGGCTCATCGCTGTCCAGCAACTCCAGCGTCGGCGTGCTCTTTGGGGTTTTCTCGATTCCACGCGCTTCCTTGGTCTCGACGCGCACGGCGTAACGTCCGTACTCCATGATCCGGAATTCCGCCGATCCCGGCTCCATTTCGTAGCGCCGACCGTTTTCCAGCACGATGAAGCGGTCCCCGTTCTCGGCGATTTCCTGATACCCCGTCGCGGCCATCGTCACGCCGAGGCGCTGGTTTTGCACCGAGCTGACGAAGACGTTCTTGACGTGGCTTTCATCATCGGCGACCCCTTCGACAAAAATCACGCGATCCCCGGACGACGATTCCTGAAAGGCGCCTGGTGTCGCCTGGCTGGCATCGCGCCGCGTTTCGAGGTTGCCCCGATACTCGGCGCTTTTAGAAAGCGCCCAGGGTGACGCGAAGAACGACAGGGCCGCGATCGCCACGACCAGAGGAAGGATGAACGCCATCACCGGCCGTACCCAGGCGGTGAGCGAAACGCCGCAGGAAAACCACACGACCATTTCCGAATCGCGGTAGCTGCGGGATAGCGCGAGCAAGATGGCGATGAACGTCGACAACGAAAGCAGGGTCGGTATGTAGTTCAGAGCCGAAAAACCGAGCAAGGCCACTACCGCCTCCGGCGCAATCGAACCCTCGGCGGCATCGCCGAGCAAACGGATCAGTTGCGTCGTCAGGAGGATGGCGAACAGCGCAATGAAGACGCCGGCCGCCGACTGGGTGAATTCGCGCCGGATCGCGCGCTGGAAGATCATGTTTTGACTGGGAGAAATACTGCAGTGATAATCGGCGTCTTCGATCCCGAGCAGGAGAAGCCGGTGGAATTTAGCATAAAACGCCAGGGCCCGGCGGAACACAGCGGCTGTTTCGTCGTCGGCATCTTTGAATCCCGCAAACTCGCGGATGGCCATGGATTCGGCGAGGCCACCCGTCGCTTCCTTCAGGAGATTCTCGCCACCGGTGACATGGACGGCAAGGCGGGAGCCACTCTGATTCTGCGCAATGTTCCCTCGCTGCCCGGCGAACGCCTGCTCCTCGTCGGTCTCGGCAAGGAAAAGGAGTTCCGCGAAAAGGAATACGGCGCGGCCGTCCGCACCGCCATCAAGGCACTCCGGGACACCGGCGCGTCCGACGCCACCATTCACCTGACCCGGATCGCGGTGAAGAAGCGGAGCGCCGCCTGGCGCATCCGGCAGGCGGCCGCCGTCGCCAGCGAGACGCTCTACCGCTTCGACCAGTTCAAGAGCAAGAAGGAAGACAAGCGGCCGCTCACCAGACTGGCTTTCAGCGTCGACGACAAGATCAAGGACGCCCAGGCAGCACAGGCGCTTGCCCAAGGGCGCGCGATTGGCGAAGGAATCGCCCTGGCCCGCACGCTCGGCAACCTGCCGGGCAACGTCTGCACGCCGGCCTATCTGGCCGATTCGGCGCAGAAAATCGCCGAAGAACACCTGCTGGAGTGCCAGATCCTCGAACGGGGCGAAATGGAAGCCCTCGGCATGCATTCGCTGCTCTCGGTCGCCAAAGGCTCGCACCTGCCGCCCAAACTGATCATCGTGCATTACCGCGGCGGCAAAGCTGACGAAAAACCTGTCGTCCTGGTCGGCAAGGGCATCACCTTCGACACCGGCGGCATTTCGCTGAAACCCGGCGAAGGCATGGACGAGATGAAATTCGACATGTGCGGCGCAGCGAGCGTACTCGGGACACTCAAGGCCGTAGCACTGCTGCAGTTGCCGATCAACCTGACCGTGATCGTTCCAAGCGTCGAGAACATGCCCGGCGGCGCGGCGAGCAAACCCGGTGACATCGTCACCTCGCTCTCCGGCCAGACCATCGAGATTCTCAACACCGACGCCGAAGGCCGCCTCATCCTCTGTGACGCACTGACCTTCGCCGAACGCTTCCACCCGCAGACAGTCGTCGACGTCGCCACGCTGACCGGCGCCTGCGTCATTGCGCTCGGCAACGTCGCCACGGGGCTGTTCGCCAACGACGACGCACTGGCAGCGGAACTGCTGGAAGCCGGCACCACCGCCGGCGACCGCGCCTGGCAGTTGCCGTTGTGGGACGACTATCAGGAGCAACTCAAGAGCAACTTCGCCGACATGGCGAACATCGGCGGCCGCCCGGCCGGCAGCGTCACGGCAGCGTGTTTCCTGTCGCGCTTCGCCAAGAAGTTTTCCTGGGCCCACCTCGACATCGCCGGAACGGCATGGAAATCGGGAGCCGAAAAGGGGGCAACCGGCCGCCCGGTATCGCTGCTCGTTCATTTCCTGCTCGAACGTACCGGGAAACTGCATTGACACAGGTTTTCTTCTATCACAACGCCGCCGACCGTATTGCGGCCATTGCGGCGCTGATAGGCAAAGCCTACCGGCAACACAAACCGGTGCTCGTGTATGCCCCGGAAGCCCCCGTTGCCGGCGCGCTCGACCGCCAGTTGTGGCTGCAACCACCGACCGGGTTCATTCCGCACGTCAGCAGTTCTTCGCCGCTGGCCGACGAAACGCCGGTCATCATCACCGGCGACCCGGAATCGGCCCGGCAGCATGAGCGGCTGATCAATCTGTCCGAAGAAGTACCTCCCGGATTCGCCCGATTCACCAGTCTCATCGAGGTCGTCGGGCAAGAAGCAAACGAGCGTCAGTCGGCGCGCGCACGGGTCAAGTTCTACAAGGACCGCGGCTACGCCATCCAGTATTTCGACCTCGCGGAGAAGCCCGCATGAGCGCTCAGGACGCACCTTCCGAGAACCCGGTAATCCATGCATTGCAAGGCCGTCGCAGACGGAGCTTCCTGGCGATGAAGCGGGAGGCGCCGCTCGACATCGATACCGTGCCGGCAGAAAGCGAAGAAGACGATATCCCCGTCCTCACCGAGGTAATCTCAGCAGACGCCCCGGTCGAAGCGGAAACGGTCGCGCAGGAAGAACTTCCCGGCGTCGACCCGATGATCGCCTTGGAGTCACGCATCGAGGAACTGGCTGCCGACATGGCCCGCGCCATCGCCGAGCAGATGGCCTACGAACTGCCGACCCTGATCGAGGCAACCTTGCTCAATGCCGGAACCGAACTGCGCAACGGCATCACGGCAACGATGGAAACCGCACTGAGGGAGTACATCGCGCAGCGCAAACAGCTTAGCCTCCCGCTCGACGGCGCCGAAGACATCAACGCCCCCGCCAACAACTGGCGCTGAGCTTGCCGAAAAGCAAGCTGCGCCAATCGCGGGAGCGGTGAACGCCATCCGGTATAATCGCGCGTTTTCTCACAAACACTATCTCCGCCACAGTTGCGCACCCGATCCTATGGAACTCGCCAAGAGCTTTGAGCCGGCCGACATCGAACGTCGCTGGTACCCCGACTGGGAGGCCAAGGGCTATTTCGCCGCCGGCCTCGACGCGAACAAATCCGACGCTTTCTGCATCCTGCTGCCGCCGCCGAACGTGACCGGCACGCTGCACATGGGGCACGGCTTCAATCAGGCGATCATGGATGCGCTGACGCGCTACCACCGCATGCGCGGCGACAACACGCTGTGGCAACCCGGCACCGACCACGCCGGGATTGCGACGCAAATCGTCGTCGAACGCCAGCTCGATGGACAAGGCATTTCGCGCCATGACCTCGGCCGCGAGAAGTTCCTCGAAAAAGTCTGGGAGTGGAAGGAATACTCCGGCAACACCATCACCCGCCAGATGCGCCGCCTCGGCACGTCGCCGGACTGGACGCGCGAGCGCTTCACGATGGACGCGGGCCTGTCCAAGATCGTCACCGAGACCTTCGTGCGCCTGTACAACGAAGGGCTGATCTATCGCGGCAAGCGCCTCGTCAACTGGGACCCGGTGCTGCACACCGCGGTGTCCGACCTCGAAGTGGTGAGCGAGGAAGAAGACGGCTTCATGTGGCACATCCGTTACCCGCTGGCAGATGGCTCGGGCGAACTGACGGTCGCCACCACCCGCCCGGAGACCATGCTCGGCGACACCGCCGTGATGGTGCACCCGGAGGACGAGCGCTACAAGCACCTGATCGGCAAGATGGTGAAGCTGCCGCTCACCGACCGCGAGATCCCGATCATCGCCGACGCCTACGTCGACCTCGAGTTCGGCACGGGCTGCGTCAAGGTCACGCCGGCGCACGATTTCAACGACTACGCGGTCGGCCAGCGCCACAAGCTGCCGATCATTTCGATCCTGACGCTCGACGCGAAGATCAACGACAACGCCCCGGAAAAATACCGCTGCATGGACCGTTTCGACGCGCGCAAGGCCGTCGTTGCCGACCTCGAAGCCGCCGGGGTACTGGTCAAGGTCGACAAGCACAAGCTGAAGGTGCCACGCGGCGACCGTACCGGCGTCGTCATCGAGCCGATGCTCACCGACCAGTGGTTCGTCGCCATGTCCAAGCCCGGCGCAGACGGTACCAGCATCGTCGGCAAGGCCCTTGAATGCGTGGCTTCCGGCGAGATCAAGTTCGTGCCGGAGAACTGGGTCAACACCTACAACCAGTGGCTGAACAACATCCAGGACTGGTGCATCTCGCGGCAACTCTGGTGGGGCCACCAGATTCCGGCCTGGTACGGCGAAAACGGCGAAGTCTTCGTCGCCCACAACGAGGACGAAGCGCGCGCCCAGGCCGACAAGATCGGCTACGCCGGCCCGCTGATGCGCGACCCGGACGTCCTCGACACCTGGTACTCCTCCGCGCTGTGGCCGTTCTCGACGCTGGACTGGACGCCTGAGTGGCCGGAAAAATCGAACCAGGCACTTGATCTCTACCTGCCGTCGACGGTGCTCGTCACCGGCTTCGACATCATCTTCTTCTGGGTAGCGCGCATGGTCATGATGACCAAGCACATCACCGGCAAGATCCCGTTCAAGCACGTCTATGTGCATGGCCTGATCCGCGACGCGGAAGGCCAGAAGATGAGCAAGTCCAAGGGCAACGTGCTCGATCCGATCGACCTGATCGACGGCATCGGCATCGAGGACCTGGTCAAGAAGCGCACCACCGGCCTGATGAACCCGAAACAGGCCGAGCAGATCGAGAAGCGCACGCGCAAGGAATTCCCGGAAGGCATCCCCTCCTTCGGCACCGATGCGCTCCGCTTCACCTTCCTCTCGCTGGCCAGTCCCGGCCGCGACATCAAGTTCGACCTGCACCGCTGCGAGGGCTACCGCAATTTCTGCAACAAGCTGTGGAACGCCACGCGCTTTGTGCTGATGAACACCGAAGGCCACGATTGCGGCATCGATCCGGACGCCGTGCCTGATATGAGCCCGGACGGCCTGCGTTTCTCGTTCGCTGACCGCTGGATCGTCAGCCGCCTGCAGCGCACCGAGGCCGAAGTCGAGCAGCATTTCGCTGATTACCGTTTCGATCTGCTGGCCCGCGCCATCTACGAATTCGTCTGGGACGAGTTCTGCGACTGGTATCTGGAACTCGCCAAGGTGCAGATCCAGAACGGCACGCCGGAAGAAGCCCGCGCCACCCGCCGCACGCTGGTACGGGTGCTGGAAACCGTGCTGCGCCTCGCGCATCCGCTGATCCCGTTCATCACCGAGGAACTGTGGCAGGCCGTCGCTCCGCTTGCGCACCGCAAGACGCATGAGTCGATCATGCTCGCCGCGTATCCGAAGGCCGACCCGCTGAAATTTAACGAAGCCAGCGAAGCCAAGGTGCAGCAACTCAAGGACATCGCCTACGCCTGCCGCAACCTGCGCGGCGAGATGGGTATTTCGCCGGCGCAGAAGGTGCCGCTGATCGCCAGCGGCGATACCGAGGTCTTGCAGCGCTGCGCCCGCTATCTCAAGGCGCTGGCCAAGCTCTCCGAGGTGCAGATCGTAGAGCAGATGCCCGAGGACGCCAACGCGCCGATCGCCGTGGTCGGCGAGATTCGCCTGATGCTGAAGATCGAGATCGACGTCGCTGCCGAGACCGAGCGCCTCGCAAAGGAAATCGCCCGACTCGAAGGCGAGATCGTGAAAGCAACGGCGAAACTCGCCAACGAGAGCTTCGTCGCCCGCGCGCCAGCGCAAGTCGTCGAACAGGAGAAGAAGCGTCTTGCCGATTTCAGCGCAACAGTCGAGAAGCTCAAGCCGCAACTGGCGCGACTGAAGGGCTGAGCGCCGGAAACCGCTCGCGCCAACGCCCCGGGTGCTTCCCGGGGCGTTTTTGTTTCTTCCGACAGGGTCAAGCGTCGACTATCCTGAAAATCGTTCCAATGACGCGAGGTTCGCCATGTCCGCCGACCCTTTCGATCTCGCACGTTTTGTCGAGGCCCAAGCCCCGGTCTACGAAAACGCGCTGGCGGAATTACGCGCCGGCAGAAAGCGATCACACTGGATGTGGTTCACCTTCCCGCAGATTCGCGGCCTGGGCATCAGTCCAACCGCGCAGTACTACGCCCTCAGCGGTTTGGAGGAAGCGCGCGCCTACCTCGCCCATCCGCTGCTCGGAGCACGACTGCTGGCCTGCACGGCGGCGGTTACTGCGCATCGGGAAAGCGGTGTCAGCGGTATTTTCGGTTCACCGGACGACCTGAAATTCCGCTCGTCGATGACCCTGTTCGAACTCGCCGCTGAAGATCCGTCGGAATTCTCACGAGCGCTCGATACGCTCTGCGTCGGCGAGCGCGACGAAATCACCCGTTCCATCGTTCTGGGCCATCGCTGATCTGGTAGATTGCCCGGTTTTCAACGACCGACCAACGTCATGACGACTTCCGCACACCGCGACGATTTCGACCGGCGCGCCGCCACCTGGGACGACGACCCGATGAAAACCGCGCGTGCGCGCGCAGTCGCCAACGCCATCCGGGCCCACCTTCCCGACCTCGCCTCGATGAGCGGCTTCGAATACGGCTGCGGCACCGGCCTGCTCAGTTTCGCACTGCAATCGTCGCTGCGCGAGATCGTGCTGGCCGACAACTCGGACGGCATGCTCGACGTGCTGCGACGCAAGATCGACAGCGCACAAATCAACAACATGACGCCGATCCGCCTCGACCTGTCGACCGACCCGCTCCCGGGACAGCAATTCGACCTCGCCTGCTCGCTGATGACCCTGCACCACATCCCGGACACCGACGACATCCTGCGGAAGCTGCACGCGCTGCTGGCCGACTCTGGTCACTTGTGCATCGCCGACCTCGACCGCGAGGACGGCTCGTTTCATGGTGCGGGGTTCGACGGGCACAACGGCTTTGACCGGGCGGATCTTGCACGCCGGGCGGAACACGCCGGATTCATCAACGTCGTTTTCTCGACCGTATTCACCATCAACAAGGGGCAACCGGAGAAGAGCTACCCGGTGTTTCTGATGTACGCGCAAAAACGCGCAGGAAAACCCTGACATCTACGGCGCCGTATCTCCGTCGCGCCGCGCGCCGGCCCCCTCTTCGCCCGTCCCGCTTTTCGCCGCCAGGCCGAGACGCTGCATCTGGATATCCGCCAGCGCGCTGTAAAGCGGCGGGCTGAACAGGCGCGAGACCAGCGAGGCGAGCATGGCTACGGCCATCAGGCTGATAACCA
>Ga0307363_1000028_pt1 | contig 16771 bp, 16 predicted proteins | sample AAT_RA_Asp2_MT_FD_194613 | JGI IMG/M metagenome (GOLD analysis project Ga0307363, IMG submission 194613) | Metatranscriptome of enriched activated sludge microbial communities from anaerobic digester in WTTP, New Holstein, Wisconsin, United... | ecosystem: Engineered > Bioreactor > Anaerobic >...
CAGCCATCCGGAAGAGCAGCGTGTACCAGAAGCTGCTACGAAAGGGGAAGCGGTTAATGATCTTTTCCCACAGTGGTCCGCCGGGGATGATCGTCAGGCCGGCGGAGATACGTTCTAGGCTTTCGTGCCGCTTCTGGAGCGTTTCAGCGGAGATGGCGGAGAGACACTCCCCTTTCCCCGCTCGAATCGTCGCCAGCGTCTTCTCAATGGCTGCGATCGTCTCGAAATGTTCTACCTTCCAGAGCATTTCGGGGATGGCGACACCAAATTTTTTCTCCAGAGCTACGACGAGATCGACGAATCCGAACGAGTCTATAATGCCGGAGCTGAAAAGCGGTGTCTCCGCTTCGAGGTGTGGCTTTACTGAAAAGGTCGATACCGCTGAGACGATAACGCGAATTTCGGACTCTTCAGTCGCGGCATCAGCCTTCGAAAAAGCTCCCTTCAGGTACTCCTGCTTGTTAAGGTAGCGGGAGATCTTTCCGGCGGTTCCCTTCCGCAATGTCATATGAGGGAGCAGGACGATATCTGAGACAGCGATGTTGAGGGCGTTCAGGATCTTTTTCCTGAGCGACGCAAGGTCCGGCTGCTCAACCCCTTCCTTCAGTTCCGCCATGATCACAATCCGCTCAGTACCGACCCGGCTGTCTTCAACGCCGAAGACGACGTTCCGGCCGGGAATCAGATACGGCTCCTCGTTAAGGATCAGCTCCAGGTCTTGGGGGTAGATGTTCTCGCCGCCGACAATGATGAGATCTTTCTTCCGTCCAGTGATATACAGCTCGTCGTGGTGGAAGAAGCCAAGATCACCGGTCTTAAAGCAACCCTCCACAAAGGCTTTATCAGTCTCTTCCAGGTTATTGTGATAGCAGTCGAGCATACAGTCGCTCTTAAGTGTCACTTCGCCGACCTGGTCTTCTCCAAGTGGCCTCCCGTCGTCAGCTCGAATGATTATACTGATGTTTGGCAGCGGCCTCCCTACGCAGGAGATTTTTCTGCCGTCGCTCATTTCCCGGATCGCATGGTTTTGCTGGAAATACTCCTGATCGATTTCGATGAATGTGAGCCCGCTGCCGATGGTGGAGGTCATTGCAAATGTGTTCTCTGCCATTGCATAACAGTTGTAGATGGCCGAAACCTCAAGGCCGCACCTGCTGAATTTCTCCGTGAATTTCGCGACCGTCTCGAAAAGTGCCGGCTCGGAGCAGAGAACGAGCTGGCGTAAAGAGCTGAGGTCGTATTGCGAGAGCTCAGTATCGGGGATGCTCTTGGTCAGATGCCCCAAGGCGAAGTTAGGTTGCCAGGTATGCGTCGCGCGGAACTTACTAATAACCTCAAGAATGAGACGAGGGTTATTCACCCACTCAAATGGCGACAGCATCACCACCGGCACCTGCTTACATAACGGCATAAGCATACAGGCGATCAGTCCCATATCATGATAGTGCGGAAGCCAGGAAGCGATCAGACTCAGTTCATCATAGCGAAGGCAAGTGCTGTAGGCATCAATCTGATGGAACAATGCATCTGCAGAAATCCTGACTCCTTTTTTTGCGCCGGTAGTTCCTGATGAAAACTGTAGAAATGCTTCATGGCAAGCATCGGGGAATACTGTTAAATCATCAGTTCCGCAATTCTCAACAGCAGAGGCATCACAACAATGTGCATCTGATGTCAGGAGGTCACTGTGTTCTCGAAATACATCGATGATCTCCTTATAGGCAATTACCAGCTTGATCTCGTTATAGGTAACCAGATTCCCTATTGAATCCAGAAACTGTGTCGTGGACTGTTTTGGTGAAGGATAGGCATAATAAGCCGGTAAGGCTCCATATATCATCCCTGCCAGAAAGGATGCATAGAGATCAAGTGACTCTTTCTGGACAATGAGAATTGTATCACCCTGGCAGACTCCTGATTTTTGATAATATCTACAGTAGTCAGCAGTCCTCTGTAAAAGATCACTTAGCGTATAGGCTTTCTCAGCTACGGCAGAGAAAATGGTAAGAAACCGGAAGTCCGGCGCATTTTGGCATATCTCAAGAAAGGTTCGCTTAAATCTGCTCATGCATCATCTCTCATCGTACCACTCAACTACCGTAGACTTTTCAGCCTCAAGATACTCATAAAAGTCGTCCAGCTGCTCCTTATCAACCAGCATGATAAAATACTGGCCTAGGTCGTTTTGCACCAATGCACTCTTCAAACCAAAACGCTTAAGTCGGCCATTCATAGACGGCGTTGCATAAAATCCCCACGATTTTCTGGCAACGTCATATTCTGCACCATTCTCTGTTACAAAGGTGAGCATCTCGTCCGGCTTCAGTTCAATCGTTCCGCAATCAGACAGTTCGATCGGCGAATATCTCCCTACATTGAACCTACGCGGAGGGTTCTTTTCGTTAATCTTCATTGCCAGCTCCAGTCAGTCAGCAAAAAATCTTTTATCTGCCAGACGCCATCCACCTGGCGCCAGATTTCATGGTTGCGAAACTGCTCGGCTATCTGGAAGAATCGCTCCTTCGTAATACCGGTAAAGGTGCAAAATTTTGCGATATCCTCATGAGGCGTTTCATCCCCAAGGTGTCTGAGGAGTTCTATTGCCTGCTCCCGTATCATCCTACCGCTGCGGATCTCAAGCGCAAGATTGTCCCAGGTGCGAGTGATGCCGAATTTGTACCATTTCAGAAAATGATGCAGCGAGATGAAGTCGTCATCGATATCGGCATAGTTATAGTAACCGGTCTTTGGCCCTTCTTCCCGCACCCTGAAGCCGTGTTCCTGCGCAACCTTCAGGCTTGTCTCCACATCCCACGGAAAGTAGTAGCCGAGGAAAACGGCATTGATCTGCTTTTCGGCCAGTTCTGCATCTGACGGTGTAAAATAGGGGGTCATCTCTTTTTCGGTCAGATCCGGCGCAATCCAGTCTCTGGCCGTTGTACCGTGGGTAACACCAAACTGCTTGAGCCAGGCGCTGTCCAACCTGAAGCCGGTCAGGCTTTGATCATCTGTACCGTACTCAAAGGCAGAGTTTTCTCCCCAGACCACCAGCGGGATGTCGAACTGCACTGCCAGCCGAAGCGGGATACTGAACATGGCCAGATGCATCGGGACGCCGGTAGCGCCAAACCGCTCATATGCCTTGATCAGCAGCTTCCGTTCAACCTTTGGGCTCACCTGATAATCGATATGATCCACCCCAAGGCTGACCAGATTATCCAGGTTCTGTTGTCCAATAGCCGTGCGGGCCGGTGTCTTCCAGGTCACAGCCAACGGATTCATACCGTATTCAAGGCACTTGACCACCTGCCAGGTGCTGTCCTTTCCACCACTGACCGGAATAATGCAGTCGTAACCTTTACTCCTCTGTTTCGCATGCTCCACCACAGAACAGAAGGCCCGCTCCCTAGCACTCCAGTCAATCTCTGCCAGCTTGCGACCGGCGTTGTGGCAGGCGTTGCAGACTCCATCAGGGCCTATCATCAGGTTTGGCCTGGTATCAGGCAATATACAGGCTTGGCAATAACGCATATCAGCTCTGTTGCTCCATGAACATCTTGATATTAATAAAATTGAAAAGGAATTTGCTGTAACTGTTGGGAGCAGGATTCATAGTCATGGCTGATTCGATCTTGTTCCGGTCAATCAGGTCAAAGACCGGTCCGTCCGCCAGCAGATAATCCTTAGTATCTGTGTTAACAAAATCAATCACAGAATTTATCGACGCATTAAACCCCTTTTTCTGCCGGTCAAGCCGCACCGTGTCATTCAGTATTCCCTGCATTGCCTCACGCAGCAGATATTTTCCGTAGCCATGACGGATAAGATGTTCAGGCGGCAGTGAACAGGCGAAGTCGCATAACCGCGAATCGAGGTATGGGCTGCGGTTTTCAACGGAGTACATCATCGAATTCAGGTCGTCCTCATGCAGTATCATAGGTGTACACTCATGCAGCAGTTCATTCAGCATCCGGTTGCGTAACAGGGATTCACAGTAATTTCCCTCTCGAAACGGTTCATCAAACGAGGTACGCAGATAGGCTGCAAACTCGTCGCTACCCAGATAGATGTGGCGACGTTCTTCCGGGTTCTTCAGGTACACTTCCGGATTCTTTAAAAAAGGGTTGCGAACGATCGGGGCGATATGCTCCCGCCATTCCGCAAGACGCTGCTGGTAGTCTGAATGGTTACGCATCTCGTACAGATGCAGGTTGAAATGATCATAATAGCCGGTAAAAAGCTCATCTGCCGCTGTACCAGAAAAAGACACCCTATATCCGGCACGGCTGACCGCCTCGGAGATAAATGAATGGATGTAGTACGATATGGTTGCCACCGGCCCGTCATGGTATGCAACCAGACCACGCAGGCGTTCTATGGTTCCGCTGCGGCCAACCTTGATCAAGGTATGGTCGCACCCCAGATCGTCCACCGTAGCCATGACGTTATCGTATTCATTGTACCGCTCATCCTGATCGATCAGAGAGAAGGCTGACGCCTTGCAGCCAAACTCCTTGACAGCAATCGATAACAGCGCCGAGGAGTCCACGCCGCCGCTCAGGCAGAATGCCAGCGGGACATCGGCCCGTAGCCGGATCCTAATACTCTCCATCAAGTGGATACGGGTTTCCTCGATCGCCTCCTGCAGGGAGTATGACACCGGAACTACACGCGGTCGCCAATAACAGGCCGGTGTAAGGATCGATCCGTCATGTACAACCGCATATGATGCTGCAGGGAACTCAAAAACCCCTTCAAAATAGGTCTCGTTTGTCTTGTAGAGAGACTTATAACCGTTCACGAGATAGCGCAGCAGGTGTTTGTGGTTTATCGACAACTCTTCGCTGGAAAGCGCCTTGATAAACTTGATTTCCGAGGCAAAGTAATAACCGTCCGCCGTCTTCAGGTAATAGAGTGGCTTCTCGCCAAAACGATCCCGAGAAAGGAGCAGGGAGCCGTCACGGCTGTCATAAATGATAAAACTCCACATCCCCTCAAAGCGCTCCAGACACTGCACGCCGTACCTGAGGTAGCTCTGCAGCAGCACCTCGGTGTCGGATTCAGTTCTGAACTGAATCCCTTCACGTTTTAGGTCAGCTCGTATCTCGCGATAATTATAGATCTCGCCATTGAAAACAACCGTAGCAGGCCCGATGGTGAACGGCTGATCGGAGCGGGGATCAAGATCAATAATTGAAAGGCGTGAGTGCAGCAAAGTAATCCCACCGGCACCAGCGGTGCATGAGAAGGTACCTTGACTGTCAGGGCCACGCTGCTTCATCAGCCCGAGACAAGCGGAAACCCTACCCTCATCAGGCGGTGCGGTGCCGATATAGCCGACTATGCCGCACATAGGCACCTCACAGCACCGCAATCCGGCGTAGCCCGAAAAGATCCGCCGGGATACGGTTTACTCCGCTGATTGCAGTTGGACAACAGACAACACCGGCTTCCTGCAACAGTTCGATGGTATCACAGTTAAAACAGTGGGATTGCCCTTCCGGATAGGAATAGTGTCGGACCGATGTGCCGGCATGAAGTTTGATCTGTTTCAGGCTGGTGTTGATCTCTGTTTTTTTGGCCATCACGATCAAGAAAACCGAGTATTGCATGGGTGTGAGAATGTCCGCCGATACAAAAAAGAGGGTCAGCCTGCATAGCAAGAACCTGCTCCCAGGAGAGCTTGCCGTCCAGAGCTGTATCGAACGGTGCCATTCCATTACCCATAAGTTGGCCAGCCAGTTCATCAGCCACCTGTTCCGGGTTCAGGGAAGAGTCTTGCTTGACCCTGCTTCTTATTTCCTCCAGCAGCTTTATTGCTTCTGTCGGCGACTCATAAGATACTGGCGAATTACGCCAAGGAACGTGAAGTGAAGCATTGCAATGACGCTCTACGACCGCCTCGATTCGGTCGATCCATGAACAGCGGGATGTTCCGACAAATGAAGTTGTGAGATAAAAGGTTGCCGGAATATTCAACTCTGCCAGGGCAGGAGCAGCGACTGAATAGTTGTTTTCAAAACCGTCATCAAAGGTTATAGCGAATGAGCGTGGCGGAAGCGGAATCCCGGCAAGCTGACATTCAACGATCGTTTCCATGTCTATCGGATGACCGTTTTCCTTAAGCTGCCGCATAACAGAAACGAAATAGTCCAGCTCAATATGCTTGCGGTTATAGTTCCGAACCTTCCATGGCAAGGAACGCACAACACCGTGTAGTAGAAAAATGGCAACGGAATCTTCAGCAAGATATACCGTGTAATCAACGCTCATCCAAGTTGTTCCGTATACCGATGAAACCGCTTCAAGCAGATCTCTTTAAGAACTGACGGCATGGCTGAATAGTATCTGCCTGCCCGCTGTTGTGGAAATGAAGCAACAGTTCCTGTTTCCTCCCATTCCGACAGTGCAGAGAGGACCAGCTCAAGACAGACAGAAGTGTTCAGCCGGCGCAGCTCATGTAGCCGCATTCCTTTTGTGACCGGCAGCTTGCAACGCCGGATAATCTCGCCTCCATCCAGTTCCGGGGTTAGGCGATGCAGAGTGGTGATCAAACCGTTGAAATCACGATGGTAGATGGCCCAGAGGTGCGTATCCAACCCCCTGTACTCTTCCGGGTCTCCGCCATGCAAATTGATTATGCCGGCAGGGGCCAAGCTGATGATCTCGTCCCCGACAATACCTGTGCCAAAAACCATGATTATATCAGGCCTAGCCTCCTTCAAAACGTTCACTGCCAGTGGATCGTTAATCGATGGGGCCAGGTTCGGTCGGCAGAGATCTTCAATCTTTCTTTCCTCTCCATCAAAGAACTGTTTCCGCTCATGGATATCCCGCTCGTGTTCATAGGGATGATCCGTGGGAAAAGAGGGAGAGCGCCGGCCTGTTTCTACGCAGACAGTTGGAACATCATACTTTTTCTGCAGTTCCTGTAGAAACCAGGTATGGTGCGACGTTTCTGTGGTGAGCAACGCCAGCTTCATCGCATCATATCCGGCATCAACCATTCACCCTGCTCAACTGCGTTGTGCAGACAGCGTCCCAACAGCAGATGTTCTTTGCCTGGCGGCAGGCCTCCGGCAGGCCTGACCCAGGTTATGTCATTTTGGCAGAGCAGGTGACCAGCTGCCAGGGGATGCCGCGCCACAATCGAACGCCTTACCAAATGTTCATTGACAAGCTCAGGCGGTTGCGGGCTTTTTTCACCAGCACCCATCATAATTTCTGCATGCCTTATTCTACTGACCAGTTCCTGCATCTCCTTTGGATCTGCCGAGAGTTGATGGTCACGGAAAGAGGAGTAATCGTGGTCAAGAGTAAAATGTTTTTCAATGATCCTGGCTCCGACCGCCACTGCAAGCAGACAGGCATCAAGACCCAACGTATGATCAGAATAGCCGATTACCCCTCCAAGGGTCCGCTGCAAGGTCGCAATCGCTCCCAGATTAGCATGACACGGCTCAACCGGATAACCGGTAACGCAATGCAGAATTGCAAGGCCGGGATCTGTCTGCTTTTCATTCCAGAGACGGCGTATAAGTGCGGCGGTATATTCAAGCTGGACAATATCGGCAATCCCGCCGGATACAATCATCGGCTTACCGGTCAACGCCACTGCCTCAATCAGCGGATAGAAAGTGTTGTCGCCGGAAGCGATCTTATACGCATCAACTAGTGGTTCAAGGATAGCGGCGCTTTCAAGATCAAACGGCGTGGAGATAAACAGCAGTCCAGCCTGGCGGGCCGCCTCGGCAAGTTTCTCAAACTGCTCTGCGGTCAGTTCGAACGACTTGAGCCTCTGAAAACGGGCTTGGTCCGTGCTTGACACATACAGCTCTGTCCTGAAGGTCTGAAACTTGACCGCATCAACCCCGGCTTCGGCAGCCTTGCCGATCAACTCTTCCGCCAGGGCATAGCTCCCTTCGTGATTGTTGCCGATTTCGGCAACAATCATTACTTCTTTTATCAAATTATTTATTAGCATTTATCTTTTATGTCTCCTCCACCGAATTGCGAAAATATCGGTAGTAAATTTTCCCCTTTCCCGGCTTGACTCACTGCAGTGGTGAGCTGGTTATATAAAATTCAGGACAATGGTTTTCTACCTACATATGTATAATGGAAGGTACTACCTTCATCTTCACGATATTTAGCATCATAGAAACCAACATGTATTTTTTCAAAAATGCTAAATTTATCTAAAAGCTCTTCCTCTGAGCGAGTGAAGTTAACATAATAATCCTTCACGCTGAGACGCGGCAATTGATACTCGACACGTCGAAGGCCATCAATATGATCTTTCGAATGCTGATACATATAATGTCTCGTCCCCATCATAGTTGCATATATTATTGCTCCAGGTTTCATCTGTTCATAAAGTGACTTAAGTCTGATTTGTAGGTCAGTGTCTGAATACAAGTAAAGAACCTGAATTGAAATTATTATGTCATAATTTCCGTTAAAAAAAACATCTCCCGCTGAAGGTTTTGGTGAAATTACGCTGAAATGATCCTGAATGTCTGGCATAATTTCTTTACATCTATTAACATCAAACTCACTAATATCTACGCCGTAAGCATCGAACCCCTTAGACTTAAAAAACTTCACTGCTGCACCTTGACCGCAACCAAAATCGAGAAGTTTTTCATGGTTTTGACCTGTCAATCCAAATTGAAATTTAAAAATTCTTCCGTAAGGACGAAAAACAAAACTCTCAACATTTTCGGCCTCATAACCTGTGGAGTAGTATTCATAATTTCCCTTCAAATAGTTGCTCATCTGCTTCCCCCTTTAATAGTCGCTTTAAAGCAAAAAGGATTTTCTTAACATCAAACCACAAGTTAAAAATTCATCATACCTTTTAATTTCAATTATCGCATCTCCATTGGAATCAGAAAATTTTGCTGCTGTAATCCATAGACATTTATCAGACGCACATACCAACATCCGATTGGATGACGAGATCCGATACACCCGCCCGGGACAACCATAGTGAGGTTGTAACGTTAGTTCAGCTGCAATTAACAAAACCTTTCTACCACCATAATAAGTAAAGGCGCAGGGATACGGGTCGGTCAGGGCGCGGATGCGGTTATACACCTGTTCTGCTGTCAGCAGATCCCAGATGATCAGGCCGTCATCCGGAAATCGCAGCGGAAAATAGGCACCCTCTGTCCGTGATTGGGGACGCGGCTGCAGCCTGTTGTCGGCAATAGCGAGCAGCACCTCCACAACCATTTCAGGGAAATTGGCGTTTGCAATGGCATGTAACTCACGGATCGTATCGTCAGGCGCAATCGGAAAGCTGCGTTCCAGCAGAATATCGCCGGTATCCACCCCTGCATCAACCTTGATTACCGATATGGTAAAACTATTCTCGCCACGGATCAGGACCCAGTTCATAGGTGATGATCCCCGGTATTCCGGTAGCTTTCCGCCATGAAGGTTGATACTCATCAAGGTCGGCAGGGCAATGGTCTCTGACGAAAGGATCTGGCCATAACCGGCAAGCAGCGAGATGTCCGGGGCATAGGCAGCAAGCTGAGTACGAATCAGGTCGGTATTCGGGTCATGGGTTGCGATAACCGGCAGATTCAGACCTTCCGCAATTGTTTGTAGCGGATCAGGAGCCCCGTTACTGCCTGGCTGGACAACCACAACCACAACCTGAAAGCCGGCTTCAAGAACCGCATGAAGGCACGAAATCCCACGTGCTGCCTTTCCCCAGAAGGCTATTCTCATACCAGACGATCCTGACCAAACAACGACTTATACCACGCAATATACCTTACAAAACCAACCTCAAGCGGGTTTTGCGGGCTGTATCCAATCAGCTGGCGAGCCTTGTCCACAGAAAGGGTGCCACGATCCGGCATCAGCTTATCCTTGGGCTTGAACTTAATCTTTATCTCCGGAAAATGAGATACAAGAATTTCAGCCATATCCGATATTGAACGGGAAGCGCCGTAGGTCAGGTTGAATATCTCGCCTCGAGACTGTTCATGCTCAATCACGTTGATTATGCCATTTGCCAAATCACCGACATAGGTAAAGTCAAGCCTGTCAGATCCGTCTCCGCTGATGGTTATATCAAGGCGCTGCAGCGCGTTTTCAATAAACACTTGCCCCACCCGACGGCTGACACATCGCTCACCATAAAGCGCCGAAGGACGCACGATCGTGTAGGGCAAATCAAAGACCTGATTGTAAGCAATGACCAACTTTTCGCCAGCGAATTTGAGTGCACCGTAAATCCCGAGCGGCTCGCAGATGCTTTCCTCGGTCACAAAACCGGAGTTAAAATTGCCATAGACCATACTGGAGGAGAAATAGATGAAGTGCTCCATACCTTGAGCGTTGCGGGAGAAGTCGAGGGCGTTCTCCAGGGTACGCAAACTGTGGTCAAACGTGCTGTAGGGATCTTTGTTGGAACGGTCGGCGTGGGCAACCGCCGCAAGCATCACCACCACCTGCGGTTGAATCGCCTCAAGCACCTTGGTCAAGGCATGGTAATCACGGGCATCCTGCACATAAAGCGGTACTCCGGCATGATTCAACAATTGCAACCGTTCATTGATGATCTGCGAGTACAGGTTGCGATTCAGGGTGTTGACGTTGGTAGAAGCGAAAGCCAGCAGGTTGTTCACCTGCAGGCCATCCACGACATGTACGTCGGCTCCGCGAGCCTTAAGGGCCAGCGCCAGATTATGCCCGATAAACCCGGCTCCGCCAATCAGGGCCACCCTTCTGTCCTTGAGTTCAATCATCCCTTACTCACCTCGCTGACGGCATGTTTAAGTGATGTCACAATGTAACGCATATCCTCACTGTCCAGATGGGGCCCGACCGGCAACGCTATGGAACGGTTGCTGATGGCAGCCGCCACCGGGAATGAGTCAATTGCATGGCCATACCTCTCCCGGTACCAGGTCATATGCGGAACCGGCTGCGGGTAGTATACGCTGGTACCGACCCCCTGCTCCTTCAAACCGTTGACCAGCTCAACCCGCCTTGTTGCCAGCCGCTCATTCAACAGGACACTCAGACAGTAGTAACTGCTTTCAAAACCGTCATGGCTTGATTGCAGCAGTTCAAGCTCTTCAATTTCCGCAAGCCCGGAGGCCAACTCTTCATAATTTTCACGACGCCGCTTCAGGAAGCCGTCCATCCGCTTCAACTGTTCAATTCCAAGCGCCGCCTCAATCTCGTTCATCCGGAAGTTATACCCCAGCATGGTGACATCATAAACACCTGGCACTGTTCGTTCCTGAACTGTACGGTCAACGCCGAATGCCTTCTGCCGGGCAACCTTTTCGGCAACCTCGGGATGACGGGTAATAAACATACCTCCCTCGGCTGTTGTCATATGTTTGACCGGATAGAAAGAAAAACAGCCGACATCGCCGTGCAGACCGGTATGAATACCGTTCAGGCGGCTGCCTATTGCAAGAGCGCAATCTTCTACCACAAACAGGCTATGACGTCGGGCAATGGTCATTACCCGTTCCATATCCACCGGCATACCAAGAAAATGTACTACGGTGATCCCTTTGGTATTAGGGGTAACGGCATCCTCAAGCAGATCAAGATTCATGTTGCCTGTTTCTGATTCCGCATCAACAAAAACCGGCCTGGCACCGCAGTACTCTACCGCATGGGCAGTTGCCACATGGGTCTGGGCCGGAACGATTACCTCATCCCCCGGGCCGATCCCCAGGTAAAACCAGGCCAGATGCAGGGCCGCCGTGCAGGATGCAACTGAAAGTGCATACGGAGCTCCGGTAAAACCGGCAAAGTCCTGCTCAAACTGTTTGGCCCTTGGGCCATGCACCAGAATATCGCCAGACAGCACCTCTGCCACCGCCTGCTGTTCCTCTCTACCTATAATCGGCTTTCCAAACGGAATCTTTCTCATTTTAGTCTCCAGTCAACATATCATCCACCAGCACAGTCTTACCGCTCTGCAACGACTTCTCAAGGGCAAGACAGACAGACATGCTGGCAAAGATCTCTCGCCTGCCCAGCAAGGGTGGCTGTCCGGAGGCGACGGACCGGACAAAATCATTCAGCAGATCACCCTTGTGTACACCGGGATAAGCGGTGTCCAGTACGGTCGGCGGTTGCTGCGGATCACGCGACCTGTACAACAGTGCATGCTGCAGGCCGTTTTCAAAGGTTCCATCCGTACCGTAGACCGAGAGACGATGGGAATGGGGGTAGACACAGCCATAATTGGATGACACCTTGCCGGTTACGCCGTTGGCAAACTTCAGAATCCCCACGGCCATATCATTGAACCGGAAACGACTCCCGGCCGAGGCGATCCGGTTGCCGAAAGCTGCCACCTCCACCACAGGGCTATCAACCAGCCAGAGCAGCAGATCAACAATATGAACCGCGCCGCCATGGATAACCGAGTAGTAATTCCGCTCTCCACGCCATCCATCGGTAATCTTGTGCAGCCTGCCGTAGTTGTAGTCACCCTCTAGATGGAACAGCTGACCCAGTTCCCCTGCTGCAATCCTCTGCTTCAGGTCACGGAAGCGGGGCGAACAGCGCAGGATCAGGTTAGACGAAATCTTTAGCTCGGGACGGGAGTCCAGCGCAGCGGCAATTGCCCGAGCCTCATCCGTAAACAGGCACAACGGTTTTTCAACAAAGATATGCAGGCCATTACGAACAGCATGATGGATCTGTGTGGCATGGCAGTCGTCGTATGAGGCGATGGAGACCATATCCAGACGGGGATCATCAAGCAGTTCATCTGCCGATGCATAAAGGGTCATCTCCGGATATCGCTGCCGCGCCATCTCCTGTTTTTCCGGATCAAAATCACACAGAGCCACCACCTGGCAGAGTCCGTCACGCTGATAGCCGTCGATATGCTGTTCACCAACCCCCAGCCCTATGATTCCGGCCTTCAGCATACAGATGCCTCCAGTTGCCTCAATCCTGCAAGCAGTTCTGTCCAACTGGCCGTGGCGGCCTCAATGCCGGGAAGCACCGCCAGGCGTCTAACCCGCTCCAGATCCTCTGGCGTGTCAACCGACATCTGCACCTCACTCCAGTCCATGCCTGAACTGAAGCAACAGATCCGCAGTTCATCCTGATGCTCATACATCCAGCTGGTCAGGTGCTCATGCTGATCCGACGTTGCCAATAAAGGCAGCACACGCTCCATCAGGCCTGTCGCAATCACCTCAATGGACTGTCCTTTGGGAAAGCTCCTTGGCAGCAGGTTGGTAACCATATCGGGCTGATTCTCACGAAACAGACCGATCGCCAAATCAACTAGCCGATGATCAATCAAAGGGCTGTCTCCGCAGATACGCACAAAAGCATCCAGATCAAAATATCTGGCCGCAGAAATCATCCGCCCTGCCACATCATGCAGGCTACCAGAATAGCACGGAATCCCTTGTTCGTGGCAGAAAGCGACAATCGGCTGGTCAGTCACATCATCCGAAGTGGCCACCGCTAACAGATCCGCTTGCTGAGTCCCCTTCAGCCGCTGCAACAGAAAACCAAGTAACGGCATGTCATTAATCAGTGCAAGGCTCTTGCCCGGCAACCTTTTTGAACTCATCCTTGCCTGTATAACCACCCCGATCTTAATAGACATTTATAATTGACCTGACATAGGTCTCAGGCACGATACAGCTTATCAAATATTGTTGTGACAAGGTTTCGGGTATCAACCACTGGAACGCCAAGTTGGTAAAAATCAATAGTGCGATACTGATCATGGGGAGTTGCAATCAGCAGCAGATCATAATCTCCCGTGGGAGGAACCGAGGTTCTACCGGCAAACTGCGGAAAGGTCCGGGTCGACTTCAGTACAGGAATATATGGATCGTTGAAGGCGACCTGTGCCCCCAGAGCCTCTAGCTTTTCCATCAAACGATACGACGGCGACTCTCGATCATCATCCACATTCGCCTTATATGCAAGCCCAAGAAGTAGAATTCGTGACCCTTTTACGGCTTTCCCCTGATCATTAAGTGCCAGAATAACTTTTGAAACGACATAGTCCGGCATGGCGGTATTGATATCGCCGGCAAGCTCGATGAAGCGGGTGTGGAACTCGTATTCACGGGCCTTCCAGGTTAGGTAGAACGGATCAATCGGTATACAGTGCCCACCCAGTCCTGGACCGGGATAAAAGGCTTGGAAACCGAATGGCTTGGTTTTGGCAGCTTCAATAACCTCCCAGATATCAATATCCATCTTGTCAAAAAGCATTTTTAGTTCATTAACCAGTGCGATGTTGACCGAACGATAGATGTTTTCCAATAACTTTGCGGACTCTGCCACACGGCATGAAGACACTGGTACAGTTGTTTCCACAATGGTGTCGTAGAGGCCTTTGGCAACTGCAAGACAGTCGGCTGTATAACCGCCAACCACTTTAGGCACTGTGCTTAGAGTGAAATCATTGTTGTTTGGGTCTTCTCGTTCAGGGGAAAAAGCCAAGTAAAAATCTACTCCTGCCTTAAGACCGCTCTCCTCAAGGAGTATCCGCATGTCGGTGTCAGTAGTGCCGGGGTACGTAGTCGATTCAAGACAGATCAACTGGCCGGGCTGAAGGTTTACGGCGATTGTGCGGGTGGTGTCAAAGACAAAGGACATATCCGGTTCGCGGTTGGCATTGAGCGGAGTCGGCACACAGATTAGGATGCAATCCATCTGCTGCAGCAGCGAAAAATCGTTAGTTGAGTAGAAGGTTGCCTGCGGTGATGCGGTAAAATCCGGCAGTTTAATGTGCTTTATGTAGCTTGTACCGACGGCAAGCAGGTCAACCTTCTGCTGGTCAAGATCAAAGCCCGTTACCCTGAAACCGGCCTGGTGAAAGGCTATCACCAAGGGCAGCCCGACGTACCCGAGGCCAATGATGCCAATCTGTGCTTGCTTTGATTGGATTTTTTCGAGGAGCAAATTGGACATATTGTTTTCCAGAAATCGAATGTGCATCTAAATATTTTTAATATCGGCAATTATACAGCCAAACTGAACCCTGATGAACGAGACATACCGGCCCAAACAGCCATATCCATCAAACTGTGACACGTTTCTCTAGCTGTTGCAGCAGATATTCAAAAGCGGCCCTGAATTCTGCCAACCGGCCTAAGATACCAGCTATCTCATCCTGATTATAGATATGGCTAGAGAGATTACGCTGCTCAATCATATCTAACCAGACCTGCTGATCAGTGATCAGTTGCTGGCTGTAGGCCTCCTTGAAACAGGCCCGTGGAAACCCGGCCTCGATCCCTTCGTAATCAAGATAGCGCTTGATGGTCTTCCAGGCCATTTCATAGGTAAATTCAAAACGTTTGACTGCCAGATCGAGAAAAATATCGCCAAACCCTTCCCGCTCGAGATCGGCGCGGCGATCAAGGGCCTCAATAAAACGCTCAAGGGCCCGCCGGTAGTTGTGGAGGGCATCTTCAAAACGCAGTTGCTTGCTTGCGCTATACAGCACTCGACCGGTTGACCTGATCCGATTGCGGAACCGATCTTCGGCATGGGCACTATTTTTGACGTCAATCTTGAAGAGGGTGGCAAGGCGTTCAACATCTGCTTGAACCTTCCACTCCTCATTGAAGTCCTTATCGTCATAGGCGATATCGATATCGCTGGTCTCGCTGGCCTCGCCCGTGGCTCGGGAGCCGTAAAGCCATATCCGTTCGGGCTTGGCATGGGCAAGAATGATAGCAACTACCTGCTTGATGACCTCATGAACACTCATAACACCTACCGCCCTTTTCTCTCCGGTTTTTCAATGCCGTGCTTCTCCAGCCGATACTGCAAGGTCTTTGTAGGTCAACCCCAGGATCGGCGCGGCCTTGCCGATCACCCAGTCGGCCCGTTCCCGGGACTGGTAATCGGCGCAAGCAGGAATGCCGTGACAAAGCGGTACTGACCCTGCCTGACCAACTCAAGGACACGCGCCATATCGATGTTCATATAGTCGTGCACTATCTTGTTCCGCAGCCCTATGGCTGCGTTCCAGGCTGCCAGATCCTGCTCTGCAACCAAACCAAGCTCCACCAGACCGGCAAAGCTGTCGTAGGCTGACAATGGCACTGTCTTTTCATGTGCTTTCAGCAGATGTTTGGCCTTACCCACAGCATTTTCCACCAACAGCTGAATTGCATGCAGCACGCCGTTTTGTTCAAGCCGCGACAGCTGTACACCTGCCATGAGTCGTTCCCTAGCTTCATCAAGCATGGCAGTCTGCTGCTGGGCAATCAGGGCCGTTTCTGTTTGATACAGGTCAAGCCGCATAGGTCTGCTCCCAGTACTGTTCCTCAAGTTCCCGCCAGGTACGCTGCAAAAAATGGTGCCAAGCCAAGCTTTCAGCACCTTTCAGTGCCACCCCTTCTTCTGCGATGACCGCACGCATCGCAAGACGGGCGGTTGGGATATCAATCAGATCAATGGCACACTCCCCAACGTCCAGGAGTGCTGCCAGGCTGTTACGGAGCTGTTCGGTGGCGGCCAGCTGCTCCATAAAGCCGAGACTACGGGACCACTGCAAGGCGATATCCCAATCACTGTCCGGTCTGGCAATACCGTTTGCCCGGCTGCCGATCAGGATTCCCAGCTCCAGACCTGGCTGAGCAGCAAGTATATCAGCTATGGTTTGCAGTTGCATCTGCGCGCCTCAGACATAACGATGTACCATTAAGCCGATGAAATCCTCAATGTCTGCAATTCCTGAAGCGGCTATTTCATAGACTTTGGCCAGATCGAGCCGGGCGTACTCATG
>Ga0307363_1000037_pt1 | contig 15921 bp, 14 predicted proteins | sample AAT_RA_Asp2_MT_FD_194613 | JGI IMG/M metagenome (GOLD analysis project Ga0307363, IMG submission 194613) | Metatranscriptome of enriched activated sludge microbial communities from anaerobic digester in WTTP, New Holstein, Wisconsin, United... | ecosystem: Engineered > Bioreactor > Anaerobic >...
AACCTCCAGCGGCCCATCGTCAACGGCCGCCACGCCCTCAAGACAGCAACCATCGCGACAAGGACGTACGAACACCTCGCGTCCCAGCAGTTCACGGGTTGCCAATTCAAGACCTGCATCGCGGTAACGCTGGTATTCCAACAGTCGGCGCACCAGCTCGGCACGGGGATCTTCCTGTTCCTCCCCCTCCCCTTCCTCCTCTTCGGGCAGCGGCAACAGCAGGCGTGACTTGATCTGCAAAAGGGTTGATGCCATGACCAGAAAATCACCGGCAAGGTCCAGGTTCAACTCCTTCATCAATTTCATATAATCAAGGTACTGACGGGTAATCAAGGCAATGGGGATATCGTAGATGTCCACCTCGTTTTTGCGGATCAGGTGCAGTAAAAGATCAAGGGGGCCTTCAAAGGCATCCAGTTTGACACTGTAGCCCTGACCAGCCCCCTCGAACAGCGACGATGCCGTTTCAGTTGCCGCCGACATCGCTATACCTTAAGCGCTTCCCTTACTTCCAGCATGGTTGCGCGGGCTGTCTCGGCCGCCTTGCAGCTGCCTGCTGCAAGCAGTTCGTCAACAAACGAGGCATCCTCGGCCAGCTCGGCACGACGGGACCGGAAGGGCGCCAAGCGCTCGTTCAGGTGTTCGATCAGGATCTTTTTACAGTCAACACACCCAATTGCAGCATTTTTGCAGGCAGGGATTATTTCATCCAGCTTTTCCTGCGGCACATAAATGCGATGCAGGTTAAAGGCAACGCATTGTTCTGGATCACCTGGATCGGCACGCCGGATACGCTGAGTATCGGTCACCATGCCCTTGATCTTGGCAGCGGTTTCTTCGGCGGTCTCAGACAGATAGATCGAATTACCATAGGATTTACTCATCTTACGGCCATCAAGCCCCAACAGCTTGGGGGTTTCGGTCAAAAACGCCTCGGGTTCGGGAAAAACCTGACATTGATACAGGTGGTTGAAACGTCGAGCAATCTCACGGGTGATTTCCAGGTGCGGCAACTGGTCATGCCCCACCGGAACCTTGGTCGCCTTGTACAGGATGATGTCGGCGGCCATCAGGACCGGATATCCCAGAAAGCCGAAGGTGGACAGATCACGCTGCTCGATGTTGTCCAGCATCTCCTTGTAGGTTGGGTTGCGCTCAAGCCAGGAAACCGGGGTGATCATCCCAAGAATCAGGTTCAACTCGGCATGCTGCACCACCTGACTCTGCTCAAAAATTATGCACCGTTCAGGATCGAGGCCAAAGGCCACCCAGTCCAGCACCATCTCACGGGCGGACCCCTTAATACCTGATGTTTCGGCATATTCAGTGGTCAGCGAATGCCAGTCCGCCACAAAGAAAAAACAGTCAAACTGTTCCTGAATCTTGATCCAATTTTCGAGTACGCCATGAAAATGCCCAATATGCAGACGTCCGGTCGGACGCATTCCACTGACAATACGTTGCTTTTGCATCTGTACCACCTTTACGAAGTCACATTATTCTGAAACTTGCCGCTTTATAAACCAGCAGGCTGTACGGCCCGGTCAGTAACTTAATCCCAACCATCAACAACGGCAAGAGCAGATAGGAAAAGATCGGGGTAAAAAATACCAGCAGGATGATGATGATCATGCCATACGGCTCGATCCGGGCAAGCGCATAGGCCTGCCGGTGGGGCAAGAGCCCCATCAATACCCTTCCGCCGTCCAACGGCGGGATGGGAATCATATTGAAAAACGCCAGCAGCAGGTTGATGTAGATTGAAAAGCCCACCATGTACTGGAGCGGCAGCAGCATGAAATGCGCCCCCCCGGTATCGGACGGTATGGCCATAAGCACCTGCAGCAATCCGGCTGACAGCAGGGCAAGCAGGAGGTTGGTGCAGGGGCCTGCCGCAGAAACCCAGACCATGTCCTTTTTGGGATTACGCAGGTTCTCCATGACTACCGGCACCGGCTTGGCCCACCCTATCCCGACGATCACCAACATCAAGGTACCTATAATATCAATATGTTTAAGGGGATTAAGGGTCAAGCGCCCCAACATGCGGGCAGTGGGGTCGCCAAAACGCCAGGCCATGTAGCCGTGGGCCACCTCGTGACAGGTTATGGCCAAAAGACCGGGAACCAGCATAATAGAAAGCTTAAACAGCATGTTTTCGATCACGGGCACCCACCCAGATAAGATAAAAAGTTATTACTAACAGATGCGACAGGTGAAGTCAATCAAGCCTGCCTTGCTTGCGGTGCCGCAGCTCGTATACACCTAAACAAAAAGGGCGGGATTGCTCCCGCCCTTCTGCTGTTTCCAATCCGGATGTACGTCCGGGATTAGATATCGTAGTACAGAGCGAACTCCAACGGTACCGGACGCATACGGACCGGATTGACTTCGGCTTCCATCTTGTACTCGATCCACTTCTCGATCACGTCGGGGGTGAATACATCACCCTTGAGCAAGAAGTCATGATCAGCTTCCAGGCACTTGAGCGCCTCGTCCAGGGAGCCTGGAGCGGACGGGATATCCTTCAGTTCTTCCGGAGACAGACCGTAAATGTCTTTATCCAGGGGCTGGCCAGGATCGATCTTATTCTCAATGCCGTCCAGACCGGCCATCAGCATGGCAGCAAAGGCCAGGTAGCCGTTAGCGGACGGGTCGGGCGTGCGGTACTCGATCCGCTTGGCCTTGGGGTTGGTGGAGAACATCGGGATACGCAGCGAAGCGGAACGGTTACGGCTGGAGTAGGCCATATTGACCGGAGCCTCGAAGCCCGGCACCAGACGCTTGTAAGAGTTGGTGGTCGGGTTGGTGAAGGCGCACAGGGCCTTGGCGTGCTTGATGATACCACCGATGTACCAGAGAGCCAACTGGGACAGACCGCCGTATTTGTCACCGGCAAACAGGTTCTGACCATCTTTCCAGATGGACTGGTGGCAGTGCATACCGGAACCATTGTCGCCGTAAAGCGGCTTAGGCATAAAGGTAACGGTCTTGCCGTTACGGTAGGCAACGTTCTTAATGATATACTTGAACCACTGCAGGTCGTCGGCCATGGCGACCAACGAATTGAAGCGCATGTCGATCTCGGCCTGGCCACCAGTAGCAACCTCGTGGTGCTGGCATTCAACGCGGATGCCAACCTTCTGCAGTTCCAGCACCATCTCGTTACGCAGATCGTTCATTGAGTCGGTGGGAGCTACCGGGAAATAGCCTTCCTTATGGCGCGGCTTGTAGCCCAGGTTGGGGAACTCCTCGCGACCGGTGTTCCAAGTACCTTCCACGGAATCGACAATGTGGAACGACTGGTTGGAAGTGGCGTCGTAACGAACCTCGTCGAAAATAAAGAACTCGGCCTCAGGACCGAAGAAGGCGGTATCGCCAATACCGGTTGACTTCAGGTAAGCCTCGGCCTTGCGAGCGATGTTACGCGGGTCGCGGCTGTAGTCTTCCTTAGTGATCGGGTCAAAGATGTTGCAGATGAGCGACAGGGTCGGCACTGCGGTGAAGGGGTCCATTTTGGCGGTGGCCGGATCCGGCAGAATGATCATATCGGAGGCATGGATCGGCTGCCAGCCACGGATAGAGGAACCATCAAAGCCCTGGCCCTCTTCAAAGGTATCCTCACCGAACTCGCTCATGGGAACCGTGAAATGCTGCCAGATCCCCACAAAATCCATAAACTTGAAATCTACCATCAGGGCGCCGTTTTCTTTGGCAAATTCAACTACCTGCTTCGGTGTCATTAAACTTCTCCTTTCAAATGATGTACATAATAACAGTATTACAGCGCATCTTCTCCGGTTTCACCCGTTCTGATACGAACAACCGCTTCAACTGGTGTCACAAAAATCTTACCGTCACCGATCCTGCCGGTCTTGGCAGCTTTTTCAATTGCCTCTACCACTTTTGGCAGGATGGCGTCACCCACGATAATCTCAAGCTTGATCTTAGGGATAAAATCAACAACATATTCGGCGCCACGATACAATTCAGTATGGCCTTTTTGACGCCCAAACCCTTTGACCTCACTGATGGTGATCCCCTGAATGCCGATTTCATTCAGGGCTTCTTTAACCTCATCCAGCTTGAACGGCTTGATGATAGCTTCGACTTTTTTCACGGTCATCCTCCCCTCTCAGCAATCCAAATCCTGTTATTCAAGATATGCAAGCAGGTTGCCAACTTATTGGTTTTTGACAACTAATTATTTTCACTTGTTTTTGCACTTCACCCTAACCACACCGCATCGCGAATATGCACACAAAATACGCATTCACCCCAAATAGTGACTATTTTTTAACCACCAATTGGTGCTCAAATTTTAAGCTGCCAGTTCCTTGAGTTCTCGGATGATCTCAACCTGACGCTGATTGATATAGTAGGCAAGCAGCTGTTGTGAGTGGCGGTCTGGATGAAACTCCATGATACAGGTATAGGGTGTTGTTGTGCCCAAAATACGCGCTATTGTACCGACAACACCAATTTCACGCAGTGTCGCATCCTCAGGTGACTCAAGCTTCAGCATCAGATTGACTTCGGTTCCGGGTTCAATTCCGCTAGGATCGGCGACCTGCAGAGCAACACCGCCCAACGAAATATCCCTGACTGAGGCAGGAACAATATCGTTATCAATATAAATATCCGCGTCAGCCCGTCTCCCTTCCAGGCAGACCCGTACAAAACGACGCAAATCAGAACGTATTCTGGCATAATGGAAGCGAGTCAGAATCACCCGTTTACGGGCAACATTGACATAAAAGACCTCCCCTACCAGATCATCAGAGACCGGACTTTTGGGATGAGAACGGATCAAGGCCTTTTTTTCCAGTGCAATGACCTTGGCCTGGTATTCATGCACCTCAAACTCGGCCATCTCATTTTCGACCGAAAGCAACCTGGCATCATAAGACACCGGAATCTCTTTGTAATAGTTAAGGAAAGAAAAGGTTTCGCCAACCATTCCCTTTAAAAATTGGAGAATTACGAGGTTATCCTCACGTTCAGTACCGCGGACCACCTTATCGTAATAGGCAAATGTCACTTACTGATTCCTTGCAGGTTATCTGTGATCTGGTGAGATGAAGGAATTGCCATACGAAAGAGAAGACAGTATAGTCATTGAAACCGGTTTTATGTAACAGAAAAGCGGCCCTATAACAAGCAGAGAATATACAGGTAGTGAGATGCTGTCCAACAAGTTCCGAACCATACTGGTATTTTATATTATCCTGCACGGTCTGCCGCTACCTCACATGCACGGCATAGCGCCTGCCTCGGCCGATATCTACCGTTTCACCACCGTAGACGGAATCGAGACCTTTACTGATACGCCCACACAAAAAGATGCACAGTTAATCATGAAAGCCCCGGACAGGCAAAAACACACTAAGAAACAAAATGCCCGTACCCTGTCCCGGGAAACCACCAAGCCCCCCACGCCGTCATTACACGAGATCATCGAAAAGACCATTCAGGCCCAAGTTACAGCAGATTCAAACGCAGATACCGTTGTCGATACACTGCTGCCGGTCAACGGCACGATCACCTCGGGTGTTGGCATGCGCATTGATCCGATCGACGGCGTCTGGCGGCAACATAACGGTATTGACATTGCCGTTCCCCCGGGAACCCCGGTACATGCCGTTGCCGACGGCACGGTGGTCTTTGCCGGTTCCCGATCTGGCTACGGTTTGACCGTCTTAGTTGAGCACACAAACGGCATGGTTACCCTGTGCGGACACAACAGCCGTTTACTGGTTGAAGCAGGCCAACATGTCAGCAAAGGCGCTACGATTGCGCTGGCAGGCAGCACCGGACGATCAACCGGCCCCCATGTCCATTTTGAGGCCTGGCAATCGGGTAATAACATCACCACGGCATTCATGCCGGGAAGTACGAGCAGGATTGCCGCAGTTGCACGGACAGTCCCCCACAAAACTATTATTCGCAAGGAAGTGCTTGCAGACGGTTCCCTGCTGATCACCAATATTCCGGCCTCTGTCCCCTGATGGATACCCAGCTCCAGCGATACGAAAAGCTCTTGGTGAATGAAAAGATCGCCCGTCCGGGACGTATTGCCCTGGCTGCCCAAAATGACCGTCTCTGCTACCTCGGACCAACCGAGCTGAAGGAACTGACCTCGTTACTTCTGCAACAACTTGATTGTTGTGCCATTATTGTTGGTGAGCCAAACCTCCCGTATGGTGATCTACTTATTCAGCGTTCAACTCCTCCAGTGACTGTACTCACCCCGCGTGACTCGGAATCCCGCTCATCGTTACACGCCATCCCGTGCGTTCCTTTCACGCACACAACAACGACACTGGCCCGGCAAATCTGTGATGCGCTGCAAACAAGAAAAGGATGTATCGTGGAAGGACTCGGCTTGGTAAGCCTGGGCAGCTTGACCGTGGAACAGGCCTACATAGTCTGGTCGTCACTGGTGCATGCAACAACCATTAAGTATTTTGAGGACCTACTGACAAGCGGTCCGCACCTGAAGCAGGAAGCGGCACTGCTGCAACGGTGCCGGGCTGAGTATCTTCAGCCTCTCCAGCCAGCAGCATACTACCAAGGACAGCATCAGCTGACCGAGCAACCAGATGAGATTATTAAAGAAATATGTGCTGTCGGACGTGCCACGGTGATGATGGGATTAGTTGATTCGTTTTTCGGCAATGTTTCCTGTGCCACCGAGGAAGGGCTATATATTTCCCAGACTTCCGCCAGGTTGGATGAACTTCAACAACAGATCGATTTTGTTCCTGCTAACGGTTCATCAACAAGCGGCATAACCGCTTCAAGCGAACTTCCAGCACACCGGGCAATTGTTGCGGCAACCGGCTGCCGTACCATTCTACACGGTCACCCGCGCTTTTCCGTTATCATGAGCTTTTTCGCTGATTCCAAAGAAGCTGACAACTGGCAGCAACTTGACGGTATTCCGGTTGTCCGGGGCGAGGGGGGAGTTGGTGGTCTTGCCGAAAACCTTTCAGCCGCCTTCCGTAACAGCGGCAGCAACGCGGTTATTGTGCAGGGTCACGGTGTTTTCGCCATCAGTCGGCACAACTTTCGAGAGCCCCTTATAACGCTTACCAAGGTGGAGCAGCAGTGCAGAAACATGTATTTCAGGCGTATTGCCGAGCGATTCGGTATTTAGTTTCCAGTTCCGCTCTCTCCAAAACAAGTAAGGGGCGCGGAATACCCACGCCCCTTACTTAATACGATACAACTCAAAGAGATTAGCAGCCAGCAGTCTTGCGGAACAGCTTGCTCTCTTTGTTGGCGTCGTCATACTTAACGCGGACTTCGTCGCCAACAACGATACGCTTGTCCTTCAGCTTGTCCAGGGTCAGTTGATCTTTCACAACAACCTCAACCTTGGCGCCGCCCTTGTTGTCTTTCAGGATTACCGTTGCAGTAGCGCCTTGTACTGAAATCTTCTCAATAACACCAACCACTTTTTGCTCTGCAGCAAATGCCAGAGAAGAAACCGTCAGGAAAGCAGCTACCAGAACTCCAGATACCATTTTCTTCATCGTTATTCTCTCCTTAAAGAAAGTACACAAACTAAAATCAGTGTATTCATTTATAGGAATTTTAGCAAGTGTTTTTTCCTGAACCATTAATACTATCTAATTGTTACACCAAGTTTTTCCGTCAGGGACAAGACCACTTTCTGATGAATCAGCTGGACTTCATCGTCAGTCAAAGTTCGGTCCGCTGCGCGGTAACGCAGGCGAAGGGCAATACTCTTATGCCCCTCCGGCAAACGGTCTCCCTGATAGAGGTCAAAGATGGAGACATCTTCCAACTCTCTTAATTTCAGTTTTTTGATGCAGTCAATCAAGTGAGAAGAAGCCAACTCAAGAGGCGCCAGTAGAGCGACATCACGGGCGCTGTCAGGGAAGCGGGACGGAGGCACGATTGTTTTGCGGGCATTGTTTGCCAACTGCACCAGTGCCTCGAAATTCAACTCAAAATAATATACCGGCCGCTCTATGCCAAAATTGACCAGAACCTGTGGATGGAGCTCGCCAACCGTGCCGACCAGTGTCTGGCCAACCTTGATACGGCAACACTTTCCAGGATGATAGAACGGCTCAGGCTCCTCTGAAAGCCAGTCAGGGGTGTTAATCGCCAAAAGTCTCAGCAGGTCCTCCACAATTCCCTTGGCATCGTAAAAATCCACCGCAGATTTGTCGTAGCACCAGCTCTGCTGTTCACGCTCACCCGTTACCAGACCGGCGCAGTAGATCGGCTCATGCGGCATGTCCTGACCAGCAACGGCCTGATACACCCTGCGCATCTCGAAAAGTCGCAGATCCAGGCTACGGAAACTCATATTGCGTGCAGCTGTTTCTAAAAGCCCTGGCAACAGGGTTGTACGCATAACCGACTGCTCAAGCGCAAGCGGGTTGCACAGTTTTATACCGTTGCCACGGGGGTCGTCTGCGGCAAGACACAGTTTTTCTGCTGCCCCAGGGGCTATAAAGCTGAAGGATACGATCTCATGCATGCCCGAACGGACAAAATGATCACGCACTACCCGTTGCAGCTTCTGGTGGAGTGATGGCCGCTCGGAAACCACCTGCGCCAACGGCAAGGCTGCCTCAATCTGGTCGAAGCCATTGAGACGACAGATTTCCTCGATCAGATCGATTTCACGTTCGATATCAACTCGGTAAGAAGGAATGGTAACCTGCAACGAGCCGTTTGAAACCGGCTGAACCTGAAACTCAAGGTACCTGAACAGCTCAGCCATCCGCTCGGCCGTCAATGCAAGTCCCAACATCGCATTGGCACGCTCAGGCCGGAAGGTGATCGTTACCGGAGCCTTTGGAGCGGGAAAGTTATCCACCCTCCCCTTGGCCACGTTACCGCCGGCAAGCTGCACCATCAGGCTGGCAGCACGATCCAGGGCCATAGGTACCATCTGCAGATCCGCGCCACGCTCAAAACGGTGCGACGATTCGGTATGTAGGCCCAGGCGTTTGCTGCTACGCCGGATGGTGGGGGGATCAAAAAAAGCACTTTCAAGCAGGATATCCCTAGTGGTGTCAAGGATTTCCGAGTTTTCTCCACCCATGATACCGGCCAGGGCAACGGCCCGTTCACTGTCGCAGATCATCAGATCGGCACTGCCGAGTGTGCGCTCCTGGCCATCCAGTGTTTTGAAGGTTTCACCCTCGCCTGCCCTGCGCACAATAATCTGGCCGCCTGTAACGCGACTGTAGTCAAAGGCGTGCAGGGGATGACCCAGTTCCAGCATCACCAGGTTGGTGATATCTACAACATTGTTGATAGAACGGACTCCGACCGCATTCAGACGGTTGATCAGCCACGCCGGTGAAGGGGCTATAGTACAGCCGGAGATGAAACGGGCCGCATAGCGGGGGCAACCGGTTGCATCCTGAATGGCAACCTTGATCCGACTATCCACAGCCTCGCCATATTCTGGCACCACAATGGTGGGATAACGCACATGTTTACCCAGCTTTGCCGCTACTTCCCGCGCAATACCGATCACACTGAGGCAATCGGCCCTGTTCGGCGTAAGACCGATCTCGAAAACCGTGTCCTTCAGTCCCATGGCTTCAAAAAACGGTGTGCCCAGTGGAAGCGTTTCAGGCAGCACCATGATACCGGCACTTTCGTCGGCCAAGCCGAGCTCCTTTTCCGAGCAGAGCATACCGCAGGACTCTTCGCCACGGATTTTTGAGCGTTTGATCTTGAAATCGCCCGGCAGGACAGCACCGATCTGAGCCAGGGCAACAGTATCTCCCTGTTTGAAGTTCTGCGCTCCACAGACAACCGAGATAATCTCTTTACCGTTATCAATTTTACACAGCGAAAGCTTGTCGGCGTTGGGATGTTGGGCCTTTTCAACTACCCGCGCGACCACGACCGCATCCATACCGCCGCCAAGCTGCTCCATCCCCTCAACCTCAAGCCCAAGCATGGTTAAAAGGTCGGCAAGTGCCGTCGGGGTCAGATCAAAATCAACAAATTCCTTCAGCCAGTTATAGGTAACTTTCATATCCTCACCGTATCCTTAGAACTGACGTAAAAAACGGACATCGTTCTCAAACAGAAGCCGCATATCGCTGATACCGTATTTGAGCATTGCAATCCGCTCAACCCCCATGCCGAAGGCAAAGCCGGAGATCATCTCAGGATCATAGCCCACATGCCGGAACACCTCGGGGTCAACCATGCCGGCCCCCAGGATTTCAAGCCAGCCAGTTTGCTTGCAAACGCGGCAACCGGAACCACCGCAGATCACACAGGCGATATCCACCTCAGCCGAAGGCTCGGTAAAGGGGAAAAAACTGGGACGCAGACGTACCCCGGTTTTCTGACCAAAGAGCTGGTTGGTAAAAGTAGTCAGAATACCTTTAAGATCGGCAAATGAAACCTTGCTATCCACCATCAGCCCTTCAACCTGATGGAACATGGGGGAGTGGGTTGCATCGGAATCACAACGATAGACGGTGCCAGGGGCAATGATGCGTACCGGAGGCTTCTGCTTCAGCATGGTCCGGATCTGGACCGGTGAGGTATGGGTCCGGAGCAGCAGCTCGTTTTCAACAAAAAAGGTATCCTGCATATCACGGGCTGGATGCTCGGGCGGGAAGTTCAATGCCTCAAAGTTGTACCAGTCATGCTCGATCTCCGGCCCCTCTGCCACAGAAAAACCGAGGCCGGCAAAGATCTCCGAGACCTCTTCAATCACCAGGGTGACCGGATGCTTGCTGCCCTGACGGCGTCCGCGCCCCGGCAGGGTAACGTCAATACGTTCGGATGCTAGACGTTTGGCAGTAGCCTCACTTCGTGCAGCAGTCAAGGCCTGATCAATGCCGGCTTCCACCTCATCCTTGACGGTATTGACCAATTGACCAACCACTGGACGCTCTTCCGGTGGTAACGTCCCCAAGCCCTTCATCAAGCCGGTCAGCTCACCTTTCCGTCCCAAAAAGCGAATCCTGATCTCCTGCAACGCATCTTCCGAGGTTGCCGCAGCTATGGCATCCAGCGCCTGCCGCCGCAACTGTTCAAGCTGCTCCCGCATGGCATAAATCCTTTATTCGTACAAAGTTGGAGTATCAATTGAAAAAGGGACGGGAGTACCAGACTCCCATCCCCTTTTGTCTCAGACCGTTTCGGCTTACAGCTGGGCCTTGGCTACTGATGAAATCTCGGCGAAACCTTTAGGATCGGAGATGGCAATGTCAGCCAGAACCTTGCGGTCAATCTGAACATTTGCCTTTTTCAGGCCAAAAATGAACTTGCTGTAGGAAAGACCGTTCAAGCGGGAGGCTGCGTTGATCCGCATGATCCAGAGTGAACGGAAATCGCGTTTTTTCACGCGCCGATCCCGGAAGGCATAGTTCAGGGCGCGGTCAACCGCCTCGGTTGCGCTTCTGAACAATTTACTGCGGGCACCACGGTACCCCTTGGCAAGCTTAAGGACCTTGTTGCGGCGCTGCCGCGTCTTAAAACCACCTTTTGCTCTCGGCATCTTCTTACTCCTTTAGGTTAAATTGCCCGATCCGCAAGGGGCCGTTCCTCACGGTTCTGGGATGGCGCCGTAAAACGGCGCCGGTTACATATAAGGAATCAAGGCACAGATATTCTTCTGATCAACAGCAGCAACCGTGTTGCTCTGACGCAGATTGCGCTTCCGTTTGCGGGTTTTGTGGGTCAGGATATGGCTGGTAAAGGCATGGGCACGCTTCACTTTGCCGGTCCCGGTCTTTTTAAAGCGCTTTGCAGCGGCGCGGTTGGTCTTGATCTTTGGCATGAACCTGTTCTCCTCTTCTGTGTACGTGGTTATACTTTCACTATGCTTAGTGTTTTTTGGCTTTGGGGGCAACAATCATGAACATCTGACGTCCATCAACCCGGGGTGCCACCTCAACTACTGCAATATCGGAAAGTTCTGCGGCAAATTTCTCGATCACCGTACGCCCGATTTCCTGATGGGTAATCTCGCGACCACGGAACACCAACGTGACCTTGGCCTTGTTTCCCTCCTCAAGAAAGCGACGGACATGCTTGATCTTGAAGTCAAGGTCATGGTCATCGGTCTTCGGTCTTATCTTGACCTCCTTGACCTGAACCTGAACCTGCTTCTTCTTGGCTTCCTGCTGCTTTTTGCTCTGTTGATACTTGAATTTGCCGTAATCCATGATCCGGCAGACTGGCGGAGTTGCCGTTGGCGAAACCTCAACCAGATCCAGTTGACGTGCCTCCGCTGCCTCAAGCGCCTCACGCAGCGTCAGGATACCCAATTGTTCGCCGTCATGCCCAATAACCCGTACCTCAGAGGCACGAATGGCATGGTTGATATTGACCGTTGCAGTTTTAGCAGGGGCAGCTATGGCAGACCTCCTTACAAAATCACCAGGATAGTTGTCAGTTTACTTGTGCGCCTTTACTTCCGACTCAATAAAGACGATAAATTCATCCGGAGTCATGGCGTGCAGGTTTTTACCATCACGGAAGCGGGGAGTTACCGTACCCTGCTCCACCTCTTTGTCGCCAATCACCAACATATACGGAATTTTCTGCAACTGCGCTTCACGAATCTTGAAGTTGAGTTTTTCATTGCGCAGATCTTCCCGCACACGAATCCCCGCACTCCTGAGTGTCTTGAAAACCTCTTGAGCATAGGGGATCTGATTATCAGTCACGGTCAGCACCACCGCCTGAACCGGAGCAAGCCACAACGGGAAGTTTCCGGCAAAATGTTCAATCAAAACGCCGATAAATCGCTCAATTGAACCAAGGATAACCCGATGCACCATGACAGGACGTTTCCGCTCTCCATCACTGGCGACATAGGTCAGGTCAAACCGTTCTGGGAGGGTGAAATCGCACTGGATAGTAGCACACTGCCACCGCCTGTCAAGACAATCACGCAGCTTTATGTCTATTTTCGGCCCATAGAAGGCGCCATCCCCCTCGTTGATCTCATAAGGGCGGCCAGTATCCTTCAATGCCGCCAGCAGGGCATTGGTGGCACGTCCCCAATCCTCGTCGCTGCCGATCGATTTTTCTGGGCGGGTTGAAAGCTCCATCTCATAGTCAAAGCCAAAGATTTCCATCACATCGGCCACGAACTTGAGCACCCCTTTGATCTCACCATCAAGCTGTTCCGGTGTACAGAGGATATGGGCATCATCCTGGGTAAAGCAACGTACGCGCAACAGACCGTGCAGCACCCCTGCCCGCTCGTGACGATGCACTGTACCCAACTCAAAATAGCGCTGCGGCAGGTCACGATAGCTGCGCAGTTGCGATTTGTAAATCATCATGTGGGACAGACAGTTCATCGGCTTGACGCCGAAGCTCTGCTCATCCACCTCGGTAAAATACATATTCTCGCGGTAGTTGTCATAGTGGCCGGAACGCTGCCACAAATCCGTCTTGAGGATCTGCGGACCAACCACGATATCATAGCCGCGCTTCAGATGCTCTTTGCGCTCGAAATCTTCCAACAGGGTCCGCAGCATCGCCCCTTTGGGGTGCCAGATGGCAAAGCCAGCGCCAACCTCATCGTTGAAGGAGAACAGGTCAAGTTCGCGTCCCAGCTTGCGGTGGTCACGACGCTTGGCCTCTTCCAGGCGGTGCAGATAGGCTTCCAACTCCTTTTTATCAACAAAGGCAGTGCCGTAAATCCGCTGTAACATCCGGTTGTTTTCATTACCTCGCCAGTAGGCGCCGGCAATGGAAAGCAACTTGAAGGCCTTCAGCTTGCCGGTATTGGGCACGTGGGGCCCACGGCAAAGATCGGCAAAACCGCCCTGGGTATAAATCGATACGGTCTCGGCGCCGATATCCTCGATCAGCTCTTTCTTATATGGCTCCCCCATCTGCTCGAAAAAGGCAATTGCCTCTGCAGCAGACAACTCCTTGCGCTCAAGCGGTTGCGCCGAGGCTGACAGCTCGGTCATCCGCTTTTCGATCTTTTCAAGATCTTCCGGCGTAAAGGGGGTGTCTATATCGAAGTCATAGTAAAAACCATTTTCCACAGCCGGTCCGATGGTGACCTTGGCAGCCGGAAACAGTTCCTTGACCGCCTGGGCCATCAGGTGCGAGGTTGAGTGCCGAATGATCTCAAGCGCCTCAGGGCTCTTTTCCGTGATAATGGCAACGCTATCGCCATTGGCAAGCGGTGTTGTCAGATCAACCAGATTCCCGTTCACCTGACCCGCCAAGGCTGCCTTGGCAAGGCCGGCCCCGATAGAAGCGGCAAGATCGCCTACCGTTGCACCGGCAGCAAGCTCGCGGGTTGAATTATCCGGCAGCGTGACCTGAATAGTGGACATTCGTTTTCTCCAAACAGAAAAGGCATCGGTTATGCCGATGCCGCTCTCAGTTCAATGGTAGGCGCGGGCGGTCTCGAACCGCCGACCTCTACCGTGTCAAGGTAGCGCTCTCCCCCTGAGCTACGCGCCTCCAGCAAGGAAATGTGTAATTAACAGCTCTTATGCCCAGCTGTCAAGCGGTTTTTCGTTCCCCCCGCTCCAACAGGACCACATTTTCCACATGGACGGTCTGGGGAAACATCTCAACTGGCTGGATTTTTAATAACTTGTAGCCATTATCAACCAGGGTTGCCAGATCGCGGGCCAGGGTCCGGGGGGCGCAGGAAACATACAGTAGCCGCGACGGCGCCAGTTGCAGCACCTTGTCCAGCACTGCCGGTTCACACCCTTTGCGGGGTGGATTCAGCACGATCACCTCAAAGTGCCTTTCATCCTCAAGCAGATCATCCAAAAGCTCCAGCACATCACCCGCCTCAAAGCGACAGTTACGGGCCTGATTGAGTTTGGCGTTACGTCTGGCATCAGCAACTGCCTCGGCATTCAGTTCAATACCCAAGACCTGCTTGGCCAACGGGGCAAAGGTGAGCGCAATGCCGCCAATCCCGCAGTAAAGGTCCAGAACCTGCTGGCTTCCATCAAGTCCAGCCCAGTCACGTGCTGTTTCATATAACAGCCGGGCGCCGTCGTTCTGAGCCTGCAGAAAGGAGCGCGGAGAAACCAGCAGTTCCACCTGCCCGATCCGCTCCTGCAACGATTGTTGCTTGGTCAGGAAATGGTCATGGGGGCCAAAGATGATATTACCTTCACTGCTGTTGACGTTCTGGCAGATCACCCGTACCTGTGGCACCTGCTCCTGCAGCAGCCGGGCAAGGTGGTGAATCTCGTTAAAGGCGCGGCGGGCAGTCACAAAGGTCACCATCACCTCCTGGCTGCTCTCTGAAACGCGTACCACCAGATAGCGCAGGATACCGCTCTTATTGCGATCCTGGTAGACCGGCACCTTCAGCTTACGGATACCGGTACGTACGGTTTTGATGACCGTATTGATCAAGGGATGATGCAGTGGACAATCCTCCAAATCCACCACGTCGTGACTTGCCCGGCGATAGATGCCGATAAACGGGTCCTGATGGGTACCCGCCACGGCAAGCTTGGCAGTGGTTCGGTACTGCAGGCGTCGCTCCGGGGTCAGTAAACGCGGCACCACCGCGTCTTTGAGTGCCGCATGGCTCGCAAGGGCATCCTGCACCAACTGCTGTTTCCAACGCAACTGCTCACCGTAACGCATTGCTATTAAAGGGCAGCCCAGACAGAGGGCTGCATCGGCGCAGGGGCAGCGTTGCAGACGCAAGGGGGATGCCTGCAGTAGCTTGACCAGCTCGGCAAACACCGCTGTCTTGCCAACATGGGTAACCCTGACCAGACACCGGTCCTGCGGGATGGTGCCGGCAATCAACAGTTGTCGGCCGTTATGCCTGCCGACCCCCATGCCGTCTTCGTCAAGGCGCTCAATGGTGACTTCGCAGGCCATACCGCGCCGCAGGGTCGAGTCGGCCTGGGACGCTGGTTTGGTTTGGACAGCCACAGC
>Ga0307363_1000038_pt1 | contig 15881 bp, 11 predicted proteins | sample AAT_RA_Asp2_MT_FD_194613 | JGI IMG/M metagenome (GOLD analysis project Ga0307363, IMG submission 194613) | Metatranscriptome of enriched activated sludge microbial communities from anaerobic digester in WTTP, New Holstein, Wisconsin, United... | ecosystem: Engineered > Bioreactor > Anaerobic >...
ACGTTGCCCTGACCGTCAACCTGATCACCCCGATTGCGATGGACGAAGGACTTCGTTTTGCGATTCGTGAGGGTGGTCGTACCGTAGGCGCCGGCGTCGTCAGCGCTATCATTGAGTAAGAAGCGGAAGGCGAAGACTAGGGCGCTGTGCGTAAGCAGGCGCCCGGTTTCATGTCTGAAAAGGAAGAGCGATGAGAGATATCATTACCCTTGCATGCGCTGAGTGCAAGCAGAGAAACTACACAACGACCAAAAACAAAAAGACAACACCGCAGAAGCTTGAACTGAACAAGTACTGCCGTTTCTGTCGCAAGCATACCCCTCATAAAGAAACAAAATAGGGGGTTAGTTGCAGGCCAGTAGCTCTAACGGCTAGAGCGCCGGTCTCCAAAACCGGATGTTGGGGGTTCGAATCCCTCCTGGCCTGCCATTAATTTTTTGTGCGCGTGGTGCAAGCAGTAGTAGCTGAGATCTTTCAGGAGAGCATTGTGCAGAATATTAAGACATTTCTAGAGTCTGTGAAGCTCGAACTGGGTAAGGTCACGTGGCCCACACGAAAAGAGACCGTAGCAACAACCGGTGTGGTAATCCTGATTGTTTGTATTATCTCGATCTACCTCGGACTTTGTGATGTGGTCCTATCAAAACTGGTACGTTTAGTGCTGGGTTAACGGGAAGCCGATTATGAGCCAGAAATGGTATGGCGTACATACATATTCAGGGTATGAAAATAAGGTCCGTCTCAATTTGACCGAGCGGATCAAGAACGAGGGGATGGAAGAGCTATTTGGTGAAATCCTGATCCCGTCTGAAACAGTTGTTGAGCTAAAAAAAGGCGAAAAGAAAACCTCATCCCGTAAGTTTTTTCCAGGATACATCTTGGTGAAGATGGAATTGAATGATGAGACTTGGCATATCGTTAAAGAAACCGCAAAAGTGACAGGATTTGTCGGTGGTAATACCCCTTTTCCCATCTCAGATGAAGAAGTGAACAAGATTGCGCGGAGGATGGAGGAGGGGGCTGAAAAGCCACGTCCGAAGATTGAGTTTGAAGTGGGGGAAACTGTTCGTGTTGTCGATGGCCCCTTCTTGAATTTTACCGGTATTGTTGAAGACGTGAAGCCGGATAAAGGTAAACTGCGCGTTGCAGTTACTATCTTTGGCCGTTCGACACCGGTTGAGCTTGAATTTATGCAGGTCGAGAAGTGCTGATAAGCATCCGTTCATGGTAACGGGTACGCAATAAAAGGAGTGCAATTCAATGGCTAAGAAAATTACCGGTTACATAAAACTGCAAATACCTGCAGGTAAGGCCAACCCTTCTCCACCTATCGGTCCTGCCCTTGGTCAGCATGGTGTCAATATTATGGAGTTCTGTAAGGCCTTCAATGCCAAGACGCAGGCTGATGAGGGAACCATAACTCCGGTTGTGATCACAGTTTACGCCGACCGGTCTTTTTCATTTATTACCAAAACGCCGCCAGTGCCGGTTTTGATCAAAAAAACCATCGGTATTGAAAGCGGTTCAAGTGTTCCGAATAAAAATAAAGTGGGCAAGCTTACCAAGGCACAGGTTGAAGAAATTGCTAAGAAAAAGATGCCTGATCTGAATGCGGCCTCTCTGGAAGCAGCCATGCGAACCGTCGAAGGTACCGCGCGTTCGATGGGTGTTGATATCGTTGAGTAGCAGCAGGGTAGTACTGCTTGGTATTTAGAGTTCAGTAGGAGAGGACGACGGATATGTCAAAGACTGCAAAAAAGCATAGTGTCGCAATGAGCAAGATCGACCGTAACAAGGTCTACCCGCTCAATACTGCGGTTGACGTGGTTAAAGATGCTGCGTATGCGAAGTTTGATGAAACGGTAGATGTCGCCGTTAAGCTTGGGGTTGACCCGCGGCATGCAGACCAGATGGTTCGCGGTGCGGTTGTGCTGCCCAATGGTCTTGGTAAGACGGTACGTGTACTTGTTTTTGCCAAAGGTGAAAAAGAAAAAGAGGCCCTTGAGGCCGGTGCCGATTTTGTCGGTTCGGATGATCTGGTCGCAAAGATTCAGGAAGGCTGGTTTGATTTCGATACCGCCATTGCCACCCCGGATATGATGGGCGTCGTAGGTAAAATCGGTAAGCTCTTGGGACCGCGCGGTTTGATGCCGAACCCCAAGGTGGGTACCGTGACCTTTGAAGTCGGCCGCGCTGTCAAAGAATCCAAAGCTGGTAAAGTTGAGTTTCGGGTTGAAAAAGCCGGTATTGTCCACGCACCGATCGGTAAGGTTTCGTTTGAGCCTGAAAAACTGCAGGGAAATCTTTTGGCATTAGTTGAGGCCTTGGTTAAGGCAAAGCCGTCGGCAGCTAAAGGTACCTATATTAAGAAGATCTCGCTCTCCTCTACCATGGGACCTGGTATCAACCTTGATATCAGCGACGTGACTGGTCGCATTTAATACATTTTAAGCCAAAGTCAAAGACAGCAGGCGCCAATGGCGTAAAGATAGCAATCTGCCTGCCGAGACTTGGGTGTGCACTATTATACACTGGTGCTTCCTGACTTTGGCTGGGGAAATCCCCGGATACCAAAAGAAAGGAGGAAAAAGCTTGAAGAAAACAGTCAAACAAGAACAAGTTGTAGAAATGCATGACAAGCTGAAGCGTGCCAAGGCCGTTTTTCTAGCCGACTTCCGCGGTATGAACGTGGAGAAAGCTACGGCACTTCGCAATGAACTGCGTGCTGCGCAAGTCGAGTACAAGGTCTTTAAAAACACCTTGCTTGATATCGCTGCTAAAGACACCGACGCAGCCTGTCTGACTTCCCAGCTTGCCGGCCCAACAGCTGTGGCCATATCGTACGACGATCCCGTGGCTGCAGCAAAGGTTCTGTCGAAATTTGCCAAAGAAGCAAAAGGCATGTTTGCCCTGAAGGCTGGCATGTTGTCTGGTAAATTGCTTGATGTGAGCCAGGTTCAGGCGCTGGCCGATCTGCCTTCCCGCGAGGTGCTGATTGCCAAAATGCTCGGTTCCATGCAGGCTCCAGCCACCAATTTTGTTGGTGTGCTTGCTGCACTGCCTGGCTCGCTGGTGCGTGCGCTCGAGGCCATTAGAGCCCAAAAAGCTGGAAACTAAGTTATGCTGTAAAGCTTTACACCTTATTTAAACGATACTATCGGAGGATATCATGGCTGAAATTACTAAGGATGATGTAGTTGCATTTATTGAGAAGATGACTGTTCTTGAGCTGGCTGAGCTGGTGAAGGAACTGGAAGAAAAGTTTGGTGTTTCGGCAGCTGCTCCTGTTGCCGTTGCTGCTGCTGCTCCTGCCGCTGCTGCTGAAGCTGCTGAAGAGAAAACCGAATTTGACGTTATCCTGAAGAATGCTGGTGCAAACAAGATTAACGTCATCAAGGTTGTACGCGCGCTGACCAGTCTGGGGCTTAAAGAAGCCAAGGATGTGGTTGACGGCGCTCCCAGCCCTGTTAAAACCGGTATTTCCAAGGCTGAAGCTGAGGAAGCCAAGAAGCAACTGGTTGAAGCCGGCGCTGAAGTCGAAATCAAATAGTAAAAGCGAATACCGTCTGCAGGAAGCCAAGGTCACCATGCGTGGCCTTGGCTTGTCCTGTTTCTGATAATTTCATGGCATGTTGCTGGTGATGTTTATTCTTTAAAATCAGCTTGTTACGTGTCTTTCGTTCTTTATGCCACTCGCCGAAGGAGAAGGTATGGCTTACTCGATCGCCAACAACCACCTGCTGCGCAAAAACTTTGCTACTAGCAACAATATCATTGATATCCCTAACCTGATAGATATTCAGAAAAACTCGTACCGCCGTTTTCTTCAGTCGGATGTGTCGCCTGAACTGCGCACAAATATCGGCCTTGAGGCGGTTTTTAAGAGCGTGTTCCCCATTAAGGATTTTAGCGAAACTTCTTCGCTGGAATACGTTTCTTATACCTTGAGCAAACCCAAGTACGACGTTGAGGAATGTCATCAGCGCGGGATGACCTATGCCGCTCCCATGAAGGTCAAGGTACGCCTTGTGATCTGGGATGCTGGAAAAGACTCCGGTGTTCGTAGTATCAAGGACATCAAGGAGCAGGAGGTCTATTTCGGTGAAATTCCGTTAATGACGGAAAATGGTACCTTTATCATTAATGGTACCGAGCGGGTTATTGTCAGCCAGTTACATCGTTCCCCTGGTGTCTTTTTTGACCACGACAAAGGCAAGACGCATTCAAGTGGTAAGGTGCTGTATTCTGCCAGGGTTATTCCGTACCGTGGTTCTTGGCTTGATTTTGAGTTTGACCATAAGGACATCCTCTACGTCAGGATTGACCGTCGCAGAAAGATGCCCGCTACGGTGCTTTTAAAGGCTCTCGGCTACTCAGTAGAGGAACTCCTCAATTATTATTACAGGAGTGAGACCATTTATCTCAATGGTGGGGAGCTGCGTAAAAGCATTGAGCCCGAACTGCTGGCAATGCAGAAGGCGGTCATGGATGTTGCAGATGCCAAGGGTGAGGTAATTGTTAAGGCCAACCGCAAGTTCACCAAGGCTTCAATCAAAAAACTGCTGGAACACGGTGTTACCACCATCCCTACTACTGCTGACCAGGTTGTCGGGCGAGTCGCATCGGTTGATGTGGTTGATCCCGTCACCGGCGAGGTACTGCTTGAGTGCAATCAGGAGTTGACGGCAGAAAAGCTTGATGAGCTGCGACTGAAAGAGGTTACCTCTGTAACCTTGTTGTACATTGACGGTTTGAACGTCACTACCTCGTTCCGTGATACGCTGCAGGCTGAAAAGATCGGTAGCAGTGACGAGGCTCTGATTGAAATCTACCGTCGTCTGCGACCGGGTGATCCTCCGACACTGAAGAGTTCTTTGGCCCTTTTTGATAACCTGTTCTTCAATCCTGAGCGCTATGATCTTTCCACGGTCGGCCGGCTGAAACTGAATTTCAAGCTTTCCCTCAAAGTTTGGCCTGAATGCACGGTTCTGAACGGTCCAACCCTGCTGACAACCTCAGAAATTGCGCAGCCCGAGCAATTGCTTCAGACGTTGCTGACCGGTGAACGTGTGCTTGATCAAACCTTGCGTGAGCGCCTCTCTACAGACTTGCTCAAGACGTTGAAGAAGCTTGACCAGAAACAGCCGGTTGCAGAGCGCGTTCTTGAGCAATTGGTGGAAGAACTGAACGAGGCCCTTCTTAGTCCGGACTTCTATCAGCGCGACCTGATTGCAGGTATCCAACTGCCAGATGCGCTTGTTAAACTAAATGACCTGATTGAGCAAGGCGGCTACGACGAGAATAGACGCCGTATTGAGGGCGTTCGCAGAAACCGTATGCTGCTTGAAACTGCGTATGCCGGCATGGTTGAGAGCTGCCCGCGCAATGATATTCTTGAGATTGTTCGTTATCTTATCGAATTGAAAAATGGTCGCGGTACGATTGACGATATTGACCATTTAGGTAACCGTCGAGTACGCGCTGTGGGTGAGCTGCTTGAGAACCAATACCGTATTGGTTTGGTGCGGATGGAGCGCGCCATTAAGGAGCGGATGTCGCTGCAGGAGGTTGAAAACCTCATGCCGCATGACTTAATCAACTCCAAGCCGGTATCGGCGGTGGTCAAAGAGTTCTTTGGCTCATCCCAGCTGTCGCAGTTCATGGACCAGACCAACCCGCTTTCAGAGGTTACCCACAAACGGCGTCTGTCCGCACTTGGACCAGGCGGCCTGACCCGTGAGCGTGCCGGTTTTGAGGTGCGCGACGTTCACCCGACCCACTATGGCCGGGTCTGTCCGATTGAGACCCCTGAAGGTCCGAACATCGGTCTGATTGCATCGCTCTCCACCTACGCCCGCATCAATGAGCATGGCTTCGTTGAGACTCCGTACCGCGTTGTTCATGAGGGGCAGGTCACTAATGAGGTTAAATTCTTCTCGGCATTGGAAGAGGAAGGTCATGCCATTGCTCAGGCCAATGCCGAGGTGGATAAGGACGGCAGACTCATCAATGAATATGTTAGCGCGCGCAAGAGCGGCGAATATGTGCTGGTGCAACGCGACGAAATTGAATTGATGGAAGTCGCCCCGAAGCAACTGGTTTCAGTTGCTGCTGCCCTGATTCCGTTCCTTGAGAATGACGATGCCAACCGTGCCTTGATGGGCTCAAACATGCAACGTCAGGCCGTGCCGTTGTTGCGTGCCGATTCCCCGCTAGTGGGAACCGGGATGGAGCGGATCGTGGCCAAGGACTCCGGCGTTTCGGTGATTGCACGCCATAACGGCGTGGTGGATGCCGTCGATGCAGGTCGCATCGTGGTCAAGATCGACGAAGGTGAGCATGACGAGACCGGCACTGGGGTGGATATCTATAACCTAGTAAAATTCTCCCGTTCCAACCAGAACACCTGTATCAACCAGAAGCCGGTGGTCAAGGTTGGTGACAAGGTCAAGCGGGGCGACGTGATTGCTGACGGTCCTTCGACCGACATGGGCGAACTGGCGTTGGGGCAAAACGTCATCGTGGCCTTCATGCCCTGGGGCGGTTATAACTTCGAGGACTCGATCCTAGTCTCTGAGCGGCTTACCAAGGATGATCGTTACACCTCGATCCATATCGAGGAGTTTGAGTGCGTTGCGCGTGACACCAAGCTGGGTAAGGAAGAGATCACCTCTGATATCCCCAACCTAGGTGAAGAGGCACTCAAGGATCTTGACGAGTCAGGCATTATCCGGATCGGTGCTGAAGTGAAACCGGGCGACATCCTGGTCGGCAAGATTACACCGAAAGGCGAAACGCAGCTCTCTCCGGAAGAAAAACTATTACGGGCCATCTTTGGTGAAAAGGCTGGTGATGTCCGGGATACCTCCTTGACGGTTCCTCCCGGGGTTGAGGGCACGGTTATCGGCGCCAAGGTCTTTTCCCGCAAAGGCAATGACAAGGATGCCCGTACCGAGCTGATTGAGAAGATGGAAGAAGAGAAGCTTCGCAAGGATGAGCAGGACGAGGTACGTATCATCCGCGATTCATCTCGCGACAAGATGAAGCGTCTGCTGGTCGGCAAGACTGCTGGTGCCAAGGTTGAGGACCGGCAGGGCGTCACTGTACTGGCCAAAGGGAAGAAGATCACCGAAGAATTGCTCGAATCGCTTACCATGGACCGTTGGGCAACGATTTCAGTCAGTGATGAGCCTGACGTTGAGGAAAGGGTCGCGGAAGTCCTTGGCAAGCTGGGCGAGCAGGTTGAGCTGATCCGCGCCGTCTTTGATGACAAAGTCCAAAAACTCAGGAGAGGTGACGATCTGCCGCCCGGCGTAATCAAGATGGTCAAGGTGTACGTTGCCATCAAGCGCAAACTGCAAGTCGGCGACAAGATGGCCGGTCGACACGGTAACAAGGGTGTTGTCTCCCGTATCTTGCCGGAAGAGGATATGCCCTATATGGAGGACGGCCGTCCGGTGGAGATCGTGCTGAACCCCCTGGGTGTTCCTTCGCGTATGAACGTTGGACAGATCCTTGAGACCCACCTTGGTTGGGCTGCCAAGGGCATTGGCTGGAAGATTCAGAAGATGCTGGAAGAGCATACCTCTGAAGAAAACCTGAAGAAGTTCATCCGTGAGGTGTATGACAACAATGAGTTCAACAAGCTGTTGGACACCATGGACCGCGATGAATTGCTGCTGGTTGCCCGCCGTCTTTCCCGTGGTGTACCGATGGCATCTCCGGTCTTTGAAGGTGCGGGCGAGGCTCGGATTAAAGAGCTGTTGACCAAGGCAGGCTTTGAAACCACCGGTCAGGTAACCTTGCATGATGGCCGCACCGGTGAGCCGTTTAAACACAAGGTTACGGTCGGGATTATGTACGTCCTGAAACTGCACCACTTGGTTGACGACAAGATCCATGCCCGTTCTATTGGACCGTACTCTCTGGTCACCCAGCAACCGCTTGGTGGCAAGGCCCAGTTTGGCGGCCAGCGTCTGGGGGAGATGGAGGTCTGGGCAATGGAGGCCTATGGTTGCTCCTATGCCCTGCAAGAGTTCCTGACCGTGAAGTCGGACGATGTCTCCGGCCGCACCAGGATGTACGAGGCGATTGTCAAAGGCAAGCATACCCTTGAACCGGGCCTTCCGGAGTCATTCAACGTGCTTATCAAGGAGCTGCAGTCACTCTGCCTTGATGTGGAGCTGCTTGAAGGGGAAGAGTAGCAGCCCTGCGGCTCTGCCGCCTCTGCGGACACACCGTTCGCGCTGATTGAGATTATACTGGAGGATAGACCGTGGAAGATTATTTCACTGGAAGCTTCTTCGATAAACCGAAAGACCCGCTGCATTTTTCAGCCATCCGCATCTCGATCTCCTCACCCGAGAAGATTCGTGAGCGTTCCTTTGGTGAAGTGAAAAAACCGGAAACGATTAACTACCGCACGTTTAAGCCAGAACGTGATGGCCTGTTTTGCGCCAAGATCTTTGGTCCTACCAAGGATTATGAGTGTAATTGTGGTAAATACAAGCGAATGAAACACCGCGGTATTATCTGTGAAAAGTGCGGTGTTGAGGTCATCCCTTCCAAGGTGCGTCGTGAACGGCTTGGACATATCGACCTAGCCACGCCGGTTGCTCACATCTGGTTCCTCAAATCGTTGCCTTCACGGATTGGCAACCTGCTGGACATCACTCTGAAGGATCTTGAGCGGGTGCTGTACTTTGAGGCTTTTGTGGTAACCGATCCTGGTACGACCCCGCTTAAATTTTGCGAGGTGATGGCCGAGGATAAGTTTCTCAAGGCTAAAGAGGAGTACGGTGATGATGCCTTTGAAGGCGGCATGGGCGCCGAGGCGATCCGCGAATGCCTGAAAGCGCTTGACCTGGATGAACTGGCAGTTCAGCTGCGGGTCGAGATGATGGAGTCAACCAGCGAAGCCAAGCGCAAAAAGGTTGCAAAGCGGCTCAAGGTGGTTGAGGCCTTTAAGCAATCCGGCAACAAACCAGAGTGGATGATTCTCGAATGCATCCCGGTTTTGCCGCCGGAGTTGCGTCCTCTGGTCCCACTCGATGGTGGCCGGTTTGCCACCTCCGACCTGAACGACCTGTATCGTCGTGTGATCAACCGCAACAACCGCTTGAAGCGTCTGTGTGAACTGCAAGCCCCAGAGGTGATCATCCGGAACGAAAAGCGCATGCTGCAGGAAGCCGTGGATGCCCTGTTTGATAATGGCCGCCGTGGACGTGCCATTGCGGGCCCCAACAAGCGTCCGCTTAAATCATTGTCCGACATGCTGAAGGGCAAGTCCGGCCGTTTCCGTCAGAACCTGCTCGGTAAACGGGTGGATTATTCCGGCCGTTCGGTTATCGTTGTCGGCCCTGAGTTGAAGCTGCATCAGTGCGGTTTGCCGAAAAAGATGGCGCTCGAACTCTTCAAGCCATTTATTTACAACAAACTGGAAGAGCGTGGCTACGTTACCACCATCAAGAGTGCCAAAAAGATGGTGGAAAAAGAAAAGCCCGAGGTATGGGACGTTCTGGAAGAGGTCATTAAAGAGCACCCGGTGATGCTGAACCGTGCCCCGACCCTGCACCGCCTGGGTATTCAGGCCTTTGAGCCGGTCCTGATCGAGGGAAAGGCCATTCAGCTGCATCCCCTGGTTTGTACCGCCTTCAACGCCGACTTCGACGGTGACCAGATGGCCGTTCACCTGCCGCTATCCATTGAAAGTCAGGTGGAGACACGCGTCCTGATGATGTCCACCAACAATATCCTTTCGCCGGCACACGGCAAGCCGATTATCGTGCCGTCACAGGATATGGTGCTTGGCACCTACTACATGACCCGGGAGCGGATCGGTGCCAAGGGTGAAAAGATGGTGTTTGCCTCGCCTGAAGAGGTGAGGATTGCCTTTGACCACGGGCAAGTGGATATGCAGGCAAGAATCAAGGTGCGGATGATCGACTGCCCGGCAAATGAGGAAGAAAAAACGCGATTGGTGGATACTACGGTTGGCCGGATCATCCTGCGTGAAGTGCTGCCGCCACAGGTGCCGTTCTCTGCCATCAACAAGGTGATGAACAAGAAGGAACTGTCAAACCTGATCGACACCTGTTACCGTCTGGCAGGTAACAAGGAAACCGTTATTCTTGCGGACCGCCTGAAGGAAACCGGTTTCCGTTACGCCAACTTAGCCGGTATTTCAATCTGTGTTGATGATATGGTCATTCCGGAAGGGAAACAGGCCATTATTAACAAGGCCAACGAAGAGGTGCAGGAGATTCAGAACCAGTATACCGAGGGTCTGATCACCGACGGTGAGCGCTACAACAAGGTTATCGACATCTGGGCCAAGGCGACTGAAGAGATTGCCAAGGAGATGTTGGGCAACCTCTCCAAGGAGACGGTCGTTGACAGCGACGGCAAGGAGGTTGAGATCCCTTCATTCAACGCCATCCACATGATGGCGGATTCCGGTGCGCGGGGCTCCGCACAGCAGATTCGTCAGCTGGCCGGTATGCGGGGACTGATGGCAAAGCCATCCGGCGAGATTATCGAGACCCCCATTACTGCCAACTTCCGCGAAGGCCTGACCGTGTTGCAGTACTTCATATCGACCCACGGTGCCCGGAAGGGTCTGGCCGACACCGCGCTGAAGACGGCAAACTCCGGTTATCTGACCCGCCGTCTGGTTGACGTCGCTCAAGACGCCATTATCACCGAGGATGATTGCGGCACCCTGGACGGACTCACGGTAACGTCTCTGACAGAGGGAGGCGAGATCATTGAGCATATCGGTGACCGGATTCTCGGCCGTGTTGCGCTTGACGATATCCATGATCCGGTTACCGACGAAGTGCTGGTTGAAGCCAATCAGGAAATTGATGAGTCGTTGGTCAAGAAGATCGAAGACGCCGGCCTTGAGAAGGTCAAAATACGTTCGGTGTTGACTTGCCAGAGCAAGCGCGGCATCTGTGCCAAGTGTTACGGGCGTGACCTTGCCCGTGGTCATATTGTCAACATGGGTGAGGCTGTTGGTGTTATCGCGGCACAATCCATCGGTGAGCCGGGTACCCAGCTGACCATGCGGACCTTCCACATCGGTGGTACAGCATCTCGTGCTGCGGAGCAGACCTCTTTGGAGGCTCGCTACGATGGCCAGGTTAACTATATAAACCTGCATACAGTTGTGAACGCCGAGGGCTTTCACATTGTGATGAGCCGTAACGGTGAGATTGCGGTATCGGATGAGACGGGTCGTGAGCGTGAGCGTTACGGTGTTGTGTACGGCGCCAAGCTGAAGATAGCCCCTGAGGGGCAAGTTAAGGCGGGAGAAACGCTGGCCGAGTGGGACCCGTACACCATGCCGATCCTGACGGAGGTTGGTGGTCGTGTGAAGTTTGGTGATATCCTTGAAGGGGTCACCATGGAGGAGAAACTCGACGAAGTCACCGGGCTTTCCCGTAAGGAGATTGTCGAAACCAAGGATACGGATAAGCGTCCGCGCATTGCCATCAAGGATACCGGTGAGGCTGGCGGTACTATTGGGCGTTATTATCTGCCCGTCGGGGCCATCATTAACGTTACAGAAGACACCATCATCAGCGCCGGCGATGTTATTGCCAAGATTCCGCGTGAAACGACCAAGACCAAGGATATCACCGGTGGTCTGCCGCGGGTTGCCGAGCTGTTTGAAGCACGCAAGCCCAAGGACTTTGCCGTCATCACGGAGATTGACGGAAAAGTCAGTTTCGGTAAGGATTCAAAAGGTAAGCGGAAGGTCGTGGTCACGCCGGAAATTGGTGAACCGAAGGAATACCTTATTCCAAAAGGCAAGCATATCAGTGTCCATGAGGGTGACTATGTGCGCGCTGGAGAGCCATTGATGGATGGCTCATCCAACCCACATGATATTCTCAGGGTGTTGGGTGTTAAGGAACTGGCAAAGTATCTGGTTGACGAAGTACAGGAAGTGTACCGACTTCAAGGTGTTAAGATTAACGATAAGCACATTGAAGTCATTGTCCGTCAGATGTTACGGCGTGTTCGTATCAAGGATGTTGGTGATACCAACCTGTTGATCGATGATCAGGTTGAACGCTGGGTCTTTGAGGAGGAAAATGCCAAGGCGCTTGATGAGTGCAAGCGACCTGCAACTGCTGAACCGCTCTTACTGGGGATAACCAAAGCATCTCTGTCGACGGAATCCTTCATTTCAGCGGCTTCGTTCCAAGAGACAACCAAGGTGTTGACGCAGGCTGCCATTGAAGGCAAGGTCGATTCGCTGCGCGGTTTGAAGGAAAACGTCATTATGGGCCGTTTGATCCCAGCTGGTACCGGTCTTTCTAGGTATCGTCATCTCAGGCTGCACGTGGAAGAGCAGATTGCGGCACAAAAAGAGCTGCGGAGTGCTGCACAGGAAGAGCCTCAAGAAGACGAGGACAATCAAGCCGCGTGAGATATAAACCGTGTGCAACTGGCGGTAGGTATCTGCCGCCAGTTTTTTTGTTGTGATGAATAAAAAAGTTGACAATAAAACTGCAGTGTCGTATATAGTCTGTCTCTGTTCGTAACACGTGTGCCCGCGTAACTGAAAAGTTACCTACTGATGGAGCTGCCGGTCTGAATTCCGGCCCTACTTAATTATTCCATCGCCTGCCACTTGCAAGTCTGGCACACGTCTAAAGGTATTGTTTGCTTATTGTGGAGGTCATTGGATGTCTCTGTGTCCGGTGGCTTGAAGATTAGCGCAAATTGCGTTGGGATTTTATTGCTGGGAGAAAGATACGCGTATGCCAACGATCAATCAGTTGATTCGTCAGGGTAGGGAAAAAAAGCGGGATAAGTCAACGGCGCCGGCCTTGAAGAGTTGTCCGCAGAAACGTGGAGTTTGTACTCGGGTTTATACGACTACTCCGAAAAAGCCGAACTCTGCGCTCCGCAAGGTTGCGCGGGTGCGTTTGACTAATGGTATTGAGGTGACATCATATATTCCTGGTGTTGGTCATAACCTTCAGGAGCACTCGGTTGTGTTGATTCGTGGTGGCCGGGTTAAGGACCTTCCGGGCGTTCGTTATCATATTGTGCGTGGTACGCTTGACTCTGTTGGTGTTAAGGATCGTAAGCAGGGTCGTTCCAAGTACGGCGCAAAGCGTCCCAAGTAATTCATAAGGGTGTAGAGGGGTTAAGGTATGCCGAGAAGACGTGAAGTACCCAAGCGTGTAATATTGCCGGATCCAAAATATAATGACAAGACGGTTGCTAAGCTGATTAATATCTTGATGCTTGGTGGCAAGAAAAGTGTTGCTGAGTCGATTCTGTATCGTGCCATGGATATTGTTGAAAATAAGACTGGCGAGGATGCGGTTAAGGCTCTTAAGAAGTGTCTGGATAATATTAAGCCGACACTTGAGGTGAAGTCACGGCGTGTTGGTGGTTCTACCTATCAGGTGCCTGTAGAAGTGCGGCCGGATCGTCGTGTTTCTTTGGCTATGCGTTGGTTGATCAAGTATTCTGCGGCCCGCTCTGAAAAAACCATGACTGAAAAAATGGCCGCTGAAATGCTGGACGCTTATAATAATCGTGGTGCTGCCGTGAAAAAGCGCGAAGACACCCATAAGATGGCTGAGGCAAACCGTGCCTTTGCTCACTATCGCTGGTAATTGGTACCTTTTGGAGGAATAGTTCGTGTCTCGTCTGTCACCACTGAATAAATATCGTAATATCGGCATCATGGCGCATATTGACGCCGGTAAGACCACTACAACTGAGCGGATCCTTTATTACACTGGTGTATCCCATAAGATCGGCGAGGTGCATGAAGGCACTGCGACGATGGATTGGATGGAGCAGGAGCAGGAGCGTGGCATCACCATTACCTCTGCTGCAACGACCTGTGAGTGGAATGATCATCGTATTAATATCATTGATACCCCTGGTCACGTCGACTTTACGATTGAGGTCGAGCGTTCTCTGAGGGTTCTGGATGGCGCGGTAGCGGTGTTTTGTTCAGTGGGTGGTGTGGAGCCGCAGTCTGAAACCGTTTGGCGTCAAGCTGACAAGTATCGTGTTCCGCGTATTGCCTTTATTAATAAGATGGACCGGATTGGTGCTGACTTCTTTCGTGGCGTTCAGATGATCAAGGATCGTTTGAAGGCTAATCCGGTGCCTATTCAGCTGCCGGTTGGTAAAGAAGATTACTTTAAGGGTATCGTTGACTTGGTTCGTATGAAGGCGATTATCTGGGATGAAGAATCCCTGGGTGCCAAGTTTCACGAAGAAGAAATTCCGGCAGACCTTCAGGATGAGGCACAGGAGTGGCGTGATAAGCTGGTGGAAGAGATTTCAAGTCACGATGATGCCTTGATGGAAAAATATCTGGGCGGTGAGGAGCTTACTGAAGCTGAAATTATGGCTGCAATTCGCAGTTGCACCATTAATATTCAGATCATCCCGGTTATTTGTGGGTCGGCATTCAAAAATAAAGGTGTGCAGAACTTACTCGACGCAGTTGTTGATTACATGCCATCCCCGCTTGATATTCCTGCAATTAAGGGCGTTGATGAAGATGGAAATGAAATCGAGCGCAAGGCGGATGATAGTGAGCCGTTTGCAGCGCTGGGTTTCAAGATTATGACCGACCCCTTTGTAGGGCAGCTGACGTTTATTCGTGTTTATTCAGGTGTCCTTCAGTCCGGTTCGTATGTATATAATGCGACTAAGGGCAAGAAGGAGCGTATCGGCCGTCTGCTGAAAATGCATGCCAATAAGCGCGAAGAGATCAAAGAGGTATATGCTGGTGATATTGCTGCTGCAGTTGGTTTAAAATACACCACTACTGGTGACACACTTTGCAATGAAGATAAAGCAGTTATTCTGGAATCAATAGAGTTTCCTGAGCCGGTTATCTCGATTGCGATTGAACCCAAGACCAAGTCAGACCAGGAAAAGCTGGGGCTCTCGCTACAAAAGCTCGCAAGTGAAGATCCTTCCTTCCGCGTCAAGACCGACGAAGAGACTGGGCAGACCATTATCTCGGGCATGGGCGAACTGCACCTGGAAATCATCGTTGACCGTATGATGCGTGAATTCAAGGTTGAGGCCAATGTTGGTAAGCCTCAGGTTGCATATCGCGAAACCATCAGCAAAAAAGTCAAGGTAGAAGGCAAGTTTGTTCGCCAATCCGGTGGTCGTGGCCAGTTTGGTCATGTGTGGCTTGAGGTAGAGCCGCAAGAGCCGGGTAAGGGGTATGAATTCGTCGATGCCATCAAGGGTGGTGTGGTTCCGCGTGAATATATACCGGCCGTTGACAAGGGTATTCAGGAAGCGATGGATAACGGCGTCATGGCGGGTTTTCCGGTTGTCGATGTCAAAGTATCTCTGGTTGACGGTTCTTATCACGAGGTTGACTCCTCTGAAATGGCGTTTAAAATCGCCGGTTCAATGGGCTTCAAGGAGGGTTGCCAAAAGGCAGGCCCTGTGCTGCTCGAGCCGATTATGTCGGTTGAGGTTGTCGTTCCCGAGGAATACATGGGAGATGTTATTGGTGACCTGAACTCTCGGCGCGGTCGTATCATGGGTATGGACAGCCGTGCAGGTGCACAGGTGGTTAGTGCCATGGTGCCGCTCGCAAATATGTTTGGATATTCAACGGACCTGCGCTCAGCAACACAGGGACGTGCCACCTACACCATGACATTCGATCACTATGAGCCGGTTCCTAAGTCGGTTTCTGAAGAGATTGTTGCTAAAGTAAAAGGTTAGTCTCTAAGACTTTAAGGAGGTATTAGCGATGGCGAAGGCTAAATTTGAGCGTACGAAGCCGCACGTAAATATTGGAACGATTGGTCACGTTGACCACGGTAAGACCACCTTGACGGCAGCGATCACCAAGGTGCTTG
>Ga0307363_1000051_pt1 | contig 14679 bp, 11 predicted proteins | sample AAT_RA_Asp2_MT_FD_194613 | JGI IMG/M metagenome (GOLD analysis project Ga0307363, IMG submission 194613) | Metatranscriptome of enriched activated sludge microbial communities from anaerobic digester in WTTP, New Holstein, Wisconsin, United... | ecosystem: Engineered > Bioreactor > Anaerobic >...
CCCTGACCCACGGCTTAGAAGGCCGTTGCTCTATCCAGCTGAGCTATGGGCGCATATCATAAGAGGTGTACTATACACCAGGAGGTACGCGTATCGCAAGCCAGGAACTCAGGAAAGACGGTTCTTGAAATCCTGATACCCAAATCTGCGTACAACATTCAGGTGACCGTTTTCAGGTTCCCAGGTGCAGAGACTGGGATGCTGGATGCCGTTGAAGGTGGTTGTTTTCACCATGGTGTAGTGTGACATGTCCTCAAAAACGAGCCGATCTCCCGGTTTGAGCGGGTGCTCAAACGACCAGTCGCCGATAATGTCGCCAGCCAGACATGAGGGGCCGCCCAAACGGTAGGTGTACGGTTTTTCGCCGGGATCAAAACCATCGGTAATGATGGGCCGATACGGCATTTCGAGCACGTCCGGCATGTGGCAGGTGGCAGAAACGTCCAAAATGGCAATCTCCATCCCGTTACTGACCACATCCAGCACCTCACCCACCAGTAGGCCGGTACCAATCACCACCGCCTCACCCGGCTCCAGGTAGACCTCTACCCCATATTTTCCCTTGAAGTACCCGATCAACTCAACCAGATCATCAAGGGGATACCCTTCACGGGTAATATGGTGTCCGCCCCCCAGGTTCAGCCATTTCATCACCCGCAGGTAGCCGCCAAATTTTTCTTCAAATACCCTGGCCGTACGTTCTAACGGTTCAAACAGTTGTTCACAGAGGGTATGAAAATGCAACCCTTCGACCCCATCCAGCAAACGCCCGGCAAACTGAGCTGCCGGGATCCCCAAGCGGGAATTCGGCGCGCAAGGATCATAGATTTCAGTATGCCCTTCAGAGTGTTCCGGGTTGACCCGTAGGCCGATAGAGACCCCGCTTTGCTCCCACAGAGGGCGGAAGCGCTCCAGTTGATTGAATGAGTTGAAGACCAAGTGGTTGGAGATGGTGAGCAGTTCAGCCACATCACTTTCTTTAAAGGCCGCTGCAAAGGAGTGCACCTCACGGCCAAACTCCTCCCTACCCAGTCGCGCTTCCCAAGGGGAGCTGGCGCAGACCCCATGCAGGGTCTGGCGGATCAGCGGAAACGTGCTCCACATGGCAAAGGCCTTCATGGCCAGCAGGATTTTAGCGCCACTGCGCTGTTGTACCTGCTCAAGGATGGCCAGGTTATGGCGCAACCGCCCCAGATCAACGACGTAGGCTGGAGATGGCGCGAGCTGAACTATTTGAGGAATATCTATACCAACCATTTACAGCTCCGGCCACTCCCCTTCGATCACCACCTCCGGCAGGCCCATTGGGCCAAGCTCCTTCAGGAACAGCTCCGGATCAAACTGCTCCATGTTCCAGACGCCAGGCGCATGCCACTTGCTTGTCAGCATCATTATAGCACCCACCACCGCCGGGACGCCGGTGGTGTAACTGATGGCCTGGGATTGCACTTCTTTGTAGCAGGCCTCATGGTCACAGATGTTGTAGATGTAGACCTGCTTTTTCCGGCCATCCTTGATGCCGCGGGCAATCACCCCAATACAGGTTTTACCCTTGGTGAGCGGCCCGAGAGAGCCGGGATCAGGCAGCAGTGCTTTGAGGAACTGGATCGGCACGATCTTCTGGCCATTGTATTCCACCTCGTCGATGCGGGTCATCCCCACGTTCTGCAGCACCTCCAGGTGTTTGAGGTAGTTGTCTGAGAAGGTCATCCAGAACTGGGCCTTTTTGATGGTGGGGATATGCTTGACGATCGACTCCATTTCCTCATGATAGAGGCGATAGATGTTCATCGGCCCGATCCCTTCGGGGAAGTCAAAGACCCGTTTGGTGGAAAGTGGCGGTGACTCCTGGAAGGCGCCGTGCTCCCAGTGGCGGCACGTGGCGGTCACTTCGCGGATGTTGATCTCGGGGTTGAAGTTGGTGGCAAAGGGCTGGCCATGACTGCCGGCATTGGCGTCGATGATGTCAATCTCCTCCACCACGTCCAGATAGTTCTTGGCTGCCAGGGCGGTGTAGACGTTGGTCACGCCAGGATCGAAACCGGAGCCGAGCAGCGCCATCAGCCCTTTTTGCTTGAAACGTTCCTGGTAGGCCCACTGCCAGGAGTACTCGAACTTGGCGGTGTCTAGCGGCTCGTAGTTGGCGGTATCCAGATAATCAACACCGGTCTCCAGGCAGGCATCCATGATATGCAGGTCCTGATACGGCAGGGCCACGTTGATCACCAGTTTTGGCTGCACCTGCTTGATCAGCGCCGTCAGCTCAGGCACATTGTCGGCATCCACCTGGGCGGTGGCGATACTGTTATTCAGTTGCGCCGCAATGGCGTCACACTTGCTCTTGGTGCGCGAGGCCAGGGTAATAGTGCTAAACACGTCACGCCGTTGGGCACATTTGTGGGCAACAACCTGGCCGACACCGCCGGCGCCAATGATCAATACATTGCTCATACGCTTCTCTCCTGCATCAAGAATTTCCAGAGTAGTTGTTAGTTTACGGTAATTGCCGCCAGGCACAACTGGTGTCACAGAACTTTTACACTGCCGCTTTAGGCCCCCAGATAGGTGTAGCCCAGCAGGGTGCGGTCAAGCAACTCGATAAAGTGGCTGCTCTCCTCGATGGTGACCTTTTTGCCGGCCACCTGCTTTTCCAGGTTGTCCCGTACCCGTTTCAGGATTTCAGGCCCTTTATACTCGACATATTTGAGCGTTTCCCAGGTTGCATCGCCATTGATCACCGTATCGATCATATAACCGGTCTTTTTGTTGAAGGTGATATGCACGGCATTGGTGTCGCCGAACAGGTTGTGCAGGTCGCCCAGAATCTCCTGGTAAGCGCCGATTAGGAAGAAGCCGATGTAGTAGTCTTCTTCCTTTCTGATCTTATGGAGTGGCAGAAATTTGGTGCGGCCATTCTCCCCCACAAAGCTGGTGATCTCACCGTCTGAGTCGCAGGTAATATCAGCAACCGAGGCGATCACATCGGGCCGCTGATTCAGGCGCTGCAACGGCATAATCGGGAAGAGCTGGTCAATGGCCCACGAGTCGGGAATGGACTGAAATAGTGAAAAGTTGGCAAAATAGGTCTGCCGAAGCAAAAGCTGAAAGTTCTGCAACTCTTCGGGAACAGGCTTGATCTTCTCGACGATACTGTTGATCTTCTTGATGATCCGCGTGTAGAGCCATTCAGCGATAGCGCGATCCTGCAATGTCAGGTAGCCGAGATTGAACAGGCTGACCGCCTCATTGATCAGCTGCAAGGTATCGTGATAGTCCTCGCGCAACGAGTAACGATCAATGCTTTTGTAGATGTCCAGGAGCTTCTTGACGGTCGGAGCTGGTTTTTCCATCTGTTCCAGGACGTTCTCGTAATCTGGCAGCAGGTTTTGGGTATTGGTATTAAGCACGTTGGTGATCAGTACCGAATAGTGGGCAACCGTTGCCCGGCCTGATTCGGAGATGATGTTGGGGCATTCGACCCCGGCTTCATCGCAGATGTTCTTGATCTGGTAGATCACGTCGTTGGCATATTCTTCCACAGTGTAATTGACACTGGAAAAGTAACTGGACTTGGAGCCGTCATAATCAACTCCCAGGCCACCGCCGATATCAATAAACTGGATATTGACCCCCAGCTTGCGCATCTCGGCATAGATCCGGGCCGCTTCGATCAGGGCGGTCTTGATCTTGTCAATCTTGGTTACCTGACTGCCGATATGGGAGTGCAGCAATACCACGCAATCCAGCAGGCCTTCATCTTCCAACATTCGCATGGCGGCAAAGATCTCGGACATGCGCAGACCGAACTTGGCGTCGTCACCGCCGGAGGTCGCCCATTTACCGGTCCCCCGCGAGGAGAGTTTTACCCTGATCCCCAGTTTGGGCCGGATACCGGTCTTTTTGGCCAGCTCAATGATTTTTTCAAGTTCGAACAGTTTCTCAACAACGATAGTAATGTCGTACCCCACCTTGGTGGCATACAGGACGGTCTCAATGTATTCGGCATCCTTGTAGCCATTACAGATGATCGGCAGGCCATGTCCGGTCGAAATGGCGATGCCGGCCACCAGTTCAGGCTTAGAACCGACTTCCAGACCAATGTTATAGCGCTTGCCAAAATTGGCGATCGCCTCGACCACTTGGCGCTGCTGGTTGACCTTGATGGGGTAAAAGGTTTGATATTTGGCAGGATAGTCATTTTCCGCAATGGCATTGCGGAAGACACGGTTGATGGAGGCAATTCGTCCCTGCAGCACATCCATGAAGCGCAGCAGGATCGGCGGTTTGATCTTACGTTTGATCAGGTCATCGACCAGACCACGCAGATCAATGGAGTTTTTGGAGTTCGATGAAGGGTGGACGCACACATTACCCTTTTTATTGATCGAAAAAAGGTCGGCCCCCCAGTTATCCAGGTTGTACAGTTTGGCAGACTCGCTATTGGACCAACGTTCCATAGGACTTCTCCCCGCCGGTTCGGTAATGACATGCAAGCATCAGAACCAGATTTTGTATGATTAATCTACGAGCAGGTCAACAAAAAAGGGGGGCGGACCAGAGCCCGTCCCCCTTTTGTAACCTATCTGTCACCTCTAATCTTTTTCTTCCAGGGCCTGACCAAGGGCAGCCTTACGCGAAAGCTTGATTTTCCCCTGTTTATCGATGCCAATACACTTCACCAGCACCTTATCCCCTTCCTTCAGGATATCGGAAACATTTTTAACCCGGGTTTCATCCAGTTCCGAGATATGGACCAGACCGTCGGTGCCGGGCAGGATTTCCACAAAGGCGCCGAACTCCATGATCTTCTTCACGGTGCCCATGTACAGCTTGCCCTCTTCTGCCTCATCGGTCAAACCACGGATCATCTCGATGGCCGCATCACAGGCTGCCTTATCACTACTTGCGATATTGATCTTGCCGCTATCTTCGATGTCGATTGAAACACCGGTGGTCTCGGTGATACTGCGGATCGTCTTGCCGCCGGAACCGATCACGTCGCGAATCCGGTCAGGCTTGATGAAGATCGTGGTAATACGGGGTGCATAGGCAGACATCTCGGCACGGGGCTCGGTTAGACACTGGGCCATCTTGCCCAGGATAAACAGACGACCTTCCCTGGCCTGCTTCAGAGCCTGCGCCATGATCTCCTTGCTGACGCCGCCAATCTTGATGTCCATTTGCAGGGCAGTTACACCATCGGCAGAACCGGCCACCTTGAAGTCCATATCTCCCAGGTGATCCTCGTCGCCCAGGATGTCGGTCAGCACGGCAACCTTGTCCCCCTCCTTGATCAGGCCCATGGCGATACCAGCCACCGGAGCCTTGACCGGCACACCGGCATCCATCAGCGCCAGACAGCCGCTGCAGACCGATGCCATGGAGGAAGAACCGTTGCTCTCCAAGGTCTCGCAAACGATCCGGATGGTGTAGGGAAACTGGTCATGATCCGGGACAATGGCGGCAATGGCCCGCTCAGCCAGCATACCGTGGCCGATCTCACGACGGCCGGGTCCCAGACGGAAGCTGGTCTCACCAACTGAGAACGGTGGGAAGTTGTAGTGCAGCAGGAACCGTTTGCGGAAATCACGGGTAAACAGGTTGTCCAGACGCTGTTCGTCCTGAGAGGTACCCAAGGTAGCGGCGGCCAGCACCTGGGTCTCGCCACGGGTAAACAGGGAGGAACCGTGTACACGGGGCAGCAGACCGGCTTCAATCGCAATCGGGCGGATGGTGGTGGTATCACGGCCATCGATCCGGATGCCGGTCTCCAGCACGTCATTCCTCATCCGCTCATACTCGAAATCGCCCAAGAAACCCTTAATCTCTTTTTCACGGCCCTCAAACTCTGCTGCCAACGCAGCCACAACATCGGCCTTGATCTGGGCAACCTCGGCGTAACGCTCCTGTTTAGACTTGATCTTGAATGCCTGGGCGATCCGATCAAAGCAGAGTTCCTTAACCCGCGCCTTCAGCGCCTCATCGATTTTGACAGGCGGCAGTTCACGCTTGGCAACACCGGCCTTTTTCTGCAGTTCTTCCTGTGCGTCCAGAATTCCCTGTACGGCGTCCTTGGCAAAGAAGATCGCCTCAAGCATATCCTCTTCCGTGACAAAGTTAGCCTCGCCTTCCACCATAAAGATGGCGTCACGACCAGCAGCAACCACAATCTCCATGTCACTCTGGGCCAGTTCTGCAACGGAGGGGTTAGCAATCAGCTTACCCTCAACCCGGCCAACCTTGACACCGGCAATCGGGCCAAAGAACGGAATATCGGAGATGCCAAGCGCTGCAGAGGCGCCGATCATGGAGAGGATGCCCGGATCATGGTCCTCTTCAGCCGACAAAACGGTGGCGATGATCTGGGTATCGTTCAGGAAGTTTTCCGGAAACAGCGGACGGATCGGACGGTCAATCAGACGGGAGGTCAGGGTTTCGGCATCGGCCGGACGGGCCTCACGCTTGAAGAAACCGCCCGGGATCTTGCCGCCGGCATAGGCCTTCTCGGTGTAGTTGACGGTCAGCGGGAAGAAATCCTGACCTTCCTTGGCTTCTTTGGCAGCCACGGCGGTTACCAGCACCATGGTGTCGCCACTCTTCACCACCACCGCACCGTTGGCCTGCTTGGCCATCTTGCCGGTGGAGAGATGGATCGTCATGTTACCTACTTGAGCCTCTACCCACTGTTCATTAAACGTCATACATTCGTCTCCTTACGTTGAACGTGTGCTGGGGCCGTCGCCAGAACCTCCCTGCGCCAGAGTAGCTCTACCCACGCCCCCAACCCGTCAGAAAAAAGCAAAAGGGCCTTAACAGCCCTTTTGCACACCAAACACGGAAGCGAACACGTCCCGAGGACTCGCCGGGAACAGACGTCCGCATTCCACCTCTACCTCTACCGGCGAATGCCGAGTTGCTCAATCACTTTCTTATAACGATCCAGATCACGGGATTTCAGATAATCAAGCATGCGACGGCGCTGACCGACCAGCTTCAGCAGGCCGCGACGACTATGGTGATCCTTCTTATGCACCTTGAAGTGCTCGGTCAGATAAACAATCCGCTCGGTCAGAAGTGCAATCTGGACTTCAGGGGACCCGGTATCACCTTCATGCTTCTTAAAGTTGTTAATGATTTCCTGCTTTTTCTCTGTTGCCAGCACCTGTTGACTCCTCCTGCACTGCTTGGGGATTTATGTGTCGAAACACCACTTGTCTACTAAAAGGGATATATCTCTATCATACCTGCCTTGAACTGTAAAGCATTTCCATCAGTTGAAGACCCGTTTCAAAACAACATCCTGACCGCTCGTTACTTCTGCTACGGCCTTCAGCTTCCCTTCTCCGCCAACAAGGCAATACAAACCAACCGGCCTGGACTGCAGCAAGGAGCGAGGCGGAATGCCATGCTGTAAGCGGAGCAGATCCTGGTCAGACAGGGTAATGTGTTCCAGATGCTGCAAGGCTGCCGAAATATCAATGACATACTCATGCACGGTGCCAGATCCGCCATAGACGGCCAGTTCCTCTAGCGTCAGTGCCTGAGAAAGACTGAACGGCCCGCTGCTCAGACGTCGCAACGCATCCAGACTGGCGCCGCAACCGAGTAGCGAACCAAGGTCGTCGGCAAGGGAGCGTATGTACGTTCCACGGGAACACTCAGCTACCACTGTTGCAAGCGGTGCGGCAAATAAATGTAATTCGAAGCGGTACACGGTTATTTCCCGTGCTGGCCGTTCAACCACAACCCCTTTGCGCGCCAATTTGTAAAGTGGCTGCCCCCCCTGTTTCAACGCTGAATACATGGGTGGTACCTGTCTGATCGCACCGGTCAGCGCAGCCATATGCTGCAGCAGGACTGTTTGAGTCAGGTGCGCGGTGTCGCCTTCGCGTACAACCGCACCGGTGCAGTCCAGCGTATCGGTGACACGCCCGAAATGAATGACCGCCTCGTACGCCTTTCGCCCTTCATCCAAAAACTGGATTGCCTTGGTAGCCTCTCCCACGGCAATGGGCAGCACACCGGTGGCAAAAGGGTCAAGCGTGCCGGTATGGCCAACCTTTTTGGTGCCAAGCACACGGCGCACACGATTGACCACATCGTGGGAGCTGAGACCGGCCGGTTTGTCAATGATCAGAAAACCGTCTACCACTGGGCTGCTTCTATGGCTCCGTACACCAATTGCTTGACCTCGGCAAGCGAACCCGCCACAACACCGCCGGCGGCGTTATGGTGTCCACCACCACCAAAGGACTGGGCCAAAGCCGCCACATTGACGGTTCCCTTGGAGCGGAAGCCGATCTTGTATCTGCCCTCTTCCAACTGACGGAAGAGTACAGCCACCTCAACCCCTGCAACCGAACGGGGATAGTTGACAAAACCATCGGTCATCTCGGCATTGGTTCCGGTGGCGGCATACATATCCAACGTCACGGTAATCGAGGCAACCTGTCCACCACGTACGAACTCTAGGGTTGGCAGCACCTTGCTCAACAGTTCCAGACGCTTGCGCGGCTGGCTCTCATACAGTTTTTCAGCCACGTCCCAGGCGCTCAGGCCACCTTGTTCCAGCAGTTCCCCGGCAGCCTCAAAGGCCTCGCGGTTGGCATTGGAATAGCGAAAGGCCCCGGTGTCGGTCAAAATAGCCACATACAGACAAAGGGCGGTAGCATAGTCGGCCTGAAAGCCGTATTGCTTGGCAATTCGCCAGATCAGCAGGCCGGTTGCAGCGGCTTTTTCGTCGATGAGGTTAATGGAGCCAAACTGCTCGCAGGTTAGGTGGTGATCCAGATTAATGGTTGCGCCAATCCGCTCAAAGCCGCAGAATAGAGCGCCTGCACGCCTAAACTCCCCCACATCCAGCACAAAGGCAAGATCATACTCCTGATCCGGAATCGTCTGCAGGACCTGGTCGGCCCCGGGCAGAAAACGGTACAGCTCAGGCACCGGGTCGGCAAGATGGACAACAACATCTTTGCCGATAGCCCGCAAAAAAAGCCGCCAACCCCAACGATGCGCCAACAGCGTCGCCGTCGGGACCCTCATGGCTAGTTACCAAGGCTGTCCGGCTATGCCTGATCGCTTCAACTATCCGCTGAACCGTTTCCGTCATCTTCCGATTCCACCTCCCGCAACAGTTCGTCAATGCGCTGACCATACTCCTGGGAGTGGTCATATTTAAACAGAATATCAGGGGTATAGCGCATCTTCAGCACACGCCCCAATTCATGCCGGATATGACCGGTGGCACTCTTTAAGCCAGCTTCCGTATTCTTTTTAGCTGTCTCGTCACCGATAACCGTAAAAAAGACCCGCGCCAAATGCAGGTCATCAGTCACCTCCACCCCGGTAATGGTGACAAACCCGATCCGCGGATCATTCAAACCCCGTGAAAGCAGGATTGAGATTGTACTGTGTATGGTTTCGGCGACCTTGTCAGAACGTTTATGCATAATAACACCAGGCTATGGTCAAGGAAGAGGCCAAGAAGAAGCTTTGTGCTCAACCTTGGCCTCAACCTCAATCTGCTTTCTAAAGCTTTGCAGCAGTCTTCTCCATCTCAAATGCCTCAATAATATCACCGGGCTTGATATCGTTGTAGTTTTCGAGCCCCATACCGCACTCGTAACCGGTGGCAACCTCTTTGACGTCGTCCTTGAAACGCCGCAGCGACGAGAGTTTGCCTTCGTAGACCACCACGTTATCACGCAGCAAACGGACCTGGGCGTTGCGGACGATCTTGCCGTCCTGGATATAGCAACCGGCCACGTTCCCCACCTTGGGTACCGAGAAGACCTCACGGATCTCGGCCCGGCCAAGATACTTCTCCTTGAAGACCGGCTCCAGCAGGCCCTCCATCGCCTTACGGACATCATCAACCGCATCGTAGATTACATTGTAGAGGCGGATATCCACCCCTTCCTTTTCGGCCAGCTGCTGGGCCTTGACCTCGGGACGGATACTGAAGCCGATAATAATGGCATTGGAGGCAGTGGCCAGGTTGACATCGGTCTCGGTAATGGCACCAACAGCGGTATGGATAACGTTCAGACGAACCGCATCGGTGGACAGTTTGCGCAACGACTCTGCCACGGCCTCCACCGACCCCTGCACGTCGGCCTTGACAATGACGTTAAGGTCTTTGACCTCGCCCTTCTGAATCTTCTCATAGAGCTGCTCAAGGGACATCTTGGCATGTTTGGCCAGTTCCAGCTCACGCTGTTTGATCTGACGCAGGGTGGCAATCTCCTTGGCCTGCTTCTCATCCTTCATGGCCACAAAGATATCACCGGCATCCGGTACACCGGATAGACCGATCAGTTCCACCGGCATAGCCGGTCCAGCCTCGGTTACCCGTTCACCACGGTCATTCTGCATTGCCCTGACACGGCCTGAATGCACTCCAACCACACAATAATCGCCGGTACGCAGTGTACCCTCCTGGACCAGCACCGTAGCCACCGGGCCACGTCCTTTATCCAGCTTACCTTCCACGATCGTCCCTTTGGCCGACTTGTCCGGGTTAGCCTTGAGATCCATCAGGTCTGCCTGCAGGAGCACCATCTCCAACAGTTCCTCAAGATTCATTCGCTTCTTGGCGGAAACCTCAACCATGGTGGTATCCCCACCCCAATCCGAGGCTACCAGGCCATGCTCGGTCAGCTCTTGCTTGACCCGATCAGGCTTTGCATCGGGCTTGTCGATCTTGTTGATAGCGACAATAATCGGCACACCGGCAGCTTTAGAGTGGTTGATCGCCTCTCGGGTCTGTGGCATAACGCCATCATCGGCCGCCACCACCAGGATAACAATGTCGGTGACCTTGGCACCGCGGGCACGCATGGCGGTAAACGCCTCGTGACCCGGCGTATCCAGAAAGGTAATCTTGCGTCCGTGCAACTCCACATCATAGGCGCCGATATGCTGGGTAATTCCCCCGGCCTCACCGGCAATGACGTTGGCCTCACGAATCGCATCCAGTAAGGAGGTCTTGCCATGGTCAACGTGTCCCATGATAGTAACCACAGGGGGACGGACCTGCAGCGTCTCAGGCGCATCCGGTGAAGACTCAAGGATTTCGTCCAGATCCACCGCCACGTTTTCAACCTCATACCCGTAATCAGTGGCCAATAAGACAGCGGCATCATAGTCGAGCACATGGTTGATGGTCACCATGGAACCCAGCTTCATCATCGCCCTGATCAGGTCAGTTGCTTTTACACCCATCCGCTTGGCCAGTTCGCCGATTGTGATGGTCTCGGATATCTTGATGATACGCTTGATGGCCTTGGGTGTGGTGATCTCGGTTTGACCGGGCAGATCCCGTTCTTTACCACCCTTTTTGCGGGACTTGTGAAACGGGTCAAACTGCCGTTCCTCACGCTCAAGCAGGGCCTGCTTGCTGAACTGCTCACGACCTTTACCCTTGCCGGCGGCGGCCTTTTTGTTCTTTTCCGCGACACTTTCCTTGGCAGGGCTACCCGGTTTTCGGTTTACCCCGGCCGTCTTACGGCGATCATCGGCCTGGACCGGCAGCTCAACCTGAGTCAGCTGCACCGGGCGCTGACCGGCAGGGCGCGGCGCATTATTATCCCGCGGAGGTCCAGCAGTGCGGTTATCACGCGTATCCTGACCACCGCCGGCTGGCCGTGGCCTGAACTCGCCCCCCCCTTGACGGGGACCGCGGTCGTGCCCCGACGGTGCCCCAGGCCCCCGGCCCTGATCACGACGATAAGGACGCGGCTCCGGCGTGATCGGAATCTCAACCCGGCCAAGGATACGTGCCTGCGTGGCACTGGCCCGCTCCGGCTGCGCAACAGGCGCCGGTTTTTCACTAACTTTAACCGGTTCAGCTGCAGCTTCGACAGGCTTAACGGCTGACGGGGTAACAACCGGTTCAGTGGCTTCTCCCGGCACTGGGGTTACGGCCACAGTGCTTTTGGCAGGTGGCGCCGGAGGTGGCTCTACCACCGCCTTTTTCACCACTGAAACACGCTCAGGAATCACAGCCACAGGTTTTTCAACCCGCTTTTCCAGCGGTTTTTCTGCTGGAGCAGCGACCTCTTTGGGCGGTTCCTTCACCTCTGGCAGCTGCGATTCCGCCTCTGCGGCTGCAGGACGTGCCCGGCGACGAACAATCGTTGAAGTAACCCTGACCTCTTCAGGACCGGATTCGACGGGTCCAGCTGCGGACATCAGCCGCGCCACCGCTTCATCATCCACACTGGAGGAGCCTGATTTTACGTCGTAGCCCAACGCCTTCAACTTGGCCAGCACCTCTTTGGTTTCGATCCCCAGCTTTTCCGACAGATTGCTTACCCGGGTCTTGTTCATCGACCGCTTTCCTCCTCCAGGTACTTCCTGTATCGTTCAAATTCTCTATTCAGTGATCGTGCAAACCCATCTGACTGTATCACAACGGCACTCCGGTCAGATTCTTTTCCAATCAGTTGCCCAAGCGCATCCTTTGCAAGGACCTGCATCACCGGGACGCCGGCTTTGGTTGCCAGGGCATGCAGACGCTCACCAATGCTGGCCGAAATATCGCTGGCAAGAACCAGCAAACGTGGCTGCGGTACCGCCCGTAACGCACGCTCAACCGCTTCACCGCCGGAAACCGTTACTCCGGCCTTGCTTGCCAACGCAAGGTAGGCACCGATGCGCTGTTCCATGATCTGCAGAACCAGTGCTGCCATAACCTCAGCAGCAACTACCGCAACCGAGGTTTTGAAGGCTCGCTCAAACTGACGCCGGGAAATTGCTGCCTTTAGGCAGGTCCGGGATTGACAGGTATAGGCCCCACGACCGGGAAGCTTTTCCTCAAGATCGGGAGTGACCACGCCATCAGGCGCCAGCACAAAACGTAGAAATCCGTCTTTATCTCCCACACGGCGGCAAGCGATACAACTGCGTTGCGGGCCACCGCCAGCCTGCTTACCCATGCCCTACGCTCCAGTTTCCTCCTGGTCGAGCAGTTGCGTCTCCGGTTCTTCAGCCTCCGGTTCTGCCACGTGCGTACCGTCAAAGGAGGCGAATTCATCCAACTCAGCCTGTTCCGACTTGCCTTCGCCTTTGATATCGATGCGACAACCGGTCAGACGGGCCGCCAAACTCACATTCTGTCCACGCTTGCCAATGGCCAGCGAAAGCTGGTCATCCGGCACGATAACTTCAAGCGTACGTTGTTCCTCATCCATAAAGACCTTCGTCACCTGGGCCGGAGACAAGGCATTACAGACAAAGCGCGCCATATCTGCAGACCAGGGAATAATATCGATCTTCTCTCCCCGCAATTCGGACACGACGTTTTGAACCCTTGATCCACGCATGCCGACACAGGCCCCAACCGGATCGATATCCCGATCATGGGAGGCAACGGCAATTTTCGCCCTGCTGCCGGGATCCCGCACCACATTGACGATCTCCACCAGTCCCTCGCCGATCTCGGGCACCTCAGCCTCAAAAAGTTTGGCCAACATCTGCGGATGGGTGCGGGAAAGAATGATCTGCGGTCCCTTGGTGGTCATGGCGATGTCGGTAATGATAGCACGAATCCGGTCACCGGGCCGATAAACCTCACGGGGCATCTGCTCTTTGTTGGCCAGAATAGCTTCGGCACGCCCAAGATCAATCAGGAGATCCCCCCGTTCAAAACGACGCACCTGCCCGGTCACGATCTCCCATTGCCGTCCCTTGTACTCATTGAAGACCGTTTCACGCTCGGCCTCACGCACCTTCTGAATAATCACCTGCTTGGCTGTCTGGGCTGCAATCCTGCCAAAATCTCCGGAATCGATCTTTTCACCAAGTTCATCACCTATTTCGCATTCCGGGTCCATTTCCCGGGCTTCCTCAAGTGATATCTCGGTATACGAATCCTGCACCTCATCGACCACCACCACATACTCAAACAGTTCGACTTCGCCGGTATCATGATTATAGCGGGCCTCAAGATTTCTCGTATTGCGGTATTTCTTGTTGGCGGCGGAAAGCACGGCCTGTTCCATCGCCTCGATCACCACCTGGCGGTCGATACCTTTTTCCTTTACGATCTGCTCGATGGCCTGCTTGAGACTGACGATTGTATCCACGGTACGAATCTCCTTATGACTTCACGTGAGTAATACTTTGTATCTTGACGTTAAAATTCGAATTCAAGGTGCGCCTTGGCAATCACATCCAGCGGAATCCTGGCCAAGGCCCCTTCCTTCAAGCGGGTAACCACCACACCATCCTCCACCCCCTGAATGATTCCCAGAAAGGTCTTGCGTCGGCTCCCCTTTTCATCCGGCAACAGCTCAGTGGTCTTGATAACTGCCAGTTGTCCCTGAAAACGAATAAAATCCTGTTCTTTTTTGAGCGGACGGTCGAGCCCCGGTGAAGAGACTTCCAGGGTATAACGTCCAGGGATGCAATCCTCAACATCCAGCTGCACCGACAGCTCACGGCTTACATCGGCACAATCGTCCAGCGTCACCCCACCCGGTTTGTCGATGAAGATCTGTAACAGATGCCCACGTCCAAGCTTCTTGAACTCAATCTCGACCAGCTCAAGTCCCATGCTGTCCAAAATTGGCTGCAGCAGATCCGTAATCTGCTCTGTAATCAGAACTCCACCCATGTACACAACACCCCGGTCAAATAAAAAAGTGGGCCTTGCGAGCCCACTTTGCCTGAAAA
>Ga0307363_1000055_pt1 | contig 14429 bp, 13 predicted proteins | sample AAT_RA_Asp2_MT_FD_194613 | JGI IMG/M metagenome (GOLD analysis project Ga0307363, IMG submission 194613) | Metatranscriptome of enriched activated sludge microbial communities from anaerobic digester in WTTP, New Holstein, Wisconsin, United... | ecosystem: Engineered > Bioreactor > Anaerobic >...
GGTGATTGTGGCGGTGGACAAGGCGGGCCGCACCTTCATCAACAAGGATCAGGTGCCGGCCGGCGATCTGCGCCGGCGGCTGACTGATCTGTTTGCCACCCGCACCAAGAAAGAGGTCTTTCTCAAGGCCGATGCCGGGGTACCCTACGGTGAAGTCGTGCGGGCCCTGGCCGACATCAAAGGGGCCGGCATTGAACGGTTGGGCATGGTGACGGAGCCGGCCCAGAAGTAGCCATGCAGACCCTGCAGCGACGATCAGACACCTGGTTTGGTGCCACCCTTCTCTTGTCCGCCACGGCGCACGTGGCGGCCTTTGTTTTTGTGGTCTGGCTGCAAGGCATGGGGCCTGACCTGGCAGACGTGCAGACCACCTATTATGTTGATGTCGTCAACCTGCCGGTGGCTTCACCACGGGCAGGCAGCCCCAGCCCCAGCGCCGACGATGGGCAGGAGATTGCGACCGCCCCCCAGGCCGGCCCGATGGCAGCACCGACCAGCTCTGCACCGGCACCCGGCACCAAGGGCCCCCGCAGCGAGGCGCAAACCTTCCAGGAGCGGATGGCCAAGCTCGCCACAAAGGCAGAAGAACAACGTCAATCTGCGGCCCTTGAGTCCCTGCGCCAGAAAGTGGCCGGTGGCCGGCCAGGCATGCCGGGTGCCAGTGGCACCCAGGCCGGCAGCGATTACACTGCGTATCTGCATTCCCGCCTCAAAGATGCCTTCCGCGAGACCATCAGCTATCAAAGCAAGAGCCCGTTTGCGGTGGTCAGACTGACCATTGCCGGCGACGGCCGGATCCTGCGGACAAGGATTGAACGCAGCAGCGGTGACAAGATGTTTGAAAACGCCGTGCAGCGCGCCATCGCCCTGGCTGAACAGCGGATTGTCCCGCCACCGGGACGCACCACCTACGAAGGAGCCTTTGTCTTCAAGCCCCAAGGAGTTACCCAACGATGAAACGGCTCACCCGCCTGCTGTTCGGCCTGGTCTTGGTCTGTTGCCTGGCCAGCCTGGCCAGCAGTGCGACCTATATTGAAGTCACCGCCCCGGGCAACCGACTGCTCAAGCTAGCTATTGTCCCCCCGCAGCCGCTGGGGGCTACCGTATCGCCTGAGCTTGCCAACGAGATGGCTGACACCCAATCCTTTGATCTGACCATGTCGGGCCTGTTCACGGCTGAGCGCCACGATGCCGCCCCCCTGCAAATGCGACTGGGCTTGAGCATGATCGACTTTGTACCCTGGCTCAGCGCCGGTTACGACCTGCTGATCCGGGGTGAATACGAGCTGCGTGGCGAAGAATTGACCGTCGAGTTTCGTCTGTTCGATGTGCTCAACAAGAAGCAGCTGCTGGTCAAACGCTACCTTGGCAGCCGCAAGGACCTGCGCCGCTTCAGTCATGCCTTTAGCGACGAGGTGCTGGCCACCCTGGCAGGAGAAAAAGGCGCCTTCAGTTCACGGATCATCTTTGTCTCGACCCAGCCCGGCAACAAGGAGATCTTTGCCATGGATTGGGACGGCCACCATCTGCAACAGATCACCAACAGTGGTACCATCACCATCAGTCCCGACATATCGCCTGACGGACGGGAGATCATCTTCACGTCCTACAAGCGCGGCAATCCCGATCTCTTCAAACGGGCCCTCTCCAGCAGCGTCGATGTACCGATCTCCACCCGACCTGGCGTCAACATCACCGGCGCCTGGTCACCGGACGGGACCAAGATCGCCCTTGCCATGTCCAAGGACGGCAACACTGAGCTGTACACCGTTAACCGTGACGGTTCCTCACCGGTACGACTGACCGTGACCAACAGCGCCAACCTGTCCCCGTCCTGGTCGCCTGACGGGTCAAAACTGGCCTTTGTATCCGACCGGCTGGGCAAACCGCACCTGTTTGTGATGGATGCCAACGGCGGCAACCTGCGCAGGCTGACCACCAACGGCGGCAACAACTTCAATCCGGCATGGTCCCCCAAGGGAGACAAGATCGCCTATACCCATCAGGCCGGCGGCTTTCAGATCTTTGTGATCAATGCTGACGGCACCGGAGATACCCAGCTGACAACGGCAGGGAGCAACGAACGGCCCCGCTGGTCGCCAGACGGCCGCCTGATCGCCTTCAGCTCGAAGCGCAACGGTAGTGAGGATATCTATGTCATGCGTGCCGACGGATCTGGCCAGACCAAGGTCAGCCGCAGCAGAGGAAAAAACCTCCATCCGGTCTGGTCACCCCGGCGACCATGAAAAAAATTTCCTGAACCAGTTGCAAAACGTTGCTGGAAGAGTATACTCGACTCGCCGTATGCTATTTCAGGCGATTTAAGCCGTTGATAACGTGTCATCAAGGAGGCAGCAATGCGCAAGGAATTCAAGGGTTTGATGGTTTTCATGGGTCTGGTTGCGCTGATGGCCGCTGGTTGCGCCAAGGAAGAGGTCGTCAAGAAGGACGAACCGGTGGTGCAGCAGCAGACCGTAAAGCAGCAGGCACCGCAGGCAGAACCGGCCAAGCAGGCTGAAGCTGCCAAAGAAGAAGCCAAGCAGGATGGCGCTGCTGCCAAGGCATCGGAGGCCGTTTCCTTGGAAGCCGTCTACTTTGACTTTGACAAGTCCGACCTGCGTCAGGATGCCCGTGACACCCTGTCCAAAAATGCAGAAGCCCTGCTGAAGAAGATCAGCGATGCCAAGATCAAGATTGAAGGCCATTGCGATGAGCGCGGCTCCGATGAATACAACATGGCCTTGGGTGACCGCCGCGCTAAGTCGGCTGCCAAGTACCTGACCACACTGGGCGTCAAGGCCGACCGCATCTCCACCATCAGCTTCGGTGAAGAAAAGCCTGCAGTGCAAGGCCATGACGAGGCAGCCTGGTCGAAAAACCGCCGTGCCGAGTTCGTGATCGCCAACTAGTCTCATTCTCGCAGTCATTTCAAAAGCACCGGTTGCCGGGACCATCCCGGGTCCGGTGCTTTTTTTGTAACCCTACTTGACTTTATAATTTTATTATATATATGAATTAACAAATATGATTCAAAGGAGGAGCAATGGGCGTACAGCAGACACTGGCCGGCTTCATTGTGCTCACCATACTCAGTACATCGGCTTCTGCTGCCGATCAACAGCGGATCTCGCTCAAAGAGGCAGTTGCGCGGGGGTTGGATCAGAACAACCAGGCACGTGCAGCCCACTTCCAGGCTGAGGCCGCACGCTCAGGAGCAACGGCCGCCTCGCTGCATTACCTGCCCAGCATCACCCTGGAAGAGAGTTGGACCCGCTCCAATCTGCCGGTCAATACCTTCATGATGAAACTGAACCAAGGGCGGTTCAGCAACAATGACTTCATCATCAACAACCTGAACAACCCCTCACCAATCAGCGATTTCCGTTCCTCCGTGACCATGGAGCAACCCCTGCTGGTGCCAGCTGCCTGGGCCAGTCAACGGGCGGCGACCCGGAGCGCAGAACGACAGGAAGCCCTGTCGGAACAGACGCGTCAGCAGATTGCCTTTCATATCTTCAGCAGCTATCTTGAGGTTCAGAAGGCCCGTGCCCATCAACTGGCCGCCCAGAAGGCGCTCGACGAAGCCAGCGAAAGCCGCCGCCAGGCGTTGATCAGAATCAAGGCCGGCCTGGGACTCAAATCTGACGAGCTGCGCGCAGACACCCATCTGGCTGCCATGGAACAGCAGGCGATCAGTGCTGCCAACAACCTGACCCTGGCACGGATGCAGCTGGCCTTGGCCATCGGCGGCAAGCCCGGCGACGAAATGGAGGCTGCCGACCCGGTGCAGCTCAAAGCGCCCCAACAGCAGTTGGAACAGCTGCTGCAGCTGGCCTACCAGAAACGCCAGGACCTGCGGGCTGCCGAGCACGGCAAGCAGCTGGCAGATTCGGCGCTGCTCCAGGCCCGCTCAGCGTACCTGCCAACGGTGGGGGCCTTTGGCTCCTGGCAGATGAACGACCAGCAGACGTTGCTGGGACACGACCATGACTCCTGGACCGCCGGGATATCCCTGCGCTGGAACGTCTTTGACGGCTTCCGGACCTGGCACACCAGCAGTCAGGCCAGTGCTTCGCGGACTGCTGCCGCTGAGATGCTTGAGCAGACCCGCAAGGATGTCAGCTATCAGGTGCATGAGGCATGGTTGCGCCGTATAGAGGCAGAAAAACGGCTCCAGGTCGCCCGCACTGCTGTAGCTGCGGCCGAAGAGGCGACCCGCATCCTGGCTAAGCGTTTTGAAAATGCCCTGGCTACCATGCTGGAACTGCTGGATGCCCAAAGCGCCTTGCACCAGGCCAGAGCAAACCTGATTGAGAGTGAAAACTACCTCGTGTTAGCCACCGGACGAGTCTATTTTGCGGCCGGCCAATTTCTGAAGGAGGTTCAGCAATGAGCCGACACCTGCCGCAGCTGCTGCTGCGCTTTTCATTGCTTTCCGGTCTGGCCTTCCTGGGAGGCTGCTCCAACACACACACAACGACACCAGCGCAGCATCCCCAGCTCAAGGGAATCGCCATTGCCACGGTAGCAAGCACTGAACTGCCAGAAACCATAGAGGTTGTCGGCACCATCAGGGCACGAACCAGCGCCGTGGTCTCAGCCCGGATACCAGGGACGGTCAGCATACTGCAGGTCAGAGAAGGTGACCGGGTCCATAAAGGCCAGCTCCTGGCCAACCTTGAGTCCCAGGAACATGTTGCCCAAGCAACTGCCGCCCTGGCGGCCATTGATGATGCCAAGCGGGGACTCGATGAAGCGCTGGCCCAACGAAAGCTGGCAGACGCGACCTTTACCCGTTTCAAGACGCTCTACGACGAGCAGGCCCTGACCCGCCAGGAGTTTGAAACCTACCAGACACAGCAGGAACTGGCCCACCAGGGTGTTGCCAGAGCAGAGTCACGTCTGCGGCAGGTGCGTGAAACCGCCCGGGCTGCAGGTGCTGTGGCAGATTACACCAAGATTCTCGCGCCGATCAGTGGCATCATCACCACCAAACAGGCCGACCTGGGCGCAACGGTCTTTCCGGGGCAGCCATTGATGACGATCGAAGACGAGGGTAGCTACCAGCTGGAACTGGCGGTGCCTGAATCGTACGCAGCCAAGGTGCGGCACGGGACGCCGGTACAGATCACGCTGGATGCCTTCAACAGGAACCTTTCAGCCCGGGTGGCCGAGTTGGTGCCGGCCGCCGACCCAGCTAGCCGTACCTTCACCGCCAAGGTCAATCTGGGGGTCAAGGGTCTACGTTCAGGGATGTTCGGCCGGGGTGCCATCGACCTGGGCGGCAGGGCGGCTGCCATCCTGGTGCCTCGCAGCGCCGTCTTCGAGCGGGGGGCGCTGACTGCCGTCTGGTCCGTCGACAAGGACAATATCGCCCGGATGCGGCTGGTCAAGGTGGGCAAGACGGTCGGTGATCAGCTGGAGATCTTGTCCGGCCTGTCAACTGGCGAGCGGATCGTTCCGGCAACGGTTGCAAAGGTGACGGAAGGCGCTAGACTGGAACCGTAAGCACACCAGCAAAGGAGCACCTATGAAACTGCATCTCTTGGCTCTGGCTGCAGCGCTGACACTGGCTACTGCCGCCCATGCCGATAATTTTCGCTGTCCCAACGGCTCGATTGTCTCCACCGGCGACAGTATGTCCGCGGTCTACCTTGAGTGTGACCCCCCCAGCTTTAAAACCGTCCGCACCGAATCTGAAGCCGGCCACAAAGGCGCCACCATCCTGATCAATGTCGAGGAGTGGACCTACAACGAGGGGCCCCACCGCCTGGTACACACGCTGGTGTTTCGCAACGGCGTCTTGGTAGAAGTACAGACCCTGGGCTACGGAAGATAACCATGACCGAACCGAAGCTTGGCTTCGCAGGCAAGATTGCCCGCGCATTCATCAATTCTCAATTGACGCCGCTGATCGTGGCTGCATCGCTGCTGCTGGGCCTGTTTGCCGTCAAGATGACCCCTCGCGAGGAAGAACCTCAAATCTCTGTGCCGATGATCGACATCTATCTGCCGCTACCCGGTTCCTCTCCGCAAGAGGTGCAGGAGCGGGTGGTCAAACCACTTGAGGGACGGCTCTGGGAGATCAGCGGCGTTGAATACCTCTATTCCATGAGTCGCCCCGGCATGGGGGTGATCACGGTTCGCTATAAGGTCGGCCAAAACATGGAGACCTCGCTGGTCAAGCTCTACAACAAGGTCATGAGCAACCGAAACCTCCTGCCTCCCGGTGCAGGCGAGCCGCTGGTGGTCGCCAAATCGATCGACGACGTACCGATCCTGTCGCTGACGCTCTGGTCAGACCGTTATGATCATGCCATGCTACGCAAGGTTGCCCGCGAGATCTGTGACGAGTTGAAAAAGGCCGATAATGTTGCCGAGGCAGAGATCAAGGGTGGGCTGGTCCGGCAGTTGCGGGTGGTTCTGGACGGACCACGCCTGGCCGGCTTCGGGCTTTCGCCGCTACAGGTGGCAGACGCCCTGCACAAGGGGAACGCCGCCCTGGCGTCAGGCGCCTTCAGCGGCAGCAACCGCGAATTGCTTCTGGAGACCGGCTCGTTTCTTGACAGTGAGGCTGCGGTCAAGCGGGTTGTGGTGGGGGTCAACAACGGCCGGCCGGTTTACCTGTCCGATGTGGCAACCATCAGCGATACGGTTAAAGAGCCCGACAACTACGTCTTGATGGGATTGGGGCCCGGTGCGTCGCATAAGCAGCTAAACGGCAACCCGCACCAGGATTATCCTGCGGTCACCGTCTGCGTAGCCAAGCGTCAAGGTGCCAATGCCACCTGGGTGGCCGACGACCTGCTGAAAAAAGTCGAATTCATGAAGGGACGGGTGATCCCGGCCGATATTCAGGTCACCGTGACCCGCAACTACGGAGAAACTGCCAGGGAAAAGAACAACGAGCTGTTGTTCCATATGTTCCTGGCAGCCATCTCGGTCACGATCCTGATCGCCCTGTTCATGGGCTGGCGTGCTGGTGCCGTGGCCGCCATCGCCATTCCGGTCACCCTGGCCCTGACCATGCTGATCTTCTACCTGATCGGCTATACACTCAACCGGATCACCCTGTTTGCGCTGATCTTCTCAATCGGCATCCTGGTGGATGATGCCATTGTGGTGGTAGAAAACATCCATCGCTACTTCACCACCACGGTGCTGCAACCGCTGGAAGCAGCTATCCGGGCGGTGGACGAGATTGGCAATCCGACGGTGCTGGCCACCTTCGCCGTAATCGCCTCAATCCTGCCGATGGGGTTCGTGGGCGGCCTGATGGGGCCCTACATGCGACCGATCCCGGTCGGTGCCAGTATGGCCATGATCCTCTCGATGTTCATCGCCTTTATCGTCACCCCCTATTTCGCCTATCGCCTGATGAAAGGGCTGCATCACGGGCCGGAAGAGCAGTCCGGCGAATCACGACTGACCGCCTTTTACCGCCACTGGATGGGACGGCTGCTCCATGAGCAGAAGCTGCGCAACGGCTTCCTGATATCGGTGGTCATCCTGCTGGTATTGTCCTGCTCACTGCTGTACTTCAAGGCGGTCACGGTCAAGATGCTGCCCTTCGACAACAAGAACGAGCTGCAGGTGATCATCGATGCCCCGGAAGGAACCCCGCTGGAACAGACCGCCCGCATGACCCGCGAGATGGGCGATGCCCTGCGGACCGTGCCGGAGGTGACCGACTTCCAGCTGTATATTGGTACCAGCGCACCGTTCAACTTCAACGGCCTGGTGCGCCACTACTTCCTGCGCAAGGGAGCCAACCTGGCCGATATCCAGGTCAATCTGCTGCACAAGGGGGATCGCTCGATTCAGTCCCACGACGTGGCCAAAAAGATCCGCCCGTTGCTGAAGTCCGTGGCCGACCGTTACCAGGCCCGTATCAAGGTGGCCGAAATCCCGCCGGGACCGCCGGTGCTCTCGACGCTGGTGGCAGAGGTCTACGGCCCTGACGACGCCACGCGGTCTGCCATCGCCGCTCAGATCAAGACCATCTTCAGCAAGACGGCCGGCGTGGTTGATGTGGACTGGTATCGAGAAAGCGATCAACCAAAGTTCACCTTTGCTGTGGATCGTGAAAAGGCAGCCCTGTCAGGCATCACGGTTGCGGATATAGCCCACAGCCTGCAGATAGCCCTGGCCGGACAGGATGTCGGACTGCTGCATCTCCCCAAGGAAAAGGAGCCGGTCACGATCAATCTGCGTCTACCGGCGGCACAGCGCGCCTCTGCGGCTGATTTGGCGTCGCTTTACGTGCCAGGACCCAAAGGCACTGTGCCGCTCTCGCAGCTTGTTCGTATAGAACAGGCTTCCGAAGCAAAAACGCTCTACCGCAAGAACCTGAAAAACGTGATCTACGTTACCGGTGATGTGGCGGGCGTGATTGAGGCACCAGTCTATGCCATCCTCAAGATGCAGCGTGAGATTGGCAAGATCCCGTTGCCCGACGGGTATCAGATTGAACAGCTGGCATCGCGGCAACCGTGGAGTGAAGAGCGTCCGGGGCTGAAGTGGGACGGTGAATGGCATATCACCTACGAGGTATTCCGCGACCTGGGGATCGCCTTCGGCGCGGTGATGGTGCTGATCTACATCCTGGTGGTGGCCTGGTTTCGCGACTTCACCACGCCGTTGGTGATCATGACACCGATCCCGCTGACCCTGATCGGTATCCTGCCCGGACACGCCCTGTTCGGGGCCTTTTTCACCGCCACCTCCATGATCGGCTTCATCGCCCTGGCCGGCATCATCGTGCGCAACTCGATCATCCTGATCGACTTCGCCGAGATGAAGCGGGCCGAAGGGATGCCGCTGGATCAGGCGATCATCGAGGCCGGTGCGGTCCGCTTCCGCCCGATGCTCTTAACCGGTGCCGCGGTGGTGGTGGGCAGCTTCGTGATCGTCTTCGACCCGATCTTCCAGGGGCTGGCCATCGCCCTGATGTGCGGCGAGATCGCCTCTACCCTCTTGTCACGGGTCACCATCCCGATCCTCTACTTCCTGGTGCAGGGGTGGCAAGAACGTCATCAGGTCGGCCGACACCCGGCCCTAGAACAGCATTCCTAATGGAGGGTTACCTGTATGTACATCGAACGGATTGTCAGGATCGTGGCCGGGGCCTTTATCGTCATCTCACTGCTGCTGGCACATTTCCATTCCCTGCAATGGCTCTGGTTCACCGGCTTTGTGGGCCTGAACCTGTTCCAGTCCGGCTTCACCCAGTTCTGCCCGCTGTTCATCATCCTTGAAAAGATGGGGGTACCGAAATTTCCCAATGATGCGTGCTGCAAATGAGCACCCGCATCACCATCCTCTGTGAAAATTCGGTCGGGCCGATCTCCGGGACCCTGGGCGAGCATGGTTTCAGCGCGCTGGTTGAGCATGACGGCAGCACACTGCTCTGGGATACCGGGCAGGGCTTTACCTTGCTGCACAACGCACAACGGATGAACAAAAACCTACATGAAATCAGTCATGTAGCCCTCTCTCACGGCCATTACGATCACAGCGGCGGACTGCTGCCGCTGCTGCGCAGCTGCGGCCCCAAACGGGTCTTTGCCCATCCGTCGGTCTTCACCCCACGCTACCGGCACAAGGATACCGGCGAGTCTCTGTCGCTGGGGCTGCCCTATCCCCGTGACTACCTGGAGGGGCAAGGCGCCCATTTCGATCTGGACACCGGTTATCGCGAGATCCTGCCGGGCATCCACCTGACCGGCGAAGTGCCCCGCATCACCAGTTTCGAAACCGGCGACCAGGGACTGTTTACTGATAGCTGCGGTTGTCAACGTGATCTCTTCACCGATGATCAGTCTCTGATCATTACCAGCGGCAAGGGATTAGTACTACTTCTGGGCTGCTGCCATGCCGGCCTGGTCAACACCCTGCAGCATGTCACCACCCAGACCGGCCGACGTGCTATCTATGCCGTAATCGGGGGCACCCACCTTGGGTTTTGCTCGAACGATCAGCTGGAACAGACCCTACAAGCCCTTAAGCAGTGGCAGATCCACAAACTGGCTGTCAGCCACTGCACCGGCTTTAGCGCCGGCAGTCGACTGCAGCAGGCCTTTCCCACAGCCTTCCAGAACGCACAGGTCGGCTATTCCTTAAGCCTGTAAGATCGCCTCAAACATTTGTTAGCCCCTTTTATTTTAGCGATTCTTATGCTAGATAAGTGAAAATAAAAATTCATATCGTGGAATACGTACAAATTTCTATTTTCTGAAGGGGAGGCGGTAGACATGGCGTATGAAGTGACGAATGAGCAGCTGAAAAGCTGGGTGGCCGACGTAGCTGCAATGTGTGAACCTGACAACATCCACTGGTGTGACGGCTCACAGGAAGAGTATGACCAGATGTGCGAACTGCTGGTTAAAAGCGGCACCTTCCGCAAGCTGAACCCCGAGAAGCGCCCCAACTGCTACCTTGCCTGCTCAGACCCGATCGACGTGGCACGGGTTGAAGACCGCACCTTTATCTGCTCCCTCTCCAAACAGGATGCCGGCCCCACCAACAACTGGGTAGCACCCAAGGAGATGAAGGAAACCCTGAAAGGGCTGTTCAAAGGCTGCATGAAGGGCCGCACCATGTACGTGATCCCCTTCAGCATGGGACCACTGGGCTCCAACATCGCCAAGATCGGTATAGAGATCACCGACTCCCCCTATGTGGTCGTCAACATGAAGATCATGACCCGCATGGGCAAGCGGGTGATCGATGTGCTGGGCAACGGCGAATTCGTTCCCTGCCTGCACTCGGTCGGCATGCCGCTGGCCCCTGGCCAAAAGGATGTGGCCTGGCCCTGCAACAAAGAAAAATACATCGTCCATTTCCCTGAAGAACGCTCGATCTGGTCCTTCGGCTCCGGCTACGGCGGCAACGCCCTGCTGGGCAAGAAGTGTCTGGCGCTGCGGATCGCCTCCAAGCAGGGTAAGGATGAGGGCTGGCTGGCCGAACATATGCTGATCCTGGGCGTGGAATCCCCTGCCGGCGACAAGACCTATGTCGGTGCCGCCTTCCCCAGCGCCTGTGGCAAGACCAACTTCGCCATGCTGATTCCGCCCAAGCCGTTCCAGGCCAAGGGCTGGAAGGTGACCACCATCGGTGATGACATCGCCTGGATCAAACCGGGCGCCGACGGTCAGGTCTATGCCATCAACCCCGAGTTCGGCTATTTCGGCGTGGCGCCGGGTACCAACTACAAGACCAACCCCAATGCCATGATCTCCTGCGAGAAGAACTCGATCTTCACCAACGTGGCCCTGACTGAGGACGGCGACGTCTGGTGGGAGGGAATGGACGGCGAGGTGCCGGCCAAACTGATCGATTGGCAAGGCAATGAATGGACACCCGGTTGCGGTCGTCCGGCTGCCCACCCCAACGCCCGCTTCACCGCGCCGGCCTCCCAGTGCCCCTGCATCGACCCCGAGTGGGAAAACCCCAAAGGGGTGCCGATGAGCGCCTTTATCTTCGGCGGCCGCCGCAAGGATACCGTACCGTTGGTCTATCAGGCCTTCAACTGGAACTACGGCGTCTACCTGGCCTCTACCCTGGGCTCCGAAACCACGGCCGCTGCCGTTGGGGCCACCGGCAACGTACGCCGTGACCCGTTTGCCATGCTGCCCTTCTGCGGTTACCACATGGCCGATTACTTCTCCCACTGGCTGCAGTTCGGCCGTACCATTGCCCGGCCGCCACGCATCTTCAGCGTCAACTGGTTCCGCAAGGATGCCGACGGCAAGTTCATCTGGCCCGGCTACGGCGACAACATGCGCGTACTGAAATGGATCGTGGAGCGGGTCAAGGGCAAGGTGCCGGCCATCGAATCGCCGCTGGGCTGGATGCCGCGTTACGAAGACATGGATTGGGAAGGGCTGGAGATGTCTCGTGAAAAGTTCAACGAGCTGATGTCCGTTGATCGGGATGTCTGGCAGCACGAGGTGCTGTCCCACGAGGAGCTGTTCATCAAGATGTATGACCGGCTGCCCAAGGAGTTCCTGCACATCCGCGAGCTGATCCTCTCCTCGCTCTGGCGTTCGCCTGAGCACTGGGAACAGATCGGCGAGGTGCACCCCGAAGGCTGGAACGAATAAACTCCACGCCATGAAAACAGTAAGGGCTGGTCCGTTGCACGGGCCAGCCCTTTTTGTATCGCTCACATCCTCCCGAAGTGTCAGTCCGCCACCTCGATCTCACGCACCCGCAATTCGTCACCGCTCATCACCTGCATCTGGTAACTGCCGCACTGGCTACAGGGATCGAACAGGCGTTCCAACGACTGTTCCAGCCGACACTCCCGGCAACGCCCCCGACCGGGAAGCTGCTCGATCTGCATTATGGCCCCCTCTGCCAGGGTCCCCACACTGCAGGCCTCGAAGCAGAACGCCACTGCCTCAGGCACCACACCGCTCAAGGTGCCGATCTCAACGGTCACCAGCTGGATACGCCGCCCAGCCGCATGCTGTTCACACAGCTCGACAATACCTTGGGTGATGGCCATTTCATGCATGACGATCCGTCTCCTCGACGAGCACGCTGACGTTCATAAAAAAAGGCCTGCGGAGGAGTATCCGCAGGCCTTGTTCCCGGAGGGGAAAAATCTTAGTGCTTCTTCTCAGCAGGAGCAGCAGCAGGAGCAGCAGCAGGAGCAGCAGCTTCAGGAGCTTTAACGGAAGACATCGGCTTCTGAGCTTCGGGAGCCTTAGGAGCCTCTGCAGCAGGAGCAGGAGCAGGAGCTTCTTCTTTCTTCTTGCAGCCAGCAGCAACGCCAAGGGCCAGAGTCAGTACCAGGGACAGGGAGAGCAGCTTCTTCATGTGATTCACCTCTTTTGAGTAATTAACCCTGTGTCTACCACAGTGGTTCAAAGCAACAAACAGGAAATATACTCGGCTTCTCAGAGATGTCAATTATTTTTTTAGGTATCGTCCGGTTAGTGGTGGAAGCGCCCGACACGCCCTTTGTGAGCCGGCGTAGGGGCATTGTGGCACACAAAACACTGCTGCTGCTCAACCTTCTTTGCATCCAACGGCGAGCCGGGCTGATCCTGACGGATCGGCGTGTTGTACTGAGGTGTCTGGAACGAGAGCTGCCCCCGCTCATCACTGACCGTGGCCGCACGATAGCTGACCTTCCAGTTGGCGGCAATCTCCGTTGTGTGGCACTGGTCGCAGCCGCCGGGCGGCGGGATGCTCTTCCAGGCAGTGAACATACTGCAGCCGGTGAGGGCCGTCAGCAGCAACAACACGGCAGGTATCAGTGACTTCATGGCAACTCTCCTTTCAGATCATTCTAGACTAGCACACTGCACACAAAAAACCAGTCTAGAGCGACAGTCGCAGCACTGCAGACGCCGTGGCCGTTGTAACAGCGGCCACCTCGTCCAACGGTATCCGCCTCAACGCAGCCAGTACGCTGGCGGTCTCCAGCAGCCAAGCCGGTTGGTTGAAGCGGCCTTTGTGGCGCTGCGGCGTCAAGTCCGGGGCGTCGCTCTCAAGCACCAGCTGCGCCAACGGCAACTCCCGTGCCAGCTGCACCGGCCGGCGTGCGCCATGATAGGTCACCGTACCGGATATGGCCAGGACAAACCCTAGCCGCACTGCCTCCCGCGCCGACTCCAGTGATCCAGAAAAGGCATGCATGATACCGCCGACCTGCCCGGCCCGCTCTTCGCGCAGGATAGCTAACGTCCGGCCAAGCATACCCCGACAATGGATCAGCACCGGCAACCCGCGCCGGCGGGCAATACGCAGCTGTTCCCGAAAGCAGACCTCTTGCGCTGGGAGATCGGCCACCTGCCGGTCCAGGCCGATCTCACCGATCGCCACCGCTTCGGTCGCCAGCAGCTCGAGCCGGGCCAACTGATCGTCAGTGGCAGCCCCGCTCGCCAGGGGGTGGATGCCAAGGGCCGGCACCGCCCCGGTCGTCCGCCGACAAAGCGCCAGGATCCCGTCCCACCCTTCCGGCCTGATACCCGGCACCACCCACTGGCTAACACCGGCTTCCCGGGCATCCTCCAGCAACTGTGGCAGCCCGCCGACCAACGGCTCACAATCCAAATGGCAGTGGGTATCAATCAACATGATGCGTCACAAAAACCAGCACAACGGCCGAAACAGCCACTCTACCAGGCGTGGCACCAGGCCACGTTGCGCATGATCGGCAAGGGTGATGCTGCGTGAACCGGCAATGTCGCGTTCAAACAGCTCCCGCACCTGGCTGCCGAAATTTTTGCTGCGGACAATGGCATTGATTTCATAGTTGCGGTGAAAACTGCGCTGATCAAGATTGGCTGAACCCATAACCGTCCGTTCGCCATCAATCAGCATCAACTTGGCGTGCAGCAGCTGCCGTTCCAGCTCGAATATCTCGATGCCGGACCTGAGCAGCGGCTCATAGGTGCTGCGGCTGACCAGCCTGA
>Ga0307363_1000056_pt1 | contig 14381 bp, 1 predicted proteins | sample AAT_RA_Asp2_MT_FD_194613 | JGI IMG/M metagenome (GOLD analysis project Ga0307363, IMG submission 194613) | Metatranscriptome of enriched activated sludge microbial communities from anaerobic digester in WTTP, New Holstein, Wisconsin, United... | ecosystem: Engineered > Bioreactor > Anaerobic >...
CGGCAACGATGTATCCGGTGAACCATTAAGCTTGAGCAACACCGACTCATTGAATCTTGATATTAATGGTGAAACAGAGTTTTATGTATTTGGCGAGGACGTATGCGAGGTTGGCGGATTAATTGGCAAAAACTCATGGTCTATCACCAACCATAGCGACGTTGCCGGATCCTCATGGAATTACACGATAAGCTCACCTGACAGGATGATGACACGTTTTGGACGGCAATTGGCCTTATCCGCTTCTTACAGAGGGAGACAAGCCTTCGTCAATTCACGTGATGTAACCTATCGGCTTGATTGGGATGCGATGCCTTCCCATGTGGTTAAATTGCGACCTCCGAGTGTCGAGCCAAGATATGCCGATACATTAGCACCATTAGGCAAATCCTTCTTCAATGAAAATTATTACGATCTGATTTATGGTCAAGAAAACCATATTCAGTTCATTTTCTTACCAGCTGACAAGCGTGACTTGCCATTGGAAGAGAATATGAAAATGGTGGTAGCTGGCAACCAGGTAGAGTACAGAGTGTCTGGTCGAGTTTCCCGAGATCCTCAACAACAGGAAGAGCATCCCTCTACTACTATGTACATCAGTCCGACCGGCACGGGCGGAGATGCGGTTTCTCTTGACATAGTCACCAATAACACAAGAAAAGACCTGATGAGGTATGATGTGGAGTACGGCAGTAATAATATCTCTCAAAAACCGCCACCAGATACCTACTACATCACCAATATCGCTCGTTTTGATATCGTTAAAGGTTTACAGATATTGGCTACCTCGCTTTCCGGACCGTTAAGTGTGAATACAAAAGCTCAGCTCAAAGTGGTAGTTCAGGAGCTTGGCACAAAGATGCCTGTCGAGAATGCGACAGTTACACTAAACGGCGCTGGCATAAAAGCCACCAAGACTACCGATAAGAGCGGAGTGTGTTATTTTGATATCACGCCAAACTCGAAGGAAGCCATTCTGATAGAAGCCAAAAAAGAGAGCTATGCTTCCGGCAAAAACCTGATTGACATCGGTGCGGTAAGCGGTAAAAACGATCTGATCCAGCTAGATCAGATACCGACACGTACCAACCAAGCCCAATATGTTATTAAAGGAAAGGTTAGTTCAGATGTCATTGCTCTAACAATCGATAAGACGAATGTAAATGTCCAGAAAGACGGTTCTTTCCAGTTTACTATCACCCTGAAAGAAGGAATGAATACAGTTGTATTGGAGATGGAGGACCAGGCACATCGAACTACCCGAAAAATGATCTCGATTGAATTGAAAACAAAGGGTCCTGCATTGATGCTGGATAAGTCTGTTCTGGACCGCCAATGGGTAGCAGTCGATAGGGTGACCATATCAGGCAAAACAGAAGCCGATGCAAAAGTACGGGTTAACAACCTTCCTGCTAACCAGATCGGTACGAATTGGTCAGCGGAAGTAACTGTCACAACAGGCAAAAATACCATTGAAGTACTCGCCACAGATGAGCTTGGTAATGTATCCAAAGAGTCGATACAGCTGTATGTATACAAAAAACAGCGTGTTGAATTCTTTATCGGTTCTAAGGAGGCAAGAGTCAATGACACTGTTGTTTCACTGGAGGAAGCCCCCTTCATCTCACAGAATCGTACGTATGTACCACTACGTGTTGTGTCTGAGTTATTAGGAGCAGAATTGACTTGGAACCCCGACACAAGGGGTATCACCATACGCAAAGGCAACCAGACGATCGATATGATTGTCGGTTCCACCAAAGCAGTAGTCAACAACCAGATTGTCGAGTTGGATGCTCCCCCTGTACTGCGGAATGGTAGGACCAGCGTACCGGTGCGGTTTGTTTCAGAATACTTGCAAGGTTCGGTTCAGTGGAACGAAAGAATAAAAATGATCTTAATAGAGTTCTTAATATGATCAGATTGAGCTTTGTAGTGATTGGTTTGAAAGAAGCCAAAGGGAAAAGGAGAGTCTTGCGATGAGGAAACTCTTAACATTAGCCGTTGTCGTATCGTTTCTTTTCGGTATGTTTCCTACTATGCTGATGCCCAATAATATTGCCAAAGCCGATACCGCCAACAAAACTGCGGTATTTGTTTTGTCCACCTGGCATAAGGTGGGGTTTGACTGGAATAACAAATTAATGGTACCAGCCAGGCAGTTTCCATGGCAAAAAGTGGGTCAGATGAATTGGGGTAGAACCAATTATTTGATGCCGAATATGGTCAAAGCGGTCAGCACAAGCGGTTTACCGATTTCAGTCAATGCTTCTGCTTTTGCGGTAGAACCACTTTACTACACGCAGATTTATTTGAATATAAAGGCACAGGGTGGTGTTTCCCAAGAAAGCAATCCCTACTACGTCGTTATGGATGACCAGGGACAGGTATGGTTTGACCCGGATGGTTTCTTCCAAGACTCCCGGTATAACCCTACAGCAGATCCTATCCCCGCAAGATGGCCTTTTGAGACGTATCCTCTGAGTACAACTTATATTCCAGGGAACTGTAGTACAAATCTGAATGCTAAAATGGACCCCAGCACAGATAACAACACAAAAGGCCCCTATATCTTTAATAAAAACCATTCTCAATACCGTAGCAATATCTATTTTTGGGACTACAAAAAGGACGACAAATCGCAAGCTTCTGACCGTTTATGGCAGATAGGTTGGGTCGATATGGTTGACTATCCCTTTGTTGGTGCAGTAAAGTGGGATGGTACGGTTTCAGACGGCTTAGTTCGGTATGATGTAGCAAACGTTACCGGCGATTGGGACTATAATATGCCTCTGGTTCCTTTTTATCAGGTGGATCCCGTGAATCCTGCCAATCGTCTCTATCAAGAGTATCATTCAGAACTTACCCCTGATGGTATTACGGCCGATACTGATGTAGACGGTATGTACACACCGGGCGTTTTTACAAAAAACGGCGTCAATGAACGACCTCATGAAACAATTTATCGACTGGGTGATGCAGTACATCCGATTACGCTGATGCCATCTTATCGTTTTACGCGCGTCATGGCTGGTGACATGCGATTAAATGCAGTACCAAAGATCCGCGATGAAGAGACTAGACTTTATCCGGAAGGCACTATCGTGCAAGCTGGCGATTGGGACGAAGGCGATTATATCCGTACGTTTAATGACAATGAGAAACATGTAGACAATTCTTTCTACAACAAAATGTTTGATCCGAATGAATGGATCTACCGTGTTCAAGATGCTGCTGCCACGAAAGTGACTGTAGGCGACCTCCGTCTGTCCAATGTCAACGGCAAACGCACGCCTTCTTATAACCGTCTCTCTTTGGAGTGTGGCGTGGGATTGTTTACCGGTGATGCGTTGATGATGTATGAAGTGTTTGAGGGCGGATGTCATACGGATAAATACGATATTACCGTTCTGACTGATCTATATATGGGCAAGAGCCCATCCGAAGCGGCAGTAGCATTACGCACTCCCAACAACGATATCGCTCTCTCCGCTCAACGTGTTCAGAAAAATACTGTTCTGGATCCTGCGTTGGACAAAGATAGGTACAATTTACTTCCCGGCACCACGTTCCACAATGTAAAATTTCAATACAGGGAATATCTGGGAGTTCAGGTTTTCTGGGACAGCGGATATGACAACAATATCGGTTATAACCTACCGAAAGATTATCTGAACGCGCAAGACTTGAATATCAACCTGAAAGAGGAAAGAACAGGCGAACAATATGTTGGTGCGCAAGATTATTCCAGCGTGTTGGACTTAGGCAGAATTCTAGAAAAAATACCAGACAACTATAAATTTTACAACACCCATTCGCTCGAGAATCCGGCTAGCTACGGATGCGGAGAAGCAATCTACTGGGTCGCGAATCCGAACCAGACAGAAGTAAAAGCTGGAGACAAGCGTTTTACCGATGTGGAAGTGATTCAGAACAACGTGAGAATCAACTACAAAAAAAATACAATCGTAGCTCCCGGCGATGCTGACGAAGGGTATGCACTCTCCAATTTTTACCGGATAGATCCTGTCACCTCGATTCGACATGACGTCTATAAGTTCTATCCGATGGATAAAACCTCCATCACACCCGACTACTCCAAACCCTTTGATTACGATCCGTATTACACTGAGATCTATCATGACAAGAACGAGAATTCAACCGTTGATCTCGGAGATGTTCGTCTATCAGAGATTACAGTGAATGAGATGACCTATTACTGCGGTTCCGAAGTAACCGGTGGCAATAACTGGTACATGGAAGCGCCTGTGAATATGATCAGTATCGGTAAGAATGGCGACTTTACCTATGCTGATTCGTCCGTTTTACCCGGTGATGTTGGCTTGAAAGTCACTGTTGACGGTATGGAGGAAGAGATCAATAAAGAAACAAATAATGGCGTACATTCTACTAAGCTCCGCGTAGAGAAGACTTCTGAGATAACGGTTACAGTCAATCCGCCTCCGAAAGAAGGCGAAAAAGTCTATATTACCCTTCAAGACAACCTAGCCAATGAATTTAACGTATTTCGCTATCATGAATGGTTGTTTAACCGATCCTATATCGCTGCTGACTATAATTTTGAAGGTCAGCCGATGAACTGGTTCGGAGATGGCGGTAACTCTGCAGGTATCTGGGAGTATGAGCTGCCTTTCGAGTTTCCCTATATGGGACGGTTTTATAACCGTGTTTTTGTTTCGGAAAAAGGATTTTTAAATCTTTCCGGTATGGCTGGGATGCCAGATTCTATCTCTTCCGCTGATGCCAGGATTATGGTCTATGGCGATGATTTAAGCATCCTGCCCTCGAATCATGCGATGAATATCACGTCTTCCCCTTATAATTATGAGGGAAGAAATGTAGTAAACAGAGATGCAGAGAATATTTATATTCAAAAAACTGACGATTCCGTAATTTTCCGATGGAGAGCGCAAACCCGCTATGAAACCGGTCCTGCGTACGGTTGGCCTACCGCTACCTCCCCCTCCTATTTAAATGGTTCGACAGACCTTGGTTCTTACCGCGCATCCAATGGAAAATACTATGCTCTCATCGATGTGCAAGCTACCTTATTCTCCGACGGTACAATCCTGATGAACTTTTTAAAGGATGTCCCTGCCGACGCAGATCCTATCAATGCACAAGTCAATAAGCTATTTAACCAAGTCAACAACGTCAACCGGAACACCTGGGTTATCGGTGCTCCTATCATTGGTATTACTACCGGTACCAGTGGCTCAACGTCAGTATATAGCAACCTGAAAAATTTAGCTTTAATTGACGGGGTTGCAATTAATGACATTGCTATTCCAAATACATGGACTTATCTGTGGAATATTAATCCAAGATTAAATCAATACTCTGCGGAGCTATGGAAAGTCAATATTACCGATTTTAACAAACCCACTCGCGCCCGTCCGACCAATGAGATTGGTGGTTCCAATTATGACGATTACGATGAATGGAAGCCTTTCGAAGATTTTCGTGTCATTACTGCTGATAATCCCGTTGCTACTTTCCAGTTTACTCCTTACCGAGGCACCTCTCGCGAATCGGGAATACCAGATTGGGTAGAAATACGAGCCTATAAAGACATAGGCGGTTCTACCAATAATCCGAAAGACAGCACGTACACCTACATTCAGAACTATAATTACTCCGATCCCACTGTCTGGGATTCCAAATGGACAAGACCGGAGTACTTCCGATCTCCTTGGGGAGAGTACCAAAAAACAAAATACTTCGTTTACCCTCCGATTGATAGGCTCATTCCGAAAGAACTATCCCATAATTATGACTGTTTTGGGATCGCACGATTGGAAGTAGACGCTGCCCCTATCGAAATAATTTCCGATAAAGCCTGTATTAATCCGCTGGATGAACGACAGCCGATGCTCAATTTGACCCTCAAGAATGCAAATGATCCCGACGATGTAAATGATCCGAACGGTATGCTGATGTCTTCCTGGAGAAGAACCGTCACCCTGACCGGTACGGATGCGCAAGTTGACTTTGGTATCACAGATAGCTGGTATCCCCCGCAATACACTAACTCACCGGTAGGTGCATACTATTTGCGGATTCGAGACGGTGGATTCATCAATGTGTTTAAAGTGGGCGATATCGTATGGATACCCGGACAAGCTTCTCCGTCTGAAGGCGAGTATCGTCGAATAGTCAGGATTGATCTTGCCAACCGTCGTATCTGGTTTGACATGCCATTAGTAAACGCCCATACTCCCGGTTGCCAGGTAGTACCGAACCCGATTATCGCCAACTACAATATTAAGGGCGGCGGTATTAAAGGTATGTTCACCACAATCGGTACTTTTACCAACAACCCGAATGGTGGTATGCAGAGATATATCGTCCAGGTACGAGATGATGGCTCGTATGATTATTGGCGTTGGTACGAGCCGCTCGTGATCGGACAGGTTGTCGGTGCTCTGGATGCACACGATGTTGTGTATTCCTGGCAGCACTGCTCTTCGTTTGACCGATTGGAGAATGTTTGCGGTAACCCGGCTCCGATGCGTACCCCTTTCCCGTATCCGAATCCGAGACCGCCGCTTGGTCTTGAGGATATGGATTGCTCGATCGGACAATCCATGAATGAAATATGCGGCGACGGTTCCGAATTTCCGAAACTCGGAGATTGGAACATCGGCGACCGGTATGGCTTGTTTGGTAACAACGCTGAAAATGGTTTCTACTACCCGAACCCTTGCGCTACACCGGCTCAAGCTTTTGGACCTATCACCACCTGGGGTGTACCTGTTCTAATCACTCCGTACAAAACCCCGGTCACTTCTGAAAATTTATATGATGATGGCGGGAAATGTGTGATCGCTACCTGGCCGCAGGATCCTGCTACTCCTATTAATATCCGTCTATATACCAACACGGCTGTGTTTGATTACAACAGTGCATACGAGCATCCTCCCTATTACGCGCTAGAGCCCGGCATGGGGATTGATTACTGCGGTCAAGTAACCGTCAAAGTTGGCAGACCGAACGCTGACCTGAACTTTACCGATATGGCGATCATCGATCACTCTCTCCAGAATTCCAAGGTGAGTTACACACTCGGTAGCGATGCGTTATCACCTTTACCACCTCCGACTCCGCAGATTGGTGCACGGCACTACCCGATGGCAAGAAACTTCAACCGCGATTTGAGAGCGTATCCTGGTGGCCAGGACCATACCGGACGGGTGGAAGCGACCATTGCCAACTACGAAAACGCCCCTGGTAACAACTGGAATTCTTATCCAGCTATCTGGGAGAATAAATATGTGAAGCTTGGTACGGAATTTATGCCTATGAGTGATTACGGATTGGCATTTTATGTTAAAACTACCACTCCGTATGATCACTATTCATTCTACGCACTAGGTACCCAGAGAATCGTCAGGATGACTATCGAAGGACCGTTTGCATTTCCCAGGACGTTTATGGAGGATCAAACACGCGGATCCGCCCTGACAGGTGATCAATATATGTACAAACTCAGTGCAGGTTATGAGTACAATGATTACCAGAATATACCGATTGATTACGATTTCAGCGGTAAGCTGGTGATCGACTCCTCCAACTCGAATAAATTTGAGCTTAGAAGCGGCGCTTCTCAGTTCTACAATAATGCATTTAAAGCCGGTGCGATTACCCATACCGGACCTTTGGATTTCAAACGCGTTACCAATCCTGGATTCCCATATGATTCGATTACCATACCGGATAGTGAGATCAACCCTTGGCTTTACAACGATGAAAAATGGTTCTATTGGGGGGTGGGACGGTATGACGATGATTTCGGTGCTGCTCCAAATTACGGATTATGTGTCAACCCCGCACAGCAGATGTACTGGATGTTGAATCCGGTCTTTTTGATTGACGAATTAATCCCGGTAGGGAACGGTGATATCAAGATTACGATATTAGCCGCCAATGGGGTTGAGTATACCTACAAAGAGTGTTGTGAAGATCCACCCCTGCAATCTCTACCAGTCCACGGATTGAAAATTAATGACGCTCCCAAAGAGCTAGAGATCGATGAGGACCACTCATTTGATATTACCATCACAGAAGGTAAAATACCTATTCCCAATGCAAAGGACCAAGAAGGAATCGAAGCTTCCGAGCTATGCAATAACGCTGTGATGGTAGCTTGGCAGGACCGTGGCTATTTAGAAATGGGCACCAGACAGTTAGTAGGTATGGGCGATGGTCAATTAGCCAACCCGCCCCGCTCCAGCGTCTGGTACAAGAAATCCTTTCAATATCCGGAAGGGTATGACCTGAACGAAGATGGAAAGATATCTTTTGCCGATTATGAAACCGAAGTGCTCGGTACGTATGATATGGCTACCAATACCTGGTCTTCCGGAGTGATTGACGGGCGTACCTTTATGCGAGAAAATGGCGAGTATTCGCTGGATTTTTCGGAAGCTAACGGCTCGCGGATCACCACAATAGGCTATGATTTCGGTGGCATACCGGACGAAGCCGGTACTTTTGACAAAAAGCAGGACCATATCATCAGCCAGTACGAGACAATACCGATCTATATCAACGCATATAAATACGGAGATGATGACAGCAGCCGTGATTTCGGACCATTATGGAAACCATTTGCTCCGAGCGAGTACTCCCATGAAGTATATCTGGCAGGTATGACAAAGATCATGCCGGCTCCACGAAACGAATTGGTTATCAGTTTCGGACCGGATCCTATCACCGCCGGCGTGACACCAGAGCTGGTTGATCCTTCCAAGCCATTGACATTCGAAGTGATGGATGACCAGGGTAATCCGGTTGATTTGACGATCGGAATTCCTGACAAACATAATATTGTCAAAGCATTAGATAGAAACGTGTGGAATATTCTGATTCAGGATCCGCACCCCGATAATAGAGATTTTTATGGCGTTGGTGCAAAGCTGACGCAGTACTACTGGGTACGAACTGATTTACATAACAATGATTCCACGCTGTATGATAACGAATCGATCTATTTTTCTACGATGACGCCGTTTGATCCGATTCGTGTCGATTTTACAGAGTCAAACAAAGGCAAATACACATTCTTCAATTTCTGCGCCAATGACGCCGGAAGTTTCCCTGTCCGCTTCTACACACCGGATAGACGAAGATACGGAGAGACGACTGTCTCCGTGAAACTGCCCTCGATTAATTACCAGATCGTGAACAATGAAGACCCCTCCAAAACTGTGTTTGAAGTGCCAGGTAGCCCTGATTTTATCATGACAGCAATGGATAGACGGGTATACACTGTCTCGGTACAGGTGTTTGATGCGCAAGGGGATATCCTGAAAGGGACCGTAGGCGCTTCGATCTGTGAAGGGACAGATGATGCGAGGATTACCGTATCGAATACGTTCTTGCGGAATTTCCAGTACCGAGCTCTCAGTGCGCCACGATACTATAATTTGATAGGATTGGATAAAAACCTAAACGGCGCAATTGACCTTCTGAACCATGAAAGGGTCAATGTTGACGGCTTCCGTGGCGGGTGGTTATACTATACCGGATCCATTCTGACGTCTGGTGGCTGGTATTCTACCACGCCGATTAGTGACATACCCCCTGAAGATAGGCAGTACGACTCCGGTTGGGGATTAGGTTGTATCTATAACTCGCTCTATAAAGGTGGATACTGCTTCCCTGATGTGAACAAAGACCAGATATTAACTTTCCATGATTCTATCAGTTTGGACCAAGAAGGAAGAGCCTCATTCCTTTATTATGCGAATGATATGGGCTTGACTGAAAGCTTCCTCGGTTGTTTCATCGGAAAGAACCGGTTGACTACCAATCCCGCTTGGAACGATGTTGCTGGCATACCTGCCTTTGATGCGTACGGACCGGAAAACGTCTTTTATCGTTTCCGGTACGGCGGACAGCGATTCTTTCAAAACTCCTACTCGATGTTCCGGCTTGATTGGGATGCTCATCCAGATTTATTCGTCAGTATTAAGGGACCGGAGTTCCGATTCTTAGAGGGGCGTACCCGATTACCGATGAGCAAAGAACTATTAGAACCGAATTATTACGATTTGGTATACGGAGTAGAGAATCATATTATCGTACAAGCATACCAAGCAGATTCACGTGACTTGCCTTTGAAAGAAAACGGTAGAATACTATTTTTGGGTGGTCGTGCGGAAATGAATGTGGAAGGTCAGATGAAAATGGGTCCTGATAAAGTACCTGAGACCTATATCAAAATGACGCCAGCCGGTACAGGAACCGCTCTCGGTACCATTCGATACATCCTGCTAAAAGGCGGTTTCGGTCAGTACGAAGACATTGACGTAGGTTTGAACGAATACTCTAGATTTGATGTCGCTACCGGATTGGGAATTGAAGTCAATCCGTTGGGAGACCTGTTACCCAAGAATAAAATCACTTTGCAGATCAAAGTGACCGATATCGCGACCAAAAAACCGATTGAAAGCGCAGATGTCCGTGTCATCGGCGCTGGTACCAACGAAAAAACCCGATCGAACAGCGAAGGCGTCTGTACGCTTGATATCACACCTTCCGATGAAGGTATGTTGATAATCACAGCCGAGAAAGCCAAAATGATTAAAGGCGAGACGACCTTATATGTCGGGAAAGACAAGCGAGAAATCTTCCTGAATATGGAATCCACACCCGTTTTGACCAACAAAAAACAGATTCAATTAACCGGTATCACGAAACCAAACCTGATCGTGTCAGCAAATGGTATCAAGACAGAATCGGATAAAACTGGGAAATTTACCCTTACTATTACCTTGATGGAAGGCAAGAATACTATTCTTATTCAGATCAAGGAAGAGGAGAAAATCTTTGAAGACACGATCGAGATTGTACTTGATTCTATTCCACCCGTGCTGACTGTAGAGAAAATCGGACAGCAAGTCGGTGTTTCCTCAGTGGTTTTACGCGGCACTGTCAATGAAGAGTCTGTCATTACCTGCGGCGAAAAAGTACTTGAACAAAAAGACGGAGCATGGACAGTCACTTTACCGGTCGTTTACGGAAAGAATCAGTTTTCGTTCCGAGTGACTGACAGTGCTGGCAATGAGGTAACGACAAACCATGAGGTTTATGTGTATCGAAAGCGTGTGATTGAACTGCAGATTGGCAGCAAAACGGTCTATCAGGATGGTCTGCCGGCTCAGACATTGAGTGTTGCGCCTTTTATTAAAGCGAACAGAACGATGGTGCCTCTGCGTATGATAGCAGAATCTTTCGGCGCTGAAGTGTCCTACCAAGCATCATCCAAAAGTATTACGATACGATACAAAGAAAAAGAGATCCGATTGATTATCGGTTCTAAACAAGTGAGTGTGAACCAGGACGTGATGTCGTTGGACGTCGCTCCTGAAATAGTCCAGAGCGTAACGTTTGTTCCTTTACGTTTTATTACGGAAGCCTTGGGTGTGAGTGTGGAGTGGGTAGAATCTACTCGTACGGTTGTTATCGTCGATCTAATCTAAAGGCAAACCGAAAAAGGAGTGGGTAGGATGAAAAGAATAGTTAGTATTTGTATAACCCTGATTCTATGGTTTGGCATGTTGCCAATGAGTGGAAACTATTCGTCTTTGGTCTGGTCTGCCAATACCGGCAACAAACAGGCAACTTTTATTGCGAAGGCGTTACATCGGGCTGGATATAAAGCCGATGGCACACCAATCGACCCTGACTCTGCGGATAGCACCAAGGCCTCTGCTTCAGGAAGGTTTTTCCCGTGGGAATTTACCAGAGGCAGCAGTTGGGGCAGAAAAGAAGTCTATATGCCCGGTTCGCCGGTGTATTGGTTTGAGTTGTTTCTCACGATACGCGCGGATGGTGGAAAAAGCAAACCAGAAAACAGATGGGTAGGTGTCATTGACTCCTCCTTCAATCTATGGTTAGATCCTGACGGCAATTTCCATGACTCCAACTACGACGTGGTGTCTGATAAAGATCATCCTGCTTTTATACCCGGACGGTGCGAAAACAATCCACGCGCTCAGGTTGATCCACTATCCAATACCCAGGGACCTTATGTGTTGAATACGAGGGATCCAAACTACAAGAACGATATTTATTTCTATGATAAACTGCAGACCGGTAGAGCTTGGAGAATCGGTTGGATTGATATGGTAGACTATATTGCAGCCGGTAACAGTGATGCTACAGGCATCTTATCCGACGGTATCGTGAAGGATGGCGATTGGGACTTGCGTATGGAGCAATTTCGATTCCGTAACAATGGCAATGAAGTTACCATTGGGACGACTACTTATCAAGTAGCTGACTATCTTGAAGAGTGGCATGCAGAGAATGTCAATCAAAATGGCATCTACGATTGGCCAGAATTCATCTACTCACTTGGCTCCAATCATACCCAGGATCCGAATACCGAATTGACTGTACGGAACTCTGTCCAACCTGGTGATGAAAGAATCACGATGGTGTCCGTACTATTGGACGGTGAGACCTATACCTACAACCCAGGATCCATTGTCGCAGCTACTGATAAAGACGTGGGAATGAAGCTGATCAATTTTGCAGATAACGGCAACCCGGTGATTGAGGAAGGGGAGGAGATCCACACAGGAATCGCCTCCAAATACTCTCTTGGAAATTTTATTTATATGAAGTTGAACGGTGTACCGAATCCTGAAGTACAGACTGGTGATATACGTCTATCCAATGTGAATACAAGGCAAGACGACAATGGTTTGATTGGCAATGGCATGTTTGCGAATGACGTGATGGTCTTTGCCGAAGTACTAGAAGCCAATTGCAATGGCTCCGAAAAATACGACCTTTCTGTAGAAACAGATATCTGGCTCGGAGTGAATCCTTCCGTGACTTCTGCAAGAATATTCTCTGCGAATAGAAACGTGGCGCCTCAGTCTCAACGGATTCAGAAATCAACCGTTATGGATTCTTCCGGAAAGGAATTCATCGTTCCAGCTACGACTTTTAACGATATCAGCTTGGATTACCGCGGGTATCTGGGCGTAGAAATATTTGCAGATAACGGTATTGATGCAAACATAGGAGCGAATATACCCACGCTTCAACCGGTGGCTCAGAATGCCTCGGATGACTATCATAACGGTAAAGTAGGCGAAGAATTCATCGGCACCAAAGATGGGAACTATGCCTTTGATCGCGACACCGTTTTATACAGTTTTAAATCGATCGACTTTTATCATGATGTGAATGCACCGGATAGTTTCAGTACGAATCCGGAGGACCCCGATTATTATGAACCGCACTATGGCTGCGGAGAGGCGTTTTACCGCAAGGAGATGTACGCACTGGACAGCCCTCTTCCGGTACCACCTGATGGGATATACCGAATTGAGACGGGCGATATTCGTTTATCCACGGTGACCGTAGAACGAAACGGTCAGCGAGTCACCTATCAGCCAAAGTCTCATGTTATGCCAGGTGATCTGGACTTAGGTCTTACTCTGTTTCAGGTGTCGCCATTGCTAAAGTTTGCAGATGACCCTGATTTTGATATATATGGCGAGTACGATGAAGGAGAGGTCCTCTACGAATCCGAAGATGCAGCCGTCAACAGTGGCGATAAGCGATTGACCGAGATGGATTTTGGAGGGAAACACTACCCATGCAACAGTTCTGTAGATGATTATGATTTTTGGATCCGACAGGCACAGCTCCATATGATGAGCATGGGAAAAGCCGGGGATGGAAGAGCCATTGATATGGAAGTGATGCCGGGTTTGCTTGATATCGACATTCAATTGGACAAACCGTTTCAGGTAGAACAGACAACTCATATTACCGCCAAGCTCAATAGCCCGATCGGAAAGGACGATCAAATCCATCTGGTAGTGAAAGAGCCTGAAGTACCCGGGTTCGGTGGCGTACCTGCACCGACTGCGTACTATCAAGAGTCTGTCTTGACTCACGAGTGGCTTCCAAAAGTACCGGAAGGCGAAGATGAGTGGAACTACCGTGTAGCGTTGAATTTCGATACCCGAAGAACTCCGTACTCCCCGACTTGGTGGCCGATCAGTTATGCATCCGGTCGATGGTCGGATCCGTTAATGTACATGACAGTATCAGATTACTCTTATTATGGTATTACCGGCGACCAGCGTCGTACCCCACTCGGCGGACCAAGGCGAGGCCCCTATGCGTTTGATCTGCCTACCACTCCTGGCGGTGCATTTATCTTCCCGTTTCTTAGCACAAAATATAGGCGTATCTGGATTGACCCGCTACCGGTTATCCAGCTGAATAATGGCGGGGGACCGATCGGTACTATCGCGCAACCATGGTGGAGCGTAGATTACTATATGGGGCACTACTATGATGCGTATTCTTGGATGTATCCGACCAGC
>Ga0307363_1000057_pt1 | contig 14319 bp, 11 predicted proteins | sample AAT_RA_Asp2_MT_FD_194613 | JGI IMG/M metagenome (GOLD analysis project Ga0307363, IMG submission 194613) | Metatranscriptome of enriched activated sludge microbial communities from anaerobic digester in WTTP, New Holstein, Wisconsin, United... | ecosystem: Engineered > Bioreactor > Anaerobic >...
CATCCAGCTGGCGCAGCTCGACTGGCCGGCGAGCATCACCGAGCACCTGCGCTACTTCGCCAACACCGGCGGCCGCATGCCGCGCGAAACCCTCGCGGCGCTGCGCGCACGGATGCCGAAGACAAAACCCTTCCTGATGTACGGCCTGACCGAAGCCTTCCGCTCGACCTTCCTGCCGCCAAGCGAGGTCGACAAGCGCCCGGACTCGATCGGCAAGGCCATCCCCAACGCCGAAATCCTCGTCCTGCGCGAGGATGGTTCGCCCTGCGCACCCAACGAGCCGGGCGAACTCGTCCATCGCGGCGCACTGGTCGGCATGGGCTACTGGAACGATCCTGAAAAAACCGCCGAGCGCTACAAACCGCTGCCAACCACCACACCCGGCCGCGAACCCGGCCTCGTCATCCCCGAACTGGCCGTTTATTCCGGCGACACGGTGCGCATGGACGAAGAAGGCTTCCTGTACTTCATAGGCCGGCGCGACGAAATGATGAAGACTTCCGGCTACCGCGTCAGCCCGACCGAAGTCGAGGAAGTCCTCTACGCGACCAAACTGGTCGGAGAATGCGTTGCCTTCGGCGTCGACCACGACACGCTCGGCCAGTCCATCCAGGTCATCGCCACCCCCCCCGACGGTAGCGAACTCGACGTGCAGGCCCTCCTCGCCGAATGCCGCAACCGCATGCCGGCATACATGGTCCCGCACGGCATCGACGTGCGGAACGGACCGCTGCCGCGCAACCCGAACGGCAAAATCGACAGGAAGACGCTGTCGACCGAATGGATCGACAACAAGCGGTAAGCGACTGCCATGACGACAAGAACCACCGCCGCCCGGGACACCGCACCCACTTACCCCCTGCCGAGAAGGGATCGAGGGGGGGTAAGCAACGGTTCTTTCACTCGACCAGCGCAGCCGACCACTCCCAGCCGCCCCTTGTCAGACTACCGTATGTACACATCGGCAATGCTCCGTCATCCCGGCGAAGGCCGGGATCCAGTTTGTGCTCCGAAACCCTGGATTCCGGCCGACGCCGGAATGACGAGCCTTCTATAAATCAACGCCCATTTTCATGACCATCCCCCGTCCTACCCACGCCCCCATGCCCCAGTTCCCCGTCGACAACGGCGAACTCCTGGTCGGCGGCATCCCGCTCACCCGCCTCGCGGCGCGCGTCGGGCAAACGCCTTTCTACGCCTACGATCGCCAGTTGCTCAACCAGCGCGTGGCCGCCCTGCGCGCCGCCTTGCCGAACACGGTGAAGATCCACTACGCGATGAAGGCCAATCCGATGCCGGCGCTCGTGGCGCACATGGCATCGCTGGTCGACGGCGTCGATGTCGCCTCCGGCGGTGAGCTGAAGGTTGCGCTCGACGCCGGCGCCAATCCACGCGAAGTGAGCTTCGCCGGCCCCGGAAAGAGCGAGACCGACCTGCGGCGAGCCATCGCTGCCGGCATTCTGATCAATATCGAATCGTTCCGCGAAGTCGCCGAACTCGCCCGCATCGCCGCCGAAACCGGCTACCCGGCCCGCGTCGCGGTGCGCGTCAATCCCGATTTCGAACTCAAGAGTTCCGGCATGAAGATGGGCGGCGGCCCCAAGCAATTCGGCGTCGATGCCGAGCGGGTTCCCGAGTTGCTCAAGGAGATTGGCCGCGCCGGTCTCGCATTCGAAGGACTTCACCTCTTCGCCGGTTCGCAAAATCTCAAACCCGAAGCGATCGTCGAAGCGCAGCAGAAGAGTTACGAACTCGCCCGGACGCTGGCCGCACAAGCCCCCTCTCCCGTGAAGACCCTCAACCTCGGCGGCGGCTTCGGCATCCCCTACTTCCCCGGCGAACAGCCGCTCGACCTCGCCCCCATCGCAGCCAACCTCGCCGAGCTGGCGCAGCGCGCCAAGAACGACTTCCCGCAGGCTGAACTGATCATCGAACTCGGCCGCTACCTCGTCGGCGAAGCCGGCCTGTACGTGGCACGCATCATCGACAAGAAGGTTTCACGCGGACACGTTTATCTCGTCACCGACGGCGGCCTGCATCACCACCTCTCCGCCTCCGGCAACTTCGGCCAGGTCATCCGCAAGAACTACCCGGCCGCCATCGGCAACCGCATGGCGGCGACCGAAACCGAAACTGCCACCGTCGTCGGTCCGCTGTGCACCCCGCTCGACCTGCTGGCCGACCGCATGGAACTCGCCAAGGCCGAGGTCGGCGACCTCGTGGTCATATACCAATCCGGCGCCTACGGCTTCACCGCCAGCCCGCAGGGCTTCCTGAGCCATCCAGCGTGCGTCGAAGTGCTTGTCTGACAGTTGAGTTGGAATTAACAACGTGAGCGGAATGATCCCCTTGAAAATTGCGCGTTTCAACTCAGATGCATTTAGGTTCCCTCCCTCACGGGCGCCCGCGTTTCCGTGCCGGATACAATTCAAAGCCAGCTGGCAGAGAGATTCCTTTCCAGCCACGCGTGCAAATACAGGAGTATTCCGCAGTTTCAGGCGCGGACGTTATGCCTTGGCGGAAGCCTACCGATTGGCGGGACTGACCCACGAAACAGCCTTGCTGGCGCCGGCCTATCATTGCCTGACAATGCTCGACGGCGCCGTCAATCTGGGGGCGGATATTCTGCTCTACCCGCTCCGTCCCGACCTTTCGGTCGACCTCGATGAACTGGACAAACTCGTCCGCAATTACTCGCGGCCGGTCAGGGTACTGTTGGCTACCCATTTTTTTGGAATCCTCCAGGACTTTCGCGACATCAGGCAGTGGTGCGAGGCGCACGACATAGTTTTGGTCGAGGATTGCTCCCACGCTCTTTTTACCGAGGAATTCCAGACAAGAGGCGCCGGCGTTCTTGGAAAATACGTAGTTTCCAGCCCCTACAAGTTCATCGCTTGCGAGGACGGAGGACTACTTTATGCACGGGAGGGGCACCTTCTCAACGACGTCAGCACACACCACCCTAGCCTGACCGAGGAGCTTCGCGGACTAAAGCACGTGATCGATAATCACTGGGCGGACCGAACGATGCCACACGGAGTCGACGAGATCAACGGCCAGATAGCCAGTTTTTCCGATTTGCGGGAGCCACCTGCAGATGTAGAAATCGTCCAGTACGACCGTCCCTCGTACTCATTTTCTGCTGCCAACCGAACCAAATCAGCACTGCGTTTTTCCGAATGGCTTATCCGCCACTCCCCTCTTGCAGAAAACGCCCGGCAGCGACGAGCGAATTTTCTTCACTGGGTCGAAGCCGTCGAAGGCCTGCCGCATTGCCGGGCGCTCTATGGCAATCTGCCAGAAGAGTGCGTTCCCTACATGTTCCCCCTCTACCTCGACCATCCTGATCCGCATTTCAACTGGCTGAAGAGACTTGGGGTTCCGCTGTGCCGTTGGAACAACCTCGTCGTATCTAGCTGCCCCGTATCTGATCAATATCGCCTGCACCTGCTCCACCTTCCCTGCCACCAATCGCTAAGTGAAGAACAAATGGCATGGATGATTGCCGCAGTACAGGCAGTCATGCGGCAACCGCTTCCGGAGGAATGTTGATGGGATGGGAGTTCCATTCGGCGAAATCCGAGTTTGGCCGGCATGCGGAAGACTGGGATCGGCTGAACCAGAGACTATGTAAGGGACATCCTTATTTCGATAGCCGCTTTGTCGGTGCTTTGGTCGATCACTTTGGTACCGGACACGAAATACTCTGCCTGTATCGCAAGGATGACATCGTCTCTGGAGCGCTTATCCTGCAACCGAGCGGCTGGGGGCGATGGACATCCTTCCGGCCGTCGCAAGCGCAAATCACTGCCGTCCTGCTTGAAGATGCGCACCTGCTGCCGCTTCTGCTCGCATCGCTGCCCGGACTCGCCTGGACCATCGAACTGCTCGCCGTAGATCCACGTTATTCGCCCGTTTTTCAGGTTCCGGATATGGCCAACATCGTATCGGCACATGCCTACACGATCGGCGTTCACCCGAATCTACGCTTTGAGGACTATTGGAACCAACGACCCAAAAAACTCAAGGCAAATATGCAGCGTTACTTCAATCGCTTTGAGAAGGAGTTCGGGTCGCCAAGGCTTGTCCGAATCGTCGATAAGGAAGAAATGGAGACTGGCGTCAAGCGCTTTGGCAACATCGAATCCGCTGGATGGAAAGGTATTGCCGGCACCGCAATTTCCAGCGATAACGCGCAGGGGGCTTTCTACACGGACATCATGTACCGGTTTGCGGCCACCGGCCAGGCGGCGGTCTACGAAATCGAAACGGCAGAGGGGCTCACAGCCTCCAGGTTGGTGATAGAAAACGAACGGATGACCGTTTTCCTCAAAACCACATACGACGAAGCCTTATCCCAACTCGCTCCAGGCCGCATCATGCTTCATCAGGTCATCCAGGAACGGCTGACCAACCAACCCGGACAGTCCATCGAGTTTTATACCAACGCCACGCGTGACCAGAAGGAATGGGCAACTTTCGGTTGCACTATTCAGAATATCCAGATCTTCCGGAGCGATTGTTTTGCCAACGGTTTCGACGTTCTGAAGGCAATCAAAAACTCTCTTCACGCTACGAAAGAAAGAAACGCCGTTCCTGAAGAAATAAGTATCGGCTCTTGTCCGGACATCGAATCCCTCAATTCAGCAGGAGTGTCATCCGAGCAATTTGCGCCAGGTAACGATATCGAAATCTCGCTCGGCTGGTTCGGGCTGCTTCAAAAAACGGTATTCCCTGACGATCCCGGTATTCGCTATTACCACGCTACTGACAGCAACCGGGAAACCATCGTTCTGCCAGTCCGGTTGGCCAAGTACGGAATGGTCAACAATATCGAGGCGCTGAGCAACTTCTATGCCTCGCTGTATTCACCGCTGCGGACGACGGGAAGCGACGGATTTATTCTGCGTCACTTGCTTTCCAAAGCCACTGAGGAGTTCGGAAGAGCGCACGTCATGCGTTTTGCTCCGATGGATTCCGCGTCTCCGGCCTACGCCCATCTCCTTAACGAACTCCGCGCAATCGGTTGGATCCCATTCAGTTTCAGCTGTTTCGGCAATTGGTTCCTCGATGTCAAAGACAATTGGGAAGGCTATTTGAGGCGAAGAAGCGCCAACCTGCGCAGTACGATCAAAAGAAGAAACAAAGAATTCGCCGCATCTGGCGGCACCCTGGAGGTAACGGCCCGCCAGGAAGGAGTTGAGCAGGCGATAGCCGCATTCCAGGAAGTGTATTCCGCCAGTTGGAAAGCGCCGGAACCTTATCCGGAGTTCATACCATCCTTGATCCGCCACCTGGCGGCTATAGGATTGTTGCGGCTTGGGATTGCGCGCCTGAACGGCAAAGCGGTGGCCGCCCAACTCTGGATCGTCTGCGGTAGCAAAGCGAGCATTTTCAAACTGGCTTACCACGAAGACTATGCGGCGTATTCGCCGGGCACAGTGTTAACTGGCTACCTTCTGCGACATGTCATAGATCACGATCATGTGACAGAGGTGGACTTTCTGCAAGGCGACGACGCACACAAACGTATCTGGATGAGTTCAAGGCGAGAGCGCTTCGGTATCGTTGCCTACAACCCAAGGACAATTATCGGCTTTTTCATGTTCGCAAAGGAAGCTTTGTGGCGCTGTGCAAAAAGAATGAGCCACAAAAAATATGCACATCCAGAACGCGCAAGAGTTGCTAATGGCGCTAAATGAATGCTCGAAATTGGATTCGGCAGACCTCGTCTGGCAGTGTCGATAAGTGCTAACTGGCAACAGAAATATCGAATGAAAGTCAAAGATGGCAAGAGAACAAATCTATAGGCATCGCACTGCGTGGATCGTTGTCCTTCTATCGCTGATTGCAGCTTCGGGGAACGCTTCAGAAGCCCCCCTCGTTGATAAAGGAAAGATCATACGGGTTGGGCCAAGCCGCGAGGTCAAGACCCTGGCTGCCGCTTCCGCGCTTCTGAAGGAGGCAGGCACGATTGAGGTCGATGCAGGTGAATACCGCGCAGATGTGGCCGTCTGGAAGCAAAACAATCTGACGCTGCGTGCTGTAGGAGGCCGTGTAAAGTTAATCGCTTCAGGCGCGGCGGCTGAAGGTAAAGGAATATGGGTCGTTCGTGGCGGCAGAATTGAAGTTGACGGCTTTGATTTTCTTGATGCCAAAGTGCCCGATCGAAACGGTGCCGGCATCCGGTTTGATCGCGGTCACCTTATCGTCCGCAACAGCGCGTTTATCAACAATGAAAACGGTATTCTGACGGGCGGCGACAAGGACTCGATCCTGGAGATCGAGAACTGCGAATTCGGCAACAACGGTTCCGGCGATGGGAGAACCCACAATCTGTATGTGGGTTCCATCAAACGTCTTTCAGTGACGGGAAGCTACTTTCACCATGCTCGCGTCGGGCACTTGCTCAAGAGCCGCGCAGCAGAAAACCATATTTTTTACAACCGGCTGACTGACGAAATTGGCGGCCGGGCCAGCTATGAGCTTGAGTTCCCGAGCGGCGGAATAGCCTATGTCGTTGGAAACGTAATCCAGCAAGGGTCGCAGACGGAAAACCCGCACATCATCTCCTATGCGGCAGAAGGGTACAAATGGCCGGACAACGAGCTCTACCTCATCAACAACACACTGGTAGACAACCGGCCCAACAACGGCGTCTTTCTCAGAATCAAACCCGGTAACGTGAAAGTTCAGGCCATCAACAACCTACTTGTCGGCAAAGGGAAACTCGACTCTGCAGGTCCCGGTCATTATCAGAACAACACCAATGTAGACTGGGGCGAGTTCGTGCGCGCCCAACGTGAGGATTTTCGTCTCGTCAAGGACTCCAAATTGATTGGCAAGGGAATCAATCCCGGCATTGCGAACGGGGTCAATCTCAAACTGGTCAAAGAATACCGGCACCCCCGAGGAACGGCCCCGATCGCGAATCCTTTGCTAAATCCGGGAGCCATGCAATCTGTTGATCAATCAGAGTCCCGACAAAAGCAGCGCTGAGATATGAGATCTGTTATGCGGGACGCTCGATACGGAGGAATCCTCGCTGCTGTAACAGTAGCGGCGATCGCTGGTTTTTTTGCGGGGAATTCCTACGTGTCGCGTTCGGTTTCCGATGACAACACGCGCTTCATAGAGACACAAAATGGGCACTCGCGCCGTCTCGACCGCGGAAGTTCAGATGGCCGAATCGTTTTTCTTGGAAGCAGTACGTTTCAGGGGCTGGACACCTCGGCCGTTACGCCTGTTGGACTTAACCTCTCGGTGAGTGGCGACACTCTTTCAAACCTGGTCAGACGCGCTTCCGAATGCCGGTCGCTGGCAACGGCACGTGCAGTTATCATCAACATCGGACTCAACGATCTGAGCAGACGTGCAACCAACCAGAAACCAAGATCGAGTCACTGTTTGCTCTCGTTCCTGCGCTTACCCCCATTGTCTTGGTTGGCGTCCAGACCGTTACGGCGACAAAGAAACCTGCCGCTTGCAATGGGGATGGGGTACGGCTATCAGAATTGATTGCCGCTTTGAACGATCAGCTTATAAGGGCTTGCAATGACAGGAAGCTTTGCCAATTTGTCGAGAATCCAATCGCTTCAACCCGGGATGAAGCCGCTCGGAGAGACATGATGGAAGCGGACGGAATTCATCTCTCGACGACCGGTTACGCACTTCTTGCATACAAAATCAGAAATGCGCTATCTAACCTCGGCATGCCTGGCCTCCAGCCCGAAAGCTAACCCGATGAAAAGCGCCGCCTTGTCACGCAACTATTCTCTCGACGCCGCCAGAGGCGTTCTGATGACGCTTGGCGCCTTTGTTCATGCATCGAACATTTATTCAGTAGCAGGAGACTGGCTTATAGGAGATGGAGAAGGCATCTATTTTTTTGACCTTGTCTTTCAAAGCATCTCCCTTTTCCGTATGCCGACTTTTTTCTGGATTTCCGGTTTTTTTTGTGCGATGACTTTTGAATACTACGGAAGTGGTGGTTTGATCCGAAAAAGATTACCAAGAATTCTTGTTCCTCTTGTGGTGACATGGGGGACGCTAAATGTTGCACAAGTTTGCTTTTTAGCTTGGTTTCGTGGACAGGACGTGTTTGAAGCAGTATCGGCGGGAGTTCCGGTGTATCACTTGTGGTTTCTGATAGACCTCATGGTTTTCATTGCTTTCGCTTCTCTTGCCTTGCCGTTGCTCAAACACACTTCGTCCCTTGCCAAGAAGACTGAATCGCTGACGGTTTTTCCCACTTTGATCGCTTTGACGCTTGTTACGTTTCTTATTTCAGCAATTACCCGTTCTTCTGGCATGGCCTATGAACCGATCCTGCAACTGACTAGCCTTTTTCGTCTTTCCAAGTACGCTCCTTTTTTCATTGTCGGCGTCCTAATGTACAGTCACGATGGATTGCGGAAAACGTTTTTGCACGTCCCTTTGATAACACTATTTATTGCGCTACCTACCGCTCTATTTGTACAAAAGTTCTCGCAAAATCAGAGCATTATTGTGAGAGAAACCGCCCATTTCGTGGAGATACTTATGGCATGGATCAGCGTTGCCACTGTGTTAAGCCTATTCCGTGATTTGTTTAAGAATGAAAGTCCGCTAACCCGATTTCTGAGCGATTCAGCCTACACCGTGTACCTCTTTCACCATATCCTGGTTGTCGTAGTGGGCTGCGCCCTGATTCAATATTCATTCGATTCCTGGCTGAAGTTCCTTTTTGTTTGTGTTACAAGCTTAGGCTTTTCAATGCTGGTGCACATGGCTCTTATTCGACAAAGCCATGTGGCCCGCTTCCTATTTAATGGCAAGTCGGTTTGACAACAAGAATCGTCACAGATCCGCCAATCTGAGCGGAGACTTAGGAGGTTTCCTCATGTCCAGACGTTTATTTCAAAGTACATTTCTTCCAAAGGTCTTTGTTCGGTTTCTCATAGTGATCGGACTCGTTGCCTGGACTAGCTTCACGTATGCCAGAAAGCCCAAGGACATTGAAGAGTCGGAAATGCAACTGATCCCGGCTTACTGTCCGGACACCATGGGATTCCAATATGGCGATGCCTACACGAGGACATCGCCTAGGGCAAGTCACTGGGTTGCTCTCATGGGCGATAGTTTCTGGCACATGCATCATTATTGCTGGGGAATGATTAATTTGAATCGTGCCAGGAGAGCCGGAGTTCCGGCGCAAGCCAAGAGAGGGCTATTGGAAGAAGTGAGGGGCGATTTCCAGTATGTCACAAACAACTCTCCAAAGAACTTTGTGATGTTGCCCGAAGTTTATACGCGGCTTGGTGAAGTTGAATTGATGCTCCAGCAGCCAAACAGGGCACTTATAGCGTTTCAACGTGCTGCTCAGCAAAAGCCGGATTATTGGCCCGCCTATTCCCATTGGGCGGAATACCTCATAAGAGTGGGCAAACGTCAGGAAGCCCTGAAAACAATCATTGCCGGCTTGGCCTACTCACCTGAATCAAAAGTCCTGCTGGAGTTGTTCAAGGTTTCGGGTGGAAAACCTTCCGATATGCCTGCTCCGATCAGAAAAACTGAACCGCTAGCAGATACGGAAGACAGCGCGGAATCAGACGATAATTTATCTGGCGAAAAGAAAACAACGAATTAGCTCCCCTTCGAGTATTTCCGACACAACATATCCCAATGATTTCTTCAGGTTAATCTTTTGAGTTCAATCAGACGTTCGCTTGCCTATTCAATAGCTAACAGTTACCTGGCTTTGCCTCTTCAACTGCTGGGTACCATGATCATCTCGCGTCTTCTAACCCCAGCCGAAACGGGGGTTTTCGCTGTCGCTGCTGTGTTCGCCGCCTTTGCAAGTACGTTCCGGGATTTCGGAGTCGCTGAATACCTAATCCAGGAAAAGGAACTGGATTCGGACAAGATTCGAGCGGCTCTTGCGGTCAACATCGCTGTCTCATGGCTGATGGGGATTTCTCTCTTCTTCGGAGCGCCGTTCGCTGCTGCTTTTTACGATAGCCAAGGGGTTGGCGAGGTCATGCGCGTACAGGCCTTCAACTTCATCCTGATACCGTTCGGCGCCGTAACCATGGCCAACTTTCGGCGGCAGCTTGATTTCAGGCCGATTTTTATAGCGGGAATCCTTGGCAATGTGACGACATTCATTGTTTCGATTGGCTGTGCCTTCAGTGGTATGAGCTACATGAGCCTCGCCTGGTCCTCTCTCGCGGGAGTTATTGTGACGGTTTGCGTATCAATGTGGTTCCGTCCAGCCGACTTTCCACGTTGGCCCGGAGTCCGCCACATTGGCCGTGTAATTCATTTCGGGAAATTCGCCAGCGGTATCTATGTTTTCGGGCAACTCGGGGCCGGCGCACCGGAAATGATCCTGGGGCGGATTCAAGGCATGGTGGATGTCGCTTTGTATAGCCGTGCGAGTGGTCTCATAGAAGTCTTCAACCAAACGGTAATGCGCGCCATCATGCCTGTATGCCTCCCTTACTTTGCGAAAAGCAATCGCGAAGAAGGCTCGGTCGTCAAAGGCTATCTTGCGAGCATGTCCTACCTTACGGCAATTGGTTGGCCATTTTTGGCTTTCGTCGGAATTGAAGCCTACGCGGCCATCCGCATCATGTACGGGGTACAGTGGATGGAATCCGTACCGCTGGCGCAGATACTCTGCATCGCAGGTGCAATCAACATGGTCCACCGCCTATCAAAGGAAGTCTTGATTGCTTGCGGCGATGTCAAACAAAGCAACATGCTGCAGATCATTACGCAATTCACGCGCATCGCGGGACTGTTTGCGGTTATACCTTTCGGATTGATCGGAGCATGCTGGGGCTACCTCGCCGGATCCATTGCCGGAGCTCTGTATGCACAGTGGCTGCTGGCCCGGATGATCGGCCTGACGAGTCAAGGCGTACTAAAGACTTGCCTACCGAGTGTCGGCATTGCCTGTTTCAGCATCTTGCCAATTTCCGTATGGACTGTTGTATCTGGTATCTCCGAAAGCAACTTCCCGGAACATGCCTTCGGTGGAGGCGCCATGACAGGATTGTGCTGGTTGGCAGCGCTCCGCTTCCTCAAGCATCCGCTCTGGAAAGAAGCGGTGGAGTTGTCCAAGAAAGCCCTCTGCAAATTGCGCCCTGCCCCGTAAACGCCAGGAACACTCAAATCAGATAGTCACCCCGGCGAAAGCCGGGGTCCAGTTCGTTGACCTTGCTGGATTCCCGCTTTCGCCGGAATAATGACATTGCGACATAAATTCACCCAAATCAAGAACTCACACTAGAGCCATCCCATGAACGCAAAATTATCCGGCCAACTCGACCTCAATAGTCTGCGCGACGCGACCCGCGCTCGGACTCTCATCGAATCTCTGGACTTTCAATGTCGTGACACGGCACGGGACGCGAATGTTGCCTGCGCGATCATCGGTACACCACGATTCACTGAGACCGAGGCCATCAGTGCCGCTCGCTCCGGCGGACCGGCTGCCGGCCTGTTGAACGCATGGAACAAGCACGACGCGAACCTCACCGGAAAAATGCACGGCAACTACGCCCTAGCGGTCGTCGATGCTCGTTCGCACTCTGTTTTTCTGGCAGCGGACCGGTTCTCCGTCCAGACCCTGTGCTACCGCATCGAAGGAAGCACGATATCCTTCTCGGACCGTGCCGACTGCGTGGCAGGTCGTGGCGACGACATCGACCCTCAGGCGCTGTTCGACTACCTCTATTTCCACATGATCCCGGCTCCGCGAACCGTATTCCGCAACGTAAAACGCCTGCCGGGCGCGCACGCATTGCTGATGAATACGGACGGGGTCAAGGAAATCCGTCATTGGCCATTGAACTTCGACGAACATCATCGACAGCCGTTTGAAAACGCCAGGAACACATTCCGGCAATTGATACGGGACAGTGTCACCGAGGAAATCGAGGGGCATTCGCATGTTGGAGCATTCTTGTCCGGCGGCACGGACAGTTCCACCGTCGCCGGGATGCTGGGCCAGATCACCGGCAATCCAACACAGGCCTACTCCATCGGTTTCGAGGCCGAAGGATACGACGAAATGGAGTATGCCCGCATTGCGGCCCGCCATTTCGGGTGCAAGCATCACGAGTACTACGTCACCCCTGCGGATCTGGTTGCCAGCATGCCGGCGGTTGCCCGGTACCATGACCAGCCATTCGGTAATTCCTCAGCTTTGCCGGCCTACTACTGCGCGAAGATGGCGCAGAGCGACGGCTGCACCAAGATGCTGGCGGGCGACGGAGGAGACGAACTGTTCGGAGGCAACTCACGTTACGCCACCCAGCGGTTTTTCGAGTTCTATCACTCCGTCCCGACGGGCATGCGACGCCTCATCGAACCGATGTGCGGCGACGACAGCATTTTGAGGAAGATCCCCGGGTTGAGGCAGGCCACCGGATATGTCCGCCATTCGCGCATCCCGATGCCCGACCGCATGATGAGCTTCAACCTGATCATGCATCTCGATCCCGCCAAGGTGCTCACCCCAGCGTTTCTCTCCAGGGTCGACCTTGCGGAACCGCTGGCGCACATGCGCAAGACTTGGGGCGAATGCTCTGCTCCTAGCCTGATCAACCGGATGCTTGCCTACGACTGGCGCTACACTCTTGCTGACAGTGATCTGCCGAAGGTCCGCGGCGCCACGGCGATGGCCGGGGTCTCCGTAGGATATCCGCTGCTCTCCGACCGGCTGACGGATTTTTCCATGTCGCTGCCGCCGGAATGGAAACTGCGGCGTTTCAAACTGCGCTGGTTCTTCAAGGAAGCGTTGCGCGGTTTCCTTCCCGACGAAATCATCACCAAGAAAAAGAAGGGATTCGGTCTACCGTTCGGTGTCTGGGCGGCCCGTGACGCCGGGCTGAAACAACTGGCGGGAGAATCTCTGTATGGATTGGCCGGACGCGGAATCATCCGCGAGGATTTTGCCCGGAAGCTCATTCCGGATTACTTGCCGGAACATCCGGGCTACTACGGAGAAATGGTCTGGATTCTGACGATGCTGGAACAGTGGCTACGCCTCTATGCGCCGAAGTATTCGCTTTCCGCCGAGTAAATGAACTGAGAGGAAATTCGCATTTTTGACTCTTACGGCACCCGGGGGAACTTGACCGTTGTGATGCTTACTAATCGCACTGCTCGCGTTTCCTTTCTGAAAGGAATGACATGCCCATCGATTTGTCACACGTGCCGCCAAACACCGTCTGGGACCACTCGTCGGACAAGACCTTTGTCGACTACTACGAACAACATTCACTAAACCCTGAAACCATTCAGCGTTTTAGGTCCATTCGCGACAAGGCGCTGAATCTTCTCGCATCACAGCCAGGCCAATCTGCCAGCAATCTGCATGTAGCCGACATCGGCTGCGGTACTGGCACCCAATCGCAACTGTGGGCACAACTCGGGCACCGAGCCCATGGACTGGACGTCAATGGTCCGCTCATTGAAATCGCACGCCGGAGAGCAATAGACGCCGGTCTGGCGATTTCATTCGATATTGGGTCGGCAACAGAACTGCCCTATCCTGACACGTCGATGGACGTTGTGCTGCTGCCTGAACTCCTTGAGCATGTCGCCGACTGGCAGCGGTGCCTCTACGAAGCAATACGCATACTTAAACCCGGTGGCCTGCTCTATCTCAGAGCTTGTGAGCTTTTCGGTCACGCCCGCCGAAGGGGGCGCGAGTGGGTTTGTGATCGCTGTGGCGGTCAGATGATCTGTTCAGCATGAAGGCACTCGCGTTATCTGGTTTTTCGGGTCGTTTTTCGCCGTTTCGTACGCTCAAGCCCCGATTCCGGACACTGCAGACGCACCTTTCCCGAAGGCAAGCATCTCCGGCGCGAGGCTGGCCATCCGCATCAGGTTGTGGGCCAAGGCAAAGAACAGGACCACGCACTTGACCTTGGCCAGTCCGCGCACGCGGAACTGCTGGAGTCCCCGGTTGCGGCTGTGGGCATTGACGCATTCGGCGGTTGCGGCGCGGTTCTTGTAGATCGCCTTGGCCTCATCGGTCCCCATGCGCGCGCGCCATGCCGCCACGCCAGGACTGTCGTCGGGCTTGGGCTGGTGTGGGTCCACCGCCTTGTCCTTGGCCGCCGGCACCGGCCCATACACCGTGGTGTGCGCGCTGGCCTGTTCGACCTGCTCGTGACCCACAAAGCCGCCATCGACCAGCCAGGCCTCGGGCGTCTGACCGCAACGCTCGCGCACCTGCTCGATCATCGGCACCATCTGACCCTGGTCGCTTCCAATCGTGGCCACCTCGACGCCCACAATCACCAGCGAGTCGACATCGCTGGC
>Ga0307363_1000063_pt1 | contig 13990 bp, 14 predicted proteins | sample AAT_RA_Asp2_MT_FD_194613 | JGI IMG/M metagenome (GOLD analysis project Ga0307363, IMG submission 194613) | Metatranscriptome of enriched activated sludge microbial communities from anaerobic digester in WTTP, New Holstein, Wisconsin, United... | ecosystem: Engineered > Bioreactor > Anaerobic >...
CAAGTTTATTCAATCCAACGGCAATTGTGCTGTAAAATACTGAGAATTTACCTGATGAATTACTCCGGCAGGGCACACCTGGCCCTTTTTATCACCGCTTTAATATGGACGGCCAATTATTGGATCACCAAATGGTTGATACCCGGTTTTCTCACGCCCCAACAACTGATTATTCTGCGCATTGGCGGTGCCTTACCCCTTTTCTGGCTGGTATCTCTTTTTATCCCGGATAATACCGTTACCCCAAAAAATTTGCTTTACATAGCGGTAGCAGCCCTTTTCGGTATTTCACTCAATCAGGTTTTCTTTATTGAAGGGATCAATCTTACTTCTCCGGTTGATGTATCGGTTATTCATGTTTCCAATCCTGTATTTGTACTGTTGCTGGCCGCGTTTTTTCTGAACGAAAAAGTTACCTGGCTCAAAACTGCCGGAATCGTTCTGGGAGCAGGTGGTGCCATACTGGTTATTTTATCCGGGAAAACTGCCGGTTTATCATCCGGGCACTGGCAGGGTAATATGCTGGCCGTATTCAATACCGTGGCCTATGCCATCTATCTGGTAATGATTAAGCCGGTAATGAAACTTTACCATCCCATCACTGCCATGAAATGGTTATTCCTTTTCGGATTTATACTGACTTTTCCGTACTCGGCAAAGTCACTCTCAGAGATCAACCTTGCCGGAGTAAGACAGATTACCTGGCTGGCGCTTGCCTTCATCATCTTATTTCCCACTTTCCTGGCCTATTTTCTTACCATTTACAGTCTGAAACACGTTACGGCCGCCACAGTAAGTTATTACTCGTACATGCAACCGGTATTTGTGGCACTGGTAGCCTGGTTCCTTACCCAGGATGTGTTTACTCCGGTCAAGCTGTTGGGAACACTCTTTATATTTTCAGGAGTTTACCTGGTAGGCCGAAAAAACGGGTTTAGTATCCGGAAAAGTGTCAAATCCTTTTTTGTTTGAAGAAATCGGTCATCAGATGACCGCATTCTTGGGCCATTATTCCGGATGTAACTGAAGTTGAGGGATGTAGCAGGGGCTTTTCGAGTATAGTATAGCCCCTTTTTTCATCCCGGGCGCCGTAAACAATTCTGCTGATCTGGGTCCAGTAAGCAGCCCCGGCACACATCACACAGGGTTCTACCGTTACATACAACGTGCAATCGGTCAGATACTTACCTCCCAGGTGTGAAGAAGCGGCTGTGAAGGCCTGCATCTCGGCATGGGCGGTAACATCGGTAAGGGTTTCGGTGAGATTATGAGCACGGGCAATAATTTTATCTCCGCTCACAATCACCGCTCCCACCGGAACTTCCTGCTTTTCAAAAGCTTTTTGGGCTTCTTTAAGGGCTTCTTTCATGAAAAAAATATCATCGCGGGGTTGTAGAGTCATTATTTTTGATCCTCTGATTAACGAGTTCATTTTGGAGTTCAATTAATATCTTTTCTGAATTTATACTTTATTAGCAAAACTGTATCGATCAGGGATAGAATCTTTAATTTCCTCCGGTGTGTAAACCATCAGGTTTTTAGGAATCATGGATCCAATAATCCGTTTTTTCACGGCCACAGCTCTTTACGGCCATGGCAAACCAGTATCCTCAATCACTATCAAATCCACATCACTGTATTCGTTCGGATACCCCGGGGCAAATGAACCAAAAAGGATCATCTTGTCGGGATTATATCCAGAAACAATCTGGTCTGCAATTTCGGTAATTTTAACCCGATCAATCATTTCATTTTTTACAAAAATACAACATTAGGTCTTTGAGTTTTTATTATCGCTGTTGCGGCCTTTTCGCATCATTTATTTTTATCAAAAAATGAAAAGATGAATTACTACAAACCTTTATGGTAGCCCTTATGATTTTAATAAATCTGAATAACTATCTCAGTTTTAATAATTTTTCACATCTGTAAACCCAAAAAAATCGTAAAATTGCGCCGTTTTTCATAAACAATATTTTCACATATCCTGATTAAACTGAAAATGCACCGTTTAACCATTATTCTATTGTCTTTCCTGATGGCGGTCTCTGCCTCAGCCTTTGCTGCCCCGGCAGCGGGCAGTTCAGGGCAAGAAGGGGAATCCGGATTAAATCCCGGACGGATCATCATTGATCACATCATCGATTCCCACGAATGGCATATAGCCTCCATCGGCCACACCCACATCTCGGTTCCCCTGCCGGTGATCCTGCTGGATGATGGACAACTGCATGTGTTCATGTCGTCGAAATTTCATCATGGCCATGATGCCTATAATGGTTACCGCCTGATGCCCGAAGGTGAGTATAAAGGCAAGATTGTCAAGGTACTGGATGATGGGGTTACCATCGATTCCAGCGATCCTTTACCCCTCGATTTCTCCATTACCAAAAACGTATTTGCCATTTTATTCAGTTCAATCCTTATCGGAATTATTTTTATTTCCATCGCCAGGTCGTATAAACGTCGTGAGGGTAAGGAACCCAAAGGTCTGATGTCGTGGATGGAACCCCTGATTCTGTTTATCCGCGACGATATTGCGCTTCCTTCCATAGGGCATCATAATTACATGAAATATATGCCCTATCTGCTTACCGTATTCTTCTTCATTTTCTTCAATAACCTGCTGGGATTGATTCCCCTGTTTCCGGGCGGCGCCAACGTAACCGGCAATATTGCCGTTACCATGGTCATGGCAGTTTTTACCTTTGCCATTACTACCTATAAAGCGAACAAAAACTATTGGGTACATATTTTCAATACACCCGGGGTGCCCTGGTGGCTGAAATACCCGGTGCCTCTCATGCCCATTGTGGAACTCATGGGGGTATTTACCAAACCTTTCGTACTCATGGTCCGGCTTTTTGCCAATATTACCGCCGGCCATATCATCATTTTGTCGTTTGTCACCATTATTTTCATTTTCGGAAATATCAACGTAGGTCTTGGATATGGCGTTTCAATTTTTTCGGTTGTATTTATCCTGTTCATGACCATGCTTGAACTGCTGGTAGCCTTTATACAGGCTTATGTATTCACCCTGCTGTCGGCGCTGTACTTTGGTATGGCAACCGAAGAGCACCATTAATCCCTGAAATCGTCTTTTTATTCATTTATAAACCTGTTTAAATTATGTCATTATTATCCATTTTATTGCAAGTAGCTGTTGACCTGGCCCCTTATGCCAAACTGGGTGCAGGAATCGGAGCCGGCATTGCCGCAGTTGGAGCCGGTATCGGTATCGGTAATATCGGTCGTGGAGCCCTCGAATCTATTGCCCGTCAGCCGGAAGCTGTAGGCGATATCCGTTCGAACATGATCGTTGCTGCCGCTCTTATTGAAGGCGCCGCTTTCTTTGCTATTGTGGTTTGTCTGTTGATCTTATTCATCTGACAATCATGTATTGCCTGGCACCATAACGGTTGGTTGTGGGGCCAGGCTTCATTTACTGACTAAACGGAAAAAATATTATAAAACTATGGAACTTGTTCAACCCAGTATTGGATTGATTTTTTGGATGACCTTATCGTTTCTGATATTGTTATTCCTGCTAAAGAAATTTGCCTGGAAACCCATTCTCAAGGCCATCGAGAACCGGGAGAAATCGATTCGCGAAGCCCTCCAGACGGCTGAAAACACTAAGCTGGAAATGAAAAAAATTCAGCAGGATAATGAGCAGTTACTCCGTCAGGCCCGCGATGAGCGCGAAAAAATGCTCCGCGATGCCGAAAACCTGAAGAGCAAGATCATTGCTGAGGCACATGATAAAGCCAAAACGGAATTCGACCGGATTGTTGCCTCTGCCCATGAATCCATTCAGAATGAAAAAATGGCGCTGATCGTCGATCTCAAAAACCAGGCTGCCCTCATCGCAATCGAAATTGCTGAATCACTGGTTCGGGAGCATTTATCGGACACTGTTAAAAATCAGCAGTATATCGATAAATTGGTGAAAGACGTTAAGTTTAACTGATAAATCAAAACCAAGAATGTCATATAGCCTTCAAGTAGCGGTAAGATATGCCAAAGCCCTGTATGAACTGGCTGCTGAGAATAAACAGGTGGAAGAGTCAAAAGCCGACATGCTGATGCTTTCCAATACCTGCCTGACCAGCAAGAGTTTTGTCAGCTTCATCAAAAGTCCTATTATTCCCGGAAAGAAGAAAAAAGAGATTCTCAACACCATGTTCTCCGGGGTAATCAGTGAATCTACCCTGGTTTTTCTCGGTTTGCTGGCTTCTAAAGGCCGGGAGGAATATATTCCGGAAATTGCCCGGCAATTTATTGAGATTTACAATTTTCGAAACGGTATTCTGCCGGTTCAAATCAAAACGGCACAAGCCCTCGACAAAAAACAACTGGATCAGATTGTTAAAAAAATTGAAGAAGCCATTCAGTTAAAGCTGGATCTTAATGTTGAAGTAGAGCCCGGTCTGATCGGCGGATTTTCGGTTCAGTTCAATGATCTTCTTTATGATGCCAGCGTATACAAGCAATTATCGCGATTAAAAAATCAAATCATTTACAATCCTTATATAGGAAAGTTTTAAAATTACAATAAGATATGCCAGAAATTAAACCGGCAGAAATTACTGCCATACTCCGCCAGCAACTTTCAGGGACGCTCTCAGGCTCCGAACTCGATGAGGTAGGTGTGATCCTACAGGTAGGCGACGGCATTGCCCGCATTTTCGGACTTCAGAATGTGGAATCCGGCGAGTTGATTGAATTCGACAAACGCGGAACCAAAGGTATTGTTCTTAACCTCGAAGAAGACAACGTTGGGGTAGTTCTCCTGGGTGAAACCAAAGACCTTCAGGAAGGCGACCTGGTAAAGCGTACCCGTAAAATTGCCTCCATCAGTGTCAGCAAAAACATGCTGTCGAGGGTGGTGAATACCCTGGGAGAGCCCATAGATGGCAAGGGCGAGATTGAAGGACCGTTTTATGAAATGCCGCTCGACAGAAAAGCACCAGGCGTAATTTACCGTCAGCCGGTAAACCAGCCCCTGCAAACCGGTATCAAAGCCATTGATGCCATGATCCCGATCGGAAGGGGACAACGTGAGCTGATTATTGGCGACAGGCAAACCGGTAAAACGGCTATCGTCCTGGATACCATTATCAATCAAAGAGAAAATTACCTGAAAGGAAAACCGGTATATTGCATTTATGTATCGATCGGCCAGAAAGGTTCAACGGTGGCCAACATCGTGAAAACCCTTGAAGAACATGGCGCCATGCCTTATACGGTGGTGATTTCGGCTACTGCTTCCGATCCTGCCGCCATGCAGTTTTACGCACCTTTTGCCGGTGCCGCTATCGGAGAGTTTATAAGAGATACCGGAGGTGATGCCCTCGTGATCTATGATGATCTCTCCAAACAGGCCGTGGCTTACCGTGAAGTGTCGCTGCTGCTTCGCCGTCCTCCCGGACGGGAAGCTTATCCGGGCGATGTTTTCTACCTGCACTCCCGCTTACTGGAAAGAGCCGCCAAGATCAGCAACTCCGATGCAATAGCCAAAAAAATGAATAACCTGCCCGAATCCATCAAAGATATTGTTAAAGGAGGCGGTTCACTTACGGCATTACCCATCATTGAAACCCAGGCCGGCGACGTATCAGCCTATATTCCTACCAACGTAATTTCTATTACCGACGGACAGATATTCCTCGAATCTAATCTGTTCAACGCCGGTATAAAGCCTGCTATTAACGTAGGGATCTCGGTATCAAGGGTTGGTGGAAATGCACAGATCAAAGCGATGAAGAAAGTGGCAGGAACCCTAAAACTTGATCAGGCTCAGTTCAGGGAACTTGAAGCTTTCGCCAAATTCGGCTCTGATCTGGATGCCGCTACCATGTCGATCATTGAAAAAGGCCGGCGTAATGTGGAAATCCTTAAACAGCCGCAATATACACCGCTGCCTATTGAACGGCAGATTGCCATCATTTTCTGCGGAACCCGGAATCTGCTCAGACAGGTACCGATTAACCGGATTGCAGAGTTTGAAAAAGAATATCTGACCTATCTCGACACCCATCACCAACCGGTAATGGAAGAACTGAGGAAAGGTACACTGAGCGACGATGGTTCCAAAGTACTCGAAACCGTTGCCAAAGACATAGCTTCACACTATGCCCTCTGATATCGTAAAATCTGAATTATGCCCAGTTTAAAGGAAATCAGGATAAGAATCGAATCGGTGAAATCCACCATGCAGATTACCAGCGCTATGCGACTCGTATCAGCATCCAAACTGCGCAAGGCTCAAAATGTGATCCTTAAGCTCAGACCCTATAATAAAAAACTGAACCAGATACTTTCGCACCTTAAAAGCAGTGTGGGTTCCGATGAACTTGGATACCTTTTTACAGAAAGAACCCCTGAAAAGATCCTGATCATACCGGTTTCATCCAACCGCGGACTGTGTGGCCCATTCAACGCCAATATCATCAAACAAACAGTGCAACTGATTTCCGATGAGTATTCCCTGCAACATGCAAAAGGAAATCTGGAACTGATTACCATCGGCAAAAAAGTAACCGACTTTTTTACCAAACGGAAGTACAAGGTGCTATCCAGCCATGACCATCTGCTCGACAAATCGGATTATAACGCCATTTCTCAGCTCTCAGACGAGATAATCAGACAGTTCAAAGGTGGAAAATGGGACAGGATTTTGTTGATATTCAACCAGTTCGTAAACCCGGCTGTCCAGAAAGTCAGGGTTTTTCAATACCTGCCTGTTCTCGAAGAAGTGAAAAGTGAGGTGAAAACGGTGGAAGAAATCAATTATATGTTTCAGCCGGATAAATCAGAAATATTGGAAAACCTGATTCCTCAAAGCCTTAAGAGCCGGTTCTACAGTGTAATTACTGAATCGGTAGCCTCCGAACACGGCGCCCGTATGACCTCCATGCAGAAAGCCACGGACAACGCCAATGAACTGACCAAAGAGCTAAAGCTGATCTACGGTAAAGCCCGCCAGGCCACCATTACCAAGGAACTTATCGAAATTGTAACGGCCTCGGAAGCTGCACAGGCCTAATCACAGTAAACCTTTTAATCAATTATTTGTTAGTAAGAAAAATTTAATATTATGATATCTGAAAAACTAAAACAAGGCATTATCGACCAAATCAAAGCTGAAGAACATTCTTCACGGATTTATATGGCCATGGCATCCTGGTGCGAAACCAACGGATATCCGGGTGCCGCCAAATTTTTGTATACCCACAGCGATGAAGAGCGCATGCACATGCTTAAGTTCGTCCATTTTCTGAATGACCGTGGCGGTCACTCCCTGCTGATGGATCTGGAACAGCCGGCCAACGAATTCAAATCACTGCACCATGTGTTTGAAGAAGTTTATAAACATGAGCAATATATTTCGGCCAGAATCAATAACCTGGTAGGAATGAGCATGGAAGACCGCGATTACACCACGGCCAACTTCCTGCAATGGTTTGTTACCGAGCAGATTGAAGAGGAAAGTGTGGCCCGTTCCATTCTCGATCAGTTTAACCTCACCGGCGGTGAAAAAGGAAGCCTGTTCCTCATCGATAAAGAACTGTCTGCTATGACGCTGGCGGAGGCTGCCGCAGAAAAAGAATAAATCCCATAAACACAAATAAGACGAAAGGCCACTCTCATTTGAGCGGCCTTTTTTATTTTCGTGTTCAATATCCTGAGGTGACTGACAAATACAATTATGCCACCAAGAATTAAAATTTTAAAGATCAGGCAATCTGAATTTCCTTTTTGTATTCCGGTTTTTTAGGGAGATTCAGTTTCAGAATGCCATCGGTAAACTCAGCCGAAATATTTTCAATCTGAATGTTTTTCGGAATGGTAAATGACCTCATAAACGAACCGGCTGAAAATTCTCTCCGGGTATAGGTTTCATTTTCATTTACTTCTTTTTCCGATGAAATGGTGAGCACATTGTTGTCGAGTGAAATGTTGATGTCTTCTTTTCTGAACCCGGGCGCAGCCAGTTGAAGTTCAAAATTCTCCTGGTTTTCCACAATATTTACCCGCGGATTGCAGGTAGTTTTCTGAGGTTCGTTGTAATACATCATGTTTTGAAGAGCATCAAACATGGGATGGTAAGTTCTGCGAATGAGTGTCATAATTTAGTCCTCCTGAATTTTTACTTGATTAATATTGATTTATTTTTTAATTTTTTTCCCGCCAGTCAATAATGATACCTGAGAGATAAAGAAAGAAAAAAAGGAGGGTGCCTCAAAACATAGAATGCCAATTTAGCCAGCAAAATATCCAGTCACTTAATAGCGCATAATATTGAATATCAACACTATAAATTTGGTAAAATTAGGTATATTAGTGCTTTGGTGGCTAAAAAATGTACTTGGAAACATCTGCTTGGTTTAGCAATACAGACAGCCATACAGAATTAAAAATATGCCATATTGGCTGATTTGTTTTGGATATGTGCCATATTGGCATGAAAAATAATTGTAACTCTGTTCGTTTTACTTTTAGCGAATTATCTTAAGTTTGTGCCTTAGAAAATAGAACACGGAAAATCGCCTTACCATGAGCGAAGAACACAGGAAATTTGTAGAATTTTTCTCCTTTAAACGGATTCTGATTCCGGTATTGTTAGGGATTGGAGTGGCGTTGTATCTGGTGTTCAGAAATTTCGATCCGGAGCCGTTCCTTGAGGTCAGGTGGGGAGCCGGCTCATTGTTTTGGTTTAGTCTGGCCATTTTGATGATCATTATCCGGCAGCTTGCCTATATGTACCGGATTTGGCTGCTTACTGATCATAAAATATCCTGGAAACAGGCTTTTGATATTATCATATTGTGGGAATTCTCTTCGGCAATTACCCCTTCAGTGGTAGGGGGTTCGGCTATTGCCTTATACATTTTAAGTAAGGAAGGCATTTCACCGGGACGATCGACGGCGCTGGTGCTGGTTACCGCCTTTCTCGATGAATTGTTTTATATTTTGATAGTTCCGGCTGCGCTCATTTTGGCGGGAGCCGGAGTATTGTTTGAATTTTCAGGAAAAGGATCATCCCTGGGTCTTGACTATGGGATCGATTTTATTTTTGTGATAGGTTATCTTTTTATCCTTGTATTGATTCTCATCATCACTTACGGCCTGTTTATCAGGCCCAGAGCGGTAAAATGGTTACTTCTCAGGGTTTTCAGTACAAAATTCCTGAAGAAATGGAAACGTCAGGCTGCTGCCGCCGGTGATGATATCATCATTTCATCCGGTGAATTACGCGGAAAGCACTCGAATTTCTGGGTTAAAGCCTTTGGATCAACTTTTATAAGCTGGACTTCAAGATTTCTTACGGTAAACTTCCTGATACTTGCGATTGGTGGAACAGGCGAGCAATTGGTGATATTTGCCAAACAACTGGTAATGTGGGTGATCTTGCTTATCAGTCCAACTCCCGGAAGCAGCGGCATAGCTGAAATTATTTTCTCCGATTTTCTGGTAGATTATATTCCGGCCGGATTAAATCATGCCGTAGCGTTGATCTGGCGTTTACTCACCTTTTACCCCTATATAATTTTTGGCGCCATTATCTTACCGATCTGGATTACCCGTATAATGGCACATAAACACCACACGGAAAAACACGAAATCCAATAAGTTCGATTTACGATTTACGATTAAATCATTTGGACATTTGAACATTTGGGTATTTGGGAAATTAAATATAGAGGAGTGTCTTGTCCTGAAATAGGTTTACAGAAAAAGTAAACAAAAACCAGGATTATGAAAAGAAAAGTAAACCGATTTTCGGACGAAATTAGACTGCAGGCCGCTCAGGAATATTTGACAACCGATATCAGTCTTGAGTCATTGCGGGAAAAGTATGGATTCAGTTCAGACAATTCAGTATACAACTGGATTCGTAAATTTGGCCTAAAAAAGCCTTCATCAAAGGAGGTTCAAATTCAAAGAGTTATGAAAACTGAAAATGGAAAAAGTAAGCAGGATCAGGCACTGGAGACCAAGATAAGGGAACTTGAGAAGGCGCTTGAATATGAGAAGCTCAAAACGATGGCGCTGAATAAGATGATCGACATAGCAGAGCGGGATCTGAAAATTACGATAAGAAAAAAGTCTGGAACCAAACAATAAATGAGCTGCGTGCAGAAGATCAGCATCAAGGTGTTGATGTATTGTGCGGATTGTTTGGTAAAAGTAGGCAAGCCTACTATCAGCGGACAAACTATAACTATAAAGAAGTGGCAAAGTCGGAGATTCTGATGCAACTCATTGAAAAAGAAAGGAAAATAATGCCAAGGCTAGGAGGTCGGAAGTTGTTACATCGTATTGGCCCTCGACTTCCGGAGGAACTTCAAATAGGTCGTGATACCTTTTTTAACTTTCTGAGGCATAATAATTTGTTAATCAGACGAAGGCGAAACAAGATGAAGACGACGTATTCAAATCATTGGTTGCATAAATACCCGAACCTGATAAAGGACTTTATCCCTCAGAGCGCCAACGAATTATGGGTAAGTGACATTACGTATGTTGAGACCTTAGAGGGCTTTGTGTATCTGTTTCTTATCACCGATGGCTATTCAAGAAAAATCATAGGATGGAATGTATCTCAAACACTTGAGGCTGAAAATGCAATTACTGCATTATATATGGCCTTGAGCCAATTACCTGCAAATGTTAAGAATGTCATTCATCATTCCGATCGGGGAGTACAGTATTGCAGTGAAAAGTACGTTAAATTGCTCAAAAAGAATCATTTTCGGATAAGTATGACTGAAAATGGTGATCCTTTGGAAAATGCCATTGCTGAACGTATTAATGGTATTTTGAAAGACGAATGGCTCAATCAGATGAAACTAAAATCCAGGCAGGATGCAGCGGATCAAATACGTCGTATCATTAAAATCTATAACACCCAGCGGCCTCATAGTAGTCTTGGAATGCTAACCCCCGAAAAGGCACATAATCAGAAAGGAACATTAGAAAGAAAATGGAAAAATTACTGGAAGAATAAATCTCAACAATCAGCAAATGAAGAACAGATCGGGTCGATCTGTGATATTCAACAGGTAATGGACTCTGAAACAAAGTCTGTCGATTGTCAATTTCAATTACAGATACAAAGTTACCAGTTCACCAGAACCCGTCAAGGCCAAGACAAGCGGCCTGCCGCAGGCGCAACACAGGCCGGCCTTGACTGAACCTGGTGAAAAGGTAGATTCAGTATCTATAAGTTGAAATTGCCAAAAAAAAATAGACAATTATGAATACCAAATCAAAAAAATAAATGTTAAGTCAATTTAGTATTAACCCAAAATCTGTAAACAAAATTCAGGACGAGTCAGAGCATTCACTGTTAAAATTACTTTCTCGAGCCTGAGAAAAGGTTTTTACGCTAATATTTTAAATAGCAGGTAAATCGTGTATTCCACTTCGCGGCCTTTGCAGTTTCTTCGCGGCTTTCCGTGAAATACTCTGATTGAAGTTCCCGCAAAGACGCCAGAAAATTCAAGAATTCAAGAATTCAAAAATTCAAGAATTCAAGAATTCAAGATCACGAGACACCGATCAAAAGTTAATAGATAAAAGTTTAAGGTTAATAGGTAAACTTCCCGGCTTGTATTTCAATTGATAATCGAAAGAAGTATAATTCATAATTTATAATTCTCATTTTATTCTCTTTTCCCCGCAAGCCAGTTTTTAAAATCGCCCGATCGTTCGGTACTGGCAATCACTTCTAATTTAAGGGGCAGTTTCAGCCCGATTTTCACCCTTGATTTTGAGTAAACCGTCATGCAATCAATGGCATTAAAATTAAGAATTGTACTTCTGTTTACCCTGAAAAACAGGGTGTTATCCAGCGTTTTTTCAAGTTTTTCAAGAGTCTCATCTACAGGATAATGCTCATTTTTCATCGTGAGCAGGCTTACCGATTTTCCTTCTGAAAAAAATGCGGCGATATCGGTAAAATCAATTGCTTTAATGTTCTGGCCATATTTTACGATGATTCTTTTTGGCATTTCCTTAGACGGAGCCGAAAGTAACCTCAACAGGGAGGACAGATCGGGTTGTATAACAGTTGCTTTGGCAGTGTACCTCTTTACCTTAGTCAGGGCAGCAGCCAGTTCCGGTAGATTCACCGGTTTCAGAAGATAGTCTACACCGTTGTTTTTAAATGCCTGAATGGCAAACTGATCGAAGGCGGTAGTGAAAATCACCGGACTGCTCACTTTCACTTTTTCAAAAATCTCAAAGCTTAATCCATCAGCCAATTGAATATCCATAAAAATCAGATCGGGTTCTTCATGGTTTTGCAGCCATTCCACTGCCGATTCCACAGAATCGAGGATATCCAGTACCCGGATGTCCGGATCAGCTTCTCCGGTAAGCTTTTGCAGCCTTCGGGCATTGACGGGTTCGTCTTCGATGATGAGAGTATTCATTAGCAAAAATTTTGAGTTTAATTCAGCCTGGGCAACAAAACCGAAAAAATTTGGTCATTTCTGATAATCTCCGGCTCTTTTCCACATAGGATTATATAGCGGTTTTTGATGCTTTGAAGTCCAAAACCGGTAGAATGTGAGGCATGCACTGTTTTTTCCTGCAGATTATTGTTGACCCTGATGCCGGTTTCCGTTGAGTTTATGGAGATTGTGAGTGGTTTTGATGAAGAAACCACATTGTGTTTGATGGCATTTTCCACCAATAACTGCAGGGTAAGTGGCGGAATCAGGGCTTGCAGATCTGCATCCTGCAGTTCGATTTTTACCGTGAGGTTTTCAGGATACCGCTGGCGGATAATATACAGGTAATTATCCAAAAGTTTCAGTTCCTCCTTTAGGGTAATGAATTCAGCATCTCTGTATTGTAGGATGTTCCGGAAGAAAGCGGAAAGCTTCTCCACATAGGTCATTGCTTTTTCCCGGTCTTCATCAATAATACCCATCAGGGTGCTGAAACTGTTGAACAGAAAATGGGGATTAATCTGGCTTTTCAGCAGCTCAAACTGGAAACGGATCTGTTCTTTTTTCATTTCTGCCAGTTGGGCCAACCTTTTTTCCCTTCTCCGGATTAACAGGAATAAGCCTGAACCAGCGGCCAGAAGGATAAGCAGGATGAACCACCACCTTTTCCAAAGAGGGGGACTGATGGAAAAGGCATAACTGGTTTCGGAAATCGCTGAAAAGTTTTTTCCCAGTGAGGATTGAACTCTGAAGTGATAGCTTCCCGGAGGGAGATTAGAATAGGAAATGATGCCAGTTTTTCCTTCCAGCCAGTCGATGTCATACCCTTCAAGCATATACCTGAATGTTACGGCATTGGGATTCCTGAACCATATAGCTGAAATATCGAATGACACATGGTTCATATGACTTTTAAACCGGTTGCGGGAAGTGTCCTGCAAAGGTTCCATAAATATCAATACTTTTTCAATCAGTGGTTTGGGATTTTCCAGGTACTTGCCGGAAACGGGCGAATATCTGATAAGACCGTTGGATACTCCGAGCCAGACATTTCCGGTTTTATCTTCCGTAATGGCATTCAATCCGGGCTCATGAATGTTTATTCCCTCTTCCGGGGACAAAGTGATAAAAGTGTTGGTGTTGGCATTTATCAAAACTAACGAACGCTCTCTGACAACCAGCAGCCTGTCATCGCCTGTAGCCCGTAATGATGATATATTTTCTGATGAAAGATCATCATCAAACCTGAATAAGGAGAATTTTCCATCTTCGAGGTAAAAGACATGATTCCCTGATGAACTGCACCAAGCCTGACCGTTTGGTAAAAAGGCAATTGAATAGATGGAGACATCGGTTAATCCCTGGCCGGCAGCATAGGTGAGAAATTTCCCATCCTTGAAACGGGCAAGGCCATGCCCGTCGGTAGCAAACCAGGGTTCTCCTGAAGGGCTGATCATTACGGAATATATATAATTGTTGATCAGGCCATTGCTCCGGTCGAAATTTTGAAAAACCAAATCCGG
>Ga0307363_1000084_pt1 | contig 13133 bp, 11 predicted proteins | sample AAT_RA_Asp2_MT_FD_194613 | JGI IMG/M metagenome (GOLD analysis project Ga0307363, IMG submission 194613) | Metatranscriptome of enriched activated sludge microbial communities from anaerobic digester in WTTP, New Holstein, Wisconsin, United... | ecosystem: Engineered > Bioreactor > Anaerobic >...
ACCTTTCAACTTGGCGAAGACGATTTATGGGGGTATACTTTGCCAATTTTGTACAGTTGCATCTGAAAGGATCCTGACTCCATGAGCAGAAAAATGTTGATAAATGTTCTCCACCCTGAAGAGGCGCGCGTCGCCATCGTTCAGGATGGTCGCTTGATGGAACTCAATATTGAGATCAGCGGCAAGGAACAGACCAAAGGCAACATCTATAAAGGGGTTGTCGTGCGGGTTGAACCTGGCCTACAGGCTGCTTTTGTTGATATCGGTCTGCCTAAGCCCGGATTTATCCAGATGGGTGACTTACACCCGGATAGCTGGCAGTGGCGCGATGATATCCCTGAAGAGGAGCGTAAACGCCGCCCCCGGATTCAAGAGGTGCTCCGGCGTGGTCAGGAGCTGCTCGTTCAGGTCGAAAAGGATGCGCGCGATATGAAGGGGGCGGCGCTCACCAGTTATCTCTCGCTCCCTGGTCGCTATATGGTGTTGATGCCGGGCGATGACGCTGCTGGCATCTCTCGTAAGATTGAGGACAACGCGGTTCGTAAAGTGTTGAAGTCTTTAGTTGCGGAGCTGCAGGTGCCGCCAGGGTACGGTTATATCATCAGGACTGAAGCGGTGGGCCGATCGCTTGATGAATTGAAAAGGGATCTTGACTATCTGGTTGGCGTATATGAACGGGTCAAACAGCAGGCTGCCTCCAGCAAAGGTGCAGGAGAGGTTTATCATGACGCAGGCTTGATCCTGCGGACACTGCGAGACTATTTCTCTGACGACATTGATGAGATATTGGTTGACGACAAGGCAGCCTGCCAGCAGGCGATTGAATTTTTTCAGGAGTTGATGCCTGGATGTGAAAGTCGCGTCAAGCTGCACCGTGAGAAACGGCCGATTTTTTCAAAATACCAACTGGAAGAGCAAATTGATCAGTTGTATGAGAAGCGTGTGCCCTTGCCCTCTGGAGGCTCCTTGGTGATTGAGCCGACCGAGGCGCTGGTTTCTATTGATGTCAACTCCGGTAAGTCCAGCGGTGAGCGGGGCGTGGAGGATACCGCCTTTAAGACCAACCAGGAGGCTGCTGCCGAAGTGGCGCGCCAACTGCGGTTGCGCGACCTGGGGGGGCTGGTGGTGATCGACTTTATTGATATGCGTGATTCGAAACATATCAAGGAGGTCGAGCGTACACTTAAGGAGGCGCTTAAGGCCGACAAGGCCCGGGTCAATCTTGGGCGTATTTCGCAGTTCGGCATGCTGGAGATGTCCCGGCAGCGGATTGCCAAGAATATCAACGACGCCATCCATCTTGAATGTCCTCACTGCGAGGGCAGAGGGCGGGTTAAGTCGGTGGAGGCGATGGCACTTTCCTTCTTGCGCAAGGTCCATGCCGCTGCAGCCAAGGGGCAATTGGCCGAGGTCCGCGGCGGCTTGCCATTAGAGGTCGCCTACTACCTGCTGAACCGGAAAAAGCGGGAGTTGGCCCAGATTGAAAATAATTACGATATTGTCGTTACCATCAAGGGCAAACCCTCCTTCCTGTTGAATCAGCTTGAGCTTGAAGTCATTAAAAAGGATAAGTCCACTGCTGCCGATGAGCAGGAAATGGTACCCGTCAATGTGCCCCTTGTTACTGCAGAGGAGGCAGTGGCAGATGCACCAGTTGCCGGTACTGAGAGCGCGGCAAAAAAGAAGCGTAAGCGTAAGCGCAAGAAGAAAACTTCCCTGTCTGAATCAGCTGCAGAGCAGGCGCAACAACAGGTTGAGACACAAGGAGAACCAGAAACTACGTCAGCAGAACCTGTGGCTGACGTAGTACCTGCTGAGCCCGGGCAGTCTCAGGAAGAACCACCCAAGAAGCGTTCTCGCAGCAGGTCGCGTTCCAAGAAAAAGCCTGTGGTGGAAGCAGTTGCAACTGCAGTATCGATTGAGCCTGGTGAAGCTGTGGAGCAACAGACTGCCAGCATCGACATTGCCTCTGAACAGGCACCACAGAAAAAGACCCGATCACGCCGTAAGACGACGAACGAGCCGCTTGACAGCGAGGTGCAGGAGCCTGTTGTTGAAGCCGTTGCTGAGAAGAAGGCGCCGAAGAAGCGGAGTCCGCGAAACAAGTCCGCAGCTGCTGCAAACAGCGATACAGAGTCTTTAGTTGCAGAGCCCGTTGCCGTCACGCCTGACACCTCAGAAACAGCGAACAAACCGGCCGTAAAACGTGCGGCGCCGCGCCGCAAAACAGCGAAAAAAGCGACCGAAGAGGGTGGGCAAGAATAGCTTGACGCATGCGGTGGTCTGAGCTACTTTTCAACGTTACACTCGTGAGTGGAATGCGCAGGAAAGGTGAGTCATTGTAATGGAAGAGTTGAGTGAGCTGTTGTTGCAACGTCGCAGGAAAGTGAATGATCTATGGGCTGCAGGCATTAATCCGTACCCCAATGATTTTAAGCCGGAACAGACCACTGCCGATATCGTGACCCGCTACGGTCAGGTTGAGCAGATCGATGCCGCTGATGTTGAGTTCAGCATTGCCGGGCGGATTTTGGCGCGACGTTCTTTTGGTAAGGCTGCCTTTATTCAGGTTCAGGACCGCAAGGGACGTATTCAGGTCTATGTGCGCAAGGACGATATCGGCGAAGAGATGTTTGCCCAGTTTGAATCCTTTGATATTGGCGATATCATTGGTGTTTGTGGTTTCCCTTTTCGAACTAAAACCGGCGAGCTTTCGGTCCATGCCAAGATGGTTCGGTTGCTGGTCAAATCGCTCTTACCGCTACCGGAGAAATTTCACGGCCTGACCGATGTTGAGACCCGTTACCGTCAGCGTTATGTCGACCTGATCGTACATCCGGAGGTGCGCGAGATATTTGTCAAGCGTTCCCGGATTGTCAATCTGATCCGTCAATTCATGACCTCGCGTGACTTCCTTGAGGTTGAGACTCCGATGATGCAGCCCATTCCCGGCGGCGCGACGGCGCGTCCGTTCGTGACCCACCACAATGCCCTGGATATGGAGCTGTACCTGCGAATTGCTCCTGAATTGTATCTGAAACGTCTGGTGGTGGGCGGTTTTGAACGGGTATTCGAGATCAACCGCAATTTCCGCAACGAGGGGATCTCAATCCGACATAATCCTGAGTTTACCATGATGGAGTTTTATCAGGCCTACGCCACCTTTGAGGACCTGATGGACTTTACCGAGGAGCTGTTCTGCCATGTGGCCCAGGAAGTGCTCGGTACGCTTGAACTGACCTATCAAGGGGTCGCGATCAGTCTTGCCCGTCCCTGGCGCCGTCTGACCGTCAAAGAGGCGATCCTTGAATACGGTGATATTGACGCCAAGAAGCTGGAAGATCGTGAACTGGCGCTTGCCTATGCCCGGAGCATCGGCTTGGACCTGCCGGACGACATCGGCTACGGCAAGCTGTTGATGGAGATCTTTGAGGAGGTGGCAGAGCACAAGCTGATTCAGCCGACCTTTGTGACCGCCTATCCGACGGAGATTTCACCGCTGTCCCGCAAGAATGACCTTGATCCCGAGATCGTCGACCGGTTTGAGCTGATGATCGGCGGGCGCGAGATTGCCAACGCCTTCTCCGAGCTGAATGACCCGGTTGATCAAAAGGAACGTTTCCTGGCACAGGTCGCCGAAAAAGACAAGGGGGACGAGGAAGCCCACTACATGGACGAGGATTATGTCCGCGCCCTGGAGTACGGTTTGCCGCCAACAGCCGGGGAGGGTATCGGCATTGACCGTCTGGTGATGCTGCTGACCGACTCTGCCTCTATTCGCGATGTCATCCTGTTCCCGCAATTGCGTAAAGAGGCAAAGTAAGTTTTGTCCGTTCCCTTTGAACTGAAGATCGGGCTGCGGTATCTGAAGGCCAAACGCAAGTCCACCTTTATCTCTATCATTACGTTTATCTCAACGGCCGGGGTGACCCTGGGCGTTATGGCCTTGATCATCGTATTGGCGGTCATGACCGGTTTTGAACGGGATCTGAAGGAGAAGATTCTGGGGACGAACGCCCATGTGGTGGTAATCCGCAGCGGGACGCCGATGCAGTCTTACCAGACCGTAATGGAACAGTTGCGCCGTTTGCCCGGCGTTCGGGCTGCCACGCCGTTTATCTATAATCAGGTCATGCTGTCAACCGGCCGGCATGTCTCAGGCGTCGTGTTACGAGGCATCGATCCGGTTTCTGATAAGCAGGTGACCAGGCTTTCCCGCTCCATTGTCCAGGGAAGTATGGATGATCTGTCCGGTACTGGCGCCAACGGCGCCTTGCCGGGGGTCTTGATCGGCCGAGAATTGGCGCGGCATCTGAATCTGTTTCTGGGGGACCGGGTGAACGTGGTATCGCCGACCGGTACCATTACCCCGCTGGGGATGATGCCGAAGCTGAAACCCTTTCGGGTTGCCGGTATCTTTAATACCGGCATGTTTGAGTACGACTCAACCCTGGCCTATGTCAGCCTCGACCAAGCCCAAAAATTTTTCGATCTTGGTGATACGGTGACCGGTATCCAGCTCAAGGTGGCTGATGTGTATGCCACCCCTGAACTGGTGCGTCGCATCAATCATGAATTCGGTCCAGACCTGTATGCCCGCGACTGGATGCAGATGAACAAAAATATCCTGTTTGCGCTGAAGACCGAAAAGGTCGTCATGTTTATCATCCTGACCTTGATCGTGCTGGTGGCTGCCTTTGGAATTGCTTCGACCCTGTTTATGGTGGTGATGGAAAAGACCCGTGACATAGCCATTTTAAAGACAATGGGCGCCCGCTCCAGCAGCATCATGAAAATTTTTGTCTTTGAAGGGCTGTTAATCGGTGTGGTTGGTACCATCCTGGGAGTTCTGTTCGGGCTGTTGGTCTCCTATAACCTGGAGCCTATCATCGATCTGGTGCAAAAGCTGACCGGCAAGAATTTCTTCAGCAAGGAAATTTACTATCTCGATCATTTTCCTTCCCATGTGGTGATGTCGGATGTGGTGACTATCTCGGTAACGGCGATTTTGATCTCATTTGTCGCTACTCTCTATCCAGCCTGGCAGGCTTCCCGCATGCTGCCGGCCGAGGCCCTGCGCTATGAGTAGCCTGGTGCAGGTACAAGGCCTGTGCAAAAGCTATCGCATGGGGCGTGTTGCGGTTGAGGTCTTGAAGGGGATTGATCTGGAGATAGCTCCGGGGACCACCACCGCCCTGGTGGGGGCCTCCGGCGCGGGGAAGAGTACCTTACTGCATATTCTTGGGGGGCTGGATCGTCCCACGGGTGGCAACGTGACCTACGCGGGTGCCGATCTATTCCGCAAATCGGATCGAGAACTGGCTGATTTCAGAAGTCGCAGCATCGGCTTTGTCTTTCAGTTCCACCACCTGCTGCCGGAGTTCACTGCTCTCGAAAACGTGATGATGCCGGCCTTGATTGCCCGCAGGCTCCCCCGTCAGGTGGAGGAACGGGCCCGAATGCTGCTGGATGAGGTGGGGCTGGGACAGCGTTTGTTGCATCGGCCGGGTGAACTGTCCGGAGGCGAGCAACAGCGAGTAGCTATTGCCCGAGCGCTGATCATGGAACCTGCGCTGCTTTTGGCGGATGAACCGACCGGCAATCTGGATGCGAAGACCAGCGAAGCGATCCATGATCTGTTGACCCGCATCCAGCAACGGACCGGTGTCAGCATGGTGGTGGTAACCCATAATGAACGCATTGCTGCCGGTATGGAACGGATTGTCCGCCTGGCAGATGGACTGATCCATACCGATACCCTGGAGGAGAAGTGATCAAACGATCTTGCCTGACAACTGCCGTGCTGCTTGCCCTTGTGCTTGCCGACCGCTCCGCCCATGCCGATGGGGAGAAGATTACCCAGGTTGTGGTGCGCGGAAACCGGCGTATTGAGGCATCTGCGATCTTAAACGCGATCAGCATCAAGAGCGGCGACAGCCTGAGCAGTGAAAAGACCGATGCCGATATTCGCTCGATCTACAAGTTGGGGCAGTTTCAGGATGTGCAGGTTTCAAGCGAGCCGGTCAATGGCGGGATCGTCCTTGTTTTTTCAGTCATAGAAAAGCCGATTGTGCGTGCGGTCCTCTTCGAAGGGAATAAGGAGATCAAGCAGGACAAGCTGTTGGATGGCTTACCGATCCGGCGCAACGCCATCTTTTCGCAAAAAGACCTGGATGGCGCCACGGCCAAGCTCAAAAAACAGTACCAGGACGAAGGGTATTATCTGGTCAAGATTGAGCCGGTCATTGAACAGAAAACCCCTACCGAGTACCAGGTTGTATTTAAGGTCATAGAAGGAAAGAAGATCCGGATCAGCACGATTTCCTTTGAAGGAAACAACTCCTTCAGCGCCAGGAAACTGCGTGGTGTCATGGAAACCAAGGAAGAATGGTTCATGTCCTGGCTGACCGGGGCGGGTACCTATAAAGAAGAGGTGCTGCGTAACGATGCGCTGTTGCTGGCTGACTTCTACTTGAACAACGGCTATATCAACGTCAAGGTGGGGGAGCCGAGCATTAAGCTCGCCGATGATCAGGAATCACTGGTTGTCTCCATCAATGTCACCGAAGGTGACCAGTACCGGATCGGTGAGATAGCCTTCAAAGGCGATATTCTCTACCCCGAAAAGGAGATCAGGGAAAAGCTGAAGAGTGAACCGGGCGAGGTCTTCAGCCGTGCCAATCTGCGGGCCGATATCGGTACCATTACCGACATGACCGCCGATAAGGGCTATGCCTTTAACAACGTTGATCCAAAAACCAAGCCGGACCCGGAAAAGAAGACCCTGGATCTTACCTTTGACGTTGAAAAGGGTGAGCTGGTGTATATCGAGCGGATTTCAATTGCCGGCAACTCAAAAACCCGCGACAAGGTCGTCCGGCGCGAGATGCGTCTGATGGAAGGAGAGCTCTATAGCGCTACCGGATTCAAGCGCAGTAAGCAAAACCTGATGAATACCGGTTACTTTGAAGAGGCCAATATCGCAACGGCCAAAGGCAGCAGCCCCGAAAAATTGAATGTCGCGGTGGATCTGAAGGAAAAGGCCACCGGCGCCTTCACGATCGGCGGCGGCTACAGCTCGCTGGACGGGCTGATTTTCCAGGGGTCGGTGTCGCAATCAAACTTCATGGGCTTGGGGCTCAAGGCCAACGCCTCGGCGGCCATCGGCGGCAAGACCAATACCTACTCCGTTGGTCTGACCGATCCCTATTTCCTGGATTCAAAATGGACGCTCGGGGTCGATATCTATCGTTCTGAGCGGGATTACACCGACTATAGCCGGCGCCTGACCGGTGGCGACATCAAGGCCGGTTATCCGATCACCGATTTCATCGGCACCTTCTGGATGTATAAGTACGAGATCAAGGATATCTACAATCCCGATAGCTATTACCTCGAGGCGAACGTCAAATACCCGGACAGCTACCCCCTGGGCCAGACCACCACCAGTTCCATCTACGCCAGCATCACCAACAACACCACCGATTTCCGGTTTGATCCCTCAAACGGCATGGTCAACACCCTGTCGGTGGAATACGCCGGTCTGGGCGGGGACAACAAGTACGTTCGGGAGATCTGCGACAACACGGTCTATTACCCCTTGTGGTGGAAGTTTGTGGTGTCCGCCAAGCTGGCGGTCGGCGCCGTGCAGCAGGCCGGCCCCAAGATCCCGATTGACGAAAAGTTTTACCTGGGGGGGATCGGCACCCTGCGGGGGTATGCCGCCAGGACCGTCTGTCCGGTTGACAATGGTGTCTATGTCGGCGGCGAGAAGGAGCTGTTCGGTAACCTGGAGATCAAGTTTCCGCTCCTGCAGGAGTACGGCATCAAGGGCGTTGGATTTTTCGACTATGGCAACGCCTGGACCAGCGGCGGCATCAAGCCGCCCGATATGCTGATGAGCTACGGCGGTGGTATCCGCTGGGCCTCACCGATGGGGCCGTTGCGCCTTGAATACGGCATTCCTATCAACCCGCGACCGGGGATCGACAACAGATCCGGACGCTTTGAGTTCGCAATCGGCAGTTTATTCTAGATTTCTCAGCAGCGACTAAAGGAGATTGAAGGTATGAAGCGCGTGATGATGCTGATGGCTGTGGTGCTGATGGCAGGTTCCGCATGGGCGGCAGATATAAAGGTCGGCTATATCGACATGCAGCGAGCCCTGAATATGTCCGAGGCCGGCAAGACGGCCAAGGCCCAGCTGCAGGAGAAACTGCAGAAATATCAGGAACAGGTCAATGCCAAGCAGTCGGAGCTGCAGAAGCTGAAGAATGACCTGGAAAAACAGGGGATGACCCTCAACGAGGCCAGCAAAGCTGCCAAGGAGAAGGATTATCAGCAAAAACTGAAGGACTTCCAGCGTTACACCAAGGATGCCGAGGAAGACCTGCAGGCCCGTGACGCCGAGTTTACCAAGAAGATTCTGCAGACCCTTGAAAAAATTGTGCAGGACTACGGCAAGAACAAGGGGTATGCCATGATCTTTGACGCGCGGGGGGCCGGGCTTTTGTACGCCGACAAGGCGGCTGACCTGACCGACGACATTCTCAAGGCGCTCGACGCTGAAAACGCCAAAAAGTAGCAAGGAGCAACCGGCATGATGCTGACCAAGACACTGCAAGAGCTGGCGGATTACCTGGGCGGCGTTGTTCGCGGCGATGGTTCGGTGGTGGTCAACGGGCTCGCGCCGCTTGAAGGGGCCGGACCGGACAAGGTCACCTTCCTGGCCAACCCCAAGTATGCTGCCAAGGTGGCCGAGACCAAGGCCGCTTGTGTACTGATGGCGCCCGGTGGCGAATCCTACGGCCGCAACGTCATCGAGGTGGCCAACCCGTATCTGGGGTTTGCCAAGCTGTTGACCCTGTTCTACACCCAGCCCCATCCGCCCCTGGGCATCCTGCCTGAGGCGGTGGTCGGCACCGGTGTCTCGCTTGGCGAAGGGATCAGCATCTATCCGGGGGCGGTGGTCGGTAATAATGTAACCATAGGCGACCGGGTGGTGATTCATCCCGGTGCGGTCATTTACGACGGCGCGGTGATTGGAGATGATTGTGTCATCCATGCCAACGCCGTGGTGCGGGAGCGCTGTCGGCTGGGCAAGCGTTGCAAGTTGCAACCGGGGGCGGTGATCGGCAGTGATGGCTTTGGCTATGCGCCGGACGGCGCCTCCTACTATCCGATTCCCCAGATCGGGATTGTGGTGCTTGAGGATGATGTCGAGATCGGCGCCAATGCCACGGTAGACCGGGCCGCCCTGGAGGTGACCCTGATCAAGCGGGGCACCAAGCTGGATAACCTGGTGCAGATAGCCCACAACTGCCAGATCGGCGAGGATTGTATGATTGTCTCCCAAGTGGGGATTGCCGGCAGTAGCAAGATCGGCAACCATGTCACTTTGGCCGGCCAGGTTGGTGTTGTCGGCCATGTAACCATTGGTGACAACGTGATAGTCGGCGCCCAGGGCGGTGTGCCCGGTTCGCTGGCGGGCAACGCCTACTACAGCGGATCGCCGGCCATGCCGCACAAGGAGTGGCTGCGTACCATGGGGGTGCTGCCCAAGCTGCCGGAGATGCGCAAAAAAATGACGGAACTTGAGAAAAAAATTGCCGCGCTTGAGGCCCGGCTCGATGCGAAGGAGTAAGCAATGGAACCTGCCCTGCCGATGGATGTGAACGCCATCATGAAGATTTTGCCCCACCGTTATCCGTTTTTGCTGGTGGATCGGATTGTCGAATTGGAACACGGCAAACGCTGTGTGGGGATCAAGAACGTCTCTATCAATGAACCGTTTTTCCCCGGCCATTTTCCCGGCCATCCGGTGATGCCCGGTGTGCTGATCGTGGAAGCCATGGCACAGGTGGCCGGCATCATGGCCTACCTTGCCTCGGATGAGGAGACCAAGAAAAAGGTCAGCTACTTCATGGCCATTGACAGTGCCAAGTTTCGCAAACCAGTGGTGCCTGGCGACCAACTGCGGATTGAGATCACCACCACCCTGAACCGTCGCGGTATCTGGGGCGTCGATGGCAAGGCGTACGTGGACGGTAAACTGGTTACCGAGGCCTCGCTGAAGGCCACATTTGCGCCGGCTGAGGCCTAGAGGAGCGATTATGAGCATTCATGCAACCGCTATTGTCCACCCCTCGGCCCAGATCGCAGAAGGGGTCGAGATCGGCCCCTATGCAATCATTGAAGCAGAGGTCAGTATCGGCAAAGGCAGCAGTGTTGGCGCCCATGCGGTGATCGGCAAGTGGACCGAGCTGGGAGAAAACAACCAGATCTATCACATGGCCTCGATTGGTGCAGCCCCGCAGGACCTGAAGTATAAGGGTGAAGAATGCTGGACCAGGCTGGGCAGCGGCAACGTGATCAGAGAATTTGCCACGATCCACCGCGGTACGGTTACTGGCCATGCCGAAACGGTTTTGGGCAATAACAACCTGATGATGGCCTATTCCCATGTGGCCCATGACTGTGTGGTGGGCAACGGCAATGTCTTTGCCAACTCCGCCACCCTGGCCGGACATGTGACCATACAGGACAATGTCATTCTGGGCGGCTTGGTGGCAATCCACCAGTTTGTCACCATCGGTTCCTATTGTATGCTGGGTGGTGGGACCCTGGTGGGTCTGGATATCCCCCCGTACATGATCGCCACCTCGGGCGGTAAACGGGAGGCGGCACTGCGGGGGTTGAACCTGATCGGCCTAAAACGCCGCGGCTTCAGTGATGCTGCCATCAGCAACCTGAAAAAGGCCTACAAGACCCTGTTTATGGCTGGTTTGAAGCAAGCCGAGGCCATTACCAGAATCAGGGCCGAGATTGTGGGCTGTGCCGAGGTGGACAACCTGCTGACATTCATTGAACAATCGGAACGGGGGATCTGCAGGGGATGAGCCGCCTACGGACTGCGGTGATCGGCGTCGGCTACCTGGGGAATTTCCACGCTCAGAAGTACGCAGCGCTGGAAGCGGCCGAGCTGGTCGGTGTGGTGGACAGCGACCCGACCCGCGCTGCGGAGGTTGCGACCGCCTGTAACTGTCAACCGTTCAGCGATTACCGTGACTTGATCGGTAAGGTGGATGCGGTCAGCGTGGTGGTGCCGACCCAGTATCACCACCAGGTGGCTAAAGAGTTCCTGGCTGCCGGTGTGCACGTGTTGATTGAAAAACCGATTACCGTCACCATTGAGCAGGCCGACGAACTGATTGCCCTGGCCGATGCCGGCCAGCTGGTGTTCCAAGTCGGCCACCTGGAACGTTTTAACCCGGTCCTGATGGCGGTTGATGAGTTGCTGGTCGAGCCGCTGTTTGTGGAATCGGTGCGGATTGCGCCGTTCAAACCCCGCGGTACGGATGTCAACGTGGTGCTGGACCTGATGATTCATGACATTGAGATCATCCAACACTTGGTCAAGTCGAAGGTTTCGCGTATTGACGCCATTGGCGCACCGGTCTTTACCGGCGAGGAGGATATCGCCAACGCCCGGATCGCCTTTGAAAACGGCTGCGTGGCCAACGTTACCGCCAGCCGGATCAGTCTCAAAAGCGAGCGCAAGATGCGGATCTTTCAGCGCGACGCCTATCTGACCCTTGATTTTCAGAACAAGAAGGTGTTGGTGGCCAAACGTGGCGAAGGTGAGCTATTCCCCGGCGTCCCCAACGTGCAGGTGCAGGAGCGTGAATTGGGCCAGTCGGATCCGCTTTTGTCGGAGATCAGTTCGTTTTTGGAGGCGATCCGGGAGGGGAAGCAGCCGCAGGTGAGTGGCCGCGACGGCAGGATGGCGCTGGAAACAGCGCTTAAAATCAACGAAAGCTTGGCAAGACACTAAAACGGCGTGGGGAACACCGCGTAGCGCAGGTGATCATCTCCACCGTTGTCCGTAGGGCTTGCCGGAACAGGATACGTCCATGATTCCAATGGTTGACCTCAAGACGCAGTACCATCAATTAAAGGCCGAGATAGACCGGGCCGTGCTCGATGCCCTGGAAAGCACCCAGTTTATTCTGGGGCCCAACGTGTCCGGTCTGGAAAAAGAGGCTGCCGACTACCTGGGCAGCCCTTTTGCGGTTGGCTGTGCCTCCGGTACCGATGCCCTGCATCTTGCCGTGCTGGCTGCCGGCATCAAGCCCGGGGACGAGGTCATCACCACACCATTCACCTTCATCGCCACTGCCGAGGCAATCTGCTATGTCGGCGCCGTACCGGTCTTTGTGGATGTTGATCCACAGACCTTCAATATCGTGCCGGAACTGATCGAACAGGCCATTACCCCCCGTACCAAAGCGGTCATCCCGGTGCACCTGTTTGGCCAACCGGCCGATCTGGGGACCATCGGCGCACTCTGCCAGCGCCACAACCTCGTGCTGATCGAAGACTGTGCCCAGTCATTCGGCGCTGCGGTTGAGGGCAGGATGACCGGTTCGCTCGGTTCATTCGGCTGTTTCAGCTTCTTTCCCAGCAAGAACCTGGGTGGCTACGGCGATGGCGGTTTAGTGACCGCCGCCACGGCGGAAGGGGCGGAAACCTTGAAGATGCTGCGTAATCACGGCAGCAAGGTGCGTTATCATCATGACGTGATCGGTTTCAACAGCCGCCTGGATGATCTGCAGGCAGCCATCCTGCGGGTCAAACTGCGGCATATCGATCGTTTTAACCAGGAACGCCGCCGGGTAGCCCACCGCTATTCCGCAGGACTGCAGGATCTCGTGCAGGTGCCGTTCGAGGATGGCAAGGGGGTGCATGTCTACCATCAGTACACCATTTTGACCGACAAACGGGATCAGATCATGGCTCGTTTGTCCGAGCAGCAGATCGCCAGCGCGATCTACTATCCGATCCCGCTGCACCGTCAGAACGTGTTTGCCGAGCAATGCCGCAACCTGTCGCTGCCGGTGGCCGAGTCCCTTGCCAGCCGTTGCATGTCGCTGCCGATCTATCCGGAAATGACCGACGATCAGGTGGAACAGGTCATCGCTGCAGTACGCGGGGCAGTGGCTGGGTAATGGTAGCAGGGCGACCCAAACGGGTCATGATTGTTGCTGGTGAGGCTTCCGGGGACATCTACGGGGCAGGATTGGTGCGTGCGGTACACGCGGCTGATCCTGCCTTTAGTTTCTTTGGTATCGGCG
>Ga0307363_1000087_pt1 | contig 12941 bp, 12 predicted proteins | sample AAT_RA_Asp2_MT_FD_194613 | JGI IMG/M metagenome (GOLD analysis project Ga0307363, IMG submission 194613) | Metatranscriptome of enriched activated sludge microbial communities from anaerobic digester in WTTP, New Holstein, Wisconsin, United... | ecosystem: Engineered > Bioreactor > Anaerobic >...
GCCAGAATAACGGAACCGGCAGTGGGCGCCTCGGTATGGGCATCGGGCAACCAAGTGTGCAGCGGGAACATCGGGACCTTGATGGCAAAGGCCAGTGCAAAGGCCAGGAACAGCCACGTCTGGGTCGCAGGGTCAACCTTCAGGTCAAAGAAGTGCACCAGGCTGAAGTCCGTGATACCGGCCTTGGTCCCCAGGAAGTAGAGGTAGATCAAGGCAATCAGCATCAGCAGCGAGCCGACCATGGTGTAGATGAAGAACTTGACTGCCGCGTACACGCGGTTCTTGCCACCCCAGATGCCGATGATGAAGTACATCGGAATCAGCATAACCTCCCAGAAGATGTAGAACAGGAAGAGGTCAAGGGAGACAAAGGCACCCAGCATACCGGTCTGCAGCAACAGCAGACAGATCATGTACTCTTTGACGTTATCCTCAACCGCAGTCCAGGTGGACAGGACTGCGATTGGCATAATGAAGTTGGTCAGCACCACCAGCCAGAAGCTGATACCGTCAATACCGATATTGTAGCGCATTGCAAACGGCCCAGCTGCAATCCAGGGTACGTTCTCAACAAACTGGTACTCGGCATTTGACTGGAAACCGGTCAGTACCGGCAGGGTTACCAGAAAGGTGACCAGCGTCGTTACAAAGGCGACACTGCGCAGCACTCCATTGCTCCCCTTGGGGATGAAGAGCAGCAAGAGCACCCCCACGATGGGCAGGAAAGTCATCACGCTCAGAATGTTACTCATCGAATCTGCTCCTTTAGTACAAAGTCAGACAGTTAATTACTTGAACAGGTAGTAGCCGATGATGACAACCACACCAAAGGCCATGGACCAGGCATAGTTGTAAATCTGACCGGACTGCAGGTAGCGCACTACCCCGCCGAACGCCATGACTACACTGGCAACACCATTGACAATACCGTCCACCACCACGACATCGAAGCCTTTCCAGAGGAAGCGTCCCAATGCCTTGCAGGGGTTGACAAAGACGAAGTCATACAGCTCATCAATGTACCACTTGTTAAAGACCGCACGGTGCAGGCCCGGAAAGGCAGCCGTAAACTTTTTGGGGATCTCGGGATTCACGATATAGAGGGCATAGGCGATGCTGATGCCGACAACAGCAATCACCACCGAAAGCCCCATCATAGTCCATTCAAGGGAGTGGCTATGTTCAACATGGTGTGCATGGGCAGCCATGTACTCCGTTGCATTGGCGAACACCGGCTCAAGGTAATGTTCGAGGTAGTTGGGCACACCGCCAACCAGATCGCCAAGCAGTTTGGGCAGGCCAATGTAACCACCTACCACAGAAAGGATCGCGAGCACTATCAGCGGGAACACGATCACCATGGGAGACTCGTGCAGATGCTTCTCTGCACCTGCCTTGATCCGGCAGGTACCGTGGAAGGTCATAAAGACCAAACGGAACATATAGAAGGCGGTCAACAACGCAGCAGCAGCACCAAGCCCCCAAATCAACATGTTTACAGAACCATGCAGCGGATTTGAAAAGGCTTGCCAGAGGATTTCATCCTTTGAGAAGAAGCCGGAAAAGCCAGGAATACCGGAAATTGCGATAGTTGCAAGCAAGAAGGTGCCATAGGTCATCGGCATATACTTGGCCAGACCACCCATGTTGCGCATATCCTGAGCATCGTCGTGGGAATGAATGTGATGCAGAGCTCCATGCATTGAGTGAATCACCGCACCGGAACCAAGGAACAGACAGGCCTTGAAGAAGGCGTGGGTCATCAGGTGGAAGATACCGGCGGTAAAGGCACCGACGCCCATACCAATAAACATGTAACCCAGCTGGGAAACCGTGGAGTATGCCAGCACGCGCTTGATGTCGTTTTGTGCAGTACCGATGGTGGCAGCAAAGAAGGCTGTACAGGCACCGATGATTGCAACCGTCATCATGGTCTCAGGTGAGCGGATAAACAGGAAGCTCATCCGACCGATCATGTAGACACCGGCGGTAACCATGGTTGCGGCGTGGATCAGGGCCGAAACAGGCGTAGGACCTTCCATTGCATCGGGCAACCAGGTGTAAAGCGGGATCTGGGCCGATTTGCCGGTGGCTCCCAAGAAGAAACACAGGGTAATGATGGTTACCACACCGCCAGTAGGGAACAGGTTGGCATTCTTTGCCAGCTCGGTAAACTGGATGGTCCATACCCCGTGGGTTTGACCAAGCCACCAGAACAGGGTGAAGGTACCGAGCAGGAAGCCGAAGTCACCGACCCGGTTCATCACAAAGGCCTTTTTACCGGCGTCGCCTGCGGACTTTTTGTGAAAGTAGTAGCCGATCAGCAGGTAGGAGCAAAGACCTACGCCTTCCCAGCCGACGAACATGAGCAGCAGGTTGTTGCCGGTTACCAGCAGCAGCATGGAGAACACGAACAGGTTCAGGTAGGCGAAGAAACGATAGAAGCCTTCTTCACCATGCATGTACCCGATGGAGTAGATGTGGATCAGGGTACCGATACCGGTGACCACCAGCAGCATCAGGCAGGAAAGCGGGTCAATCAGGAAGGCAATGTCGGCATTGAAGGTACCTGCCGTCATCCAGGTAAAGATCTTCACGTTCACCGAACGCTCATCAGCCGGAAGCCCGATCAGTTTGAGGAAGGTCATCACTGACACGACGAAGGAACCGAACACGGCAAGGGCTCCAATACTGCCGATGACCGTCTCGTTCTTGATCTTTTTCCCCAGAAGACCGTTGATCAGAAAACCGATCAGGGGGAACAGTGGTATCAGCCACACATTGTCGAACATTGAGCTACTCCTTTATCTCGTCTTTACAGGTTCTGTACCGTTAAACAGGCGTTGTAGCAGCAGCTACCATTTCATCAGGTTGGCGTCATCAATATCGATGGACTCACGATTATTGAAGAACGCGATGAACAACGCCAGACCGACTGCCGCCTCTGCAGCAGCAACCGTCATGATGAAGAACACAAAGATCTGACCATCCAGGTTGCCCAGGTGACGCGAAAAAGCGACAAAGGTCAGGTTGACGGCATTCAGCATCAATTCAATGCACATAAAGACAACGATGGCATTCTTGCGGGTTAGCACTCCGATGGTGCCGATGGAAAAGAGAACTGCACTGACTATCAAATAATTGGTCAAGTTATCCATGGTTCGACACTCCTAGGAAAGTTTACGCTTGGCCAAGATCACAGCGCCGACAATGGCAACGAGCAGCAGGATCGAGGTTACTTCAAAAGGCAAGAGGAAGTCGGTAAACATAACCCTACCAATCAACTCGGTGTGGCCGACTTTGTTGATCACTTCATTGGTAATGTCACCTACTGGCGGACTAAACTTGCCACGGGTTAAGAACAGTCCGGCAAGCAGCAGGGTGATGATCCCCATGACGGCACCCAGCGCAACCTGGTGGAAGCTCTTTTTATTGGCATCAACCCGGATATTCAGCAGCATGATGGTGAAAATGATCAACACCATGATCGCACCGGCATAGACAATGATCTGGACAGCTGCCATAAAGGGAGCGTTCAGCATGGCGTAGTAGGTAGCCAGGCAGAAAAACGTCATCACCAGTGAAAGTGCACTGTTGATCGGGTTCTTGCAGGTCACAACCAGTAGAGCCGATACTACGGCTACTATTGTGACAAGGGCAAAGAAGACGGATGAGATGTCCATGTACTACGCTCCTTTATTTCTTTTCTTGAAGTCGTTCCTTGGTGAAGATGAAGTCCTCACGGCGATAATTAGCCAGTTCGAACTCACCAGTCATCTTAAGTGCATCTACTGGGCATGCCTCAACACAGTAACCACAGAAGATGCAGCGCAGGATGTCGATCTCATACTTGGCTGCATATTTATCGTGATTTGCATCCTCACCTGCCTCTACCGTGATACACTTAGCTGGACATACGGTGGGGCAGAGATAACAGGCCACACACTTGGCACGGTTGTGTGAAACCTTGAGTGCATGCAGCCCCCGGTAACGTTCAGCAACCTTGGGCCGCTCCTCCGGATACATCAGGGTGACCGGCTTTTTGAACAGGTGCCCAAGTGTAATCTTCATTCCTTGCATGATCGGCGTGATCGGATTCGGCATGACGTCTTTCCTTTATGTATTACTGTTGTTCTGTTTAAGAAGCTAAAAGCCTAACTAGCTGTACCTTAACTGAAGAAGCCGCTGATGGTATGGAATCCGAAGTAACCAGCAACCCCGGTAAGTACAATCAACCCCAACGTTGCCGGCAGCATTATCTTCCATCCCAAATGCATCAACTGGTCATAACGATAACGCGGCAATGTAGCACGGATCCACATGGCCAGAAACATCAGGAAATACACTTTAGCAACAAAGTAGACGACAGAAAGAAGCGGGAAAACAGAAACAAAGGGTCCGTCCCAGCCACCAAGGAACATGGTGGTCATCAGTGCACTAACCGTAACCATGTTTGCATATTCAGCCATGAAAAACATCGCATACTTCATGGAGGAATATTCAGTGCAGAACCCTGAAACCAACTCAGTTTCTGCTTCAGGCAAGTCAAACGGCGTGCGGTTCACCTCAGCCAAGGTTGCGACATAGAAAATCATGCCAGCAACAAAAGTCATGGGGCTATTCCAGATAAACCATTTCATGCCTGCTTGAGCCTTGACAATTTCTTGCAAGGAAAGCGAACCAACGAGCATGAATACCGGAATAATGGCTAACCCGGCAGCAAGTTCGTAGGAAATCATCTGAGCTGATGAGCGAAGACCGCCGATCAGAGAATATTTGCTGTTGGATGCCCAGCCTGCGAGTACGATACCGTACACACCAAGAGAAGACATGGCCAGCACGTACAGCATACCGACATTGATATCAACCACTTTGCCGACTCCGGCATCATAGTAGCCGACGATCTGCAGCGGAACGTCATAGCCAAAAACTTTGATGGTGTCACCGAACGGGATTACGGCAAAAGTGATGAATGCCGGAATCAGAGCCATCAAGGGAGCCAGCAGGAAGGCAAACTTGTTCGATTCCGCTGGAATGATCTCTTCCTTGAAAAACAGTTTCAAACCATCGGCAATCGGCTGTAACAGACCCATTGGACCAGTCCGGTTCGGTCCGATACGTACCTGCATCCAGCCGATGATTTTACGCTCGGCATAGGTTGCATAAGCCACGGTAAGAAGCACGAAAACAAATGCAATCAGTACCTTGGCCACCATGGCGATGTAGTAGTACAGTGGCAGTCCTAGAATCTCGATTCCCATCGGTCCCTCTTCCTTCTCTAGTAGCGTTAAGAGTCTGACAATCGTTACTTGCTAATGGTTACTGAGGTCACAGCAGCACCAGACCAGATGCTGTTGATCGGCACATCGGCAAAGTGGTACGGCACAAAAACAACACCCTCGGACATGCGTGGGGATATGCGCGCCTTAAGCGTCACATTCGCCTGACCAGCATTGAGCTTAACAAGATCGCCGTCCGCAATATTCTTAGCCGCAGCATCGGCACGTGAAATCTCCACATACCCTTCACTGCAAACAGCCATCGTACCTTCACCGTGGAGCGACATGGTACCGCAATGATAAAGTGCTGCGCCTGTCAGCAGCGCCAGCTTGCCAGCCTCAATCGCGGGCTGAACCGTCTTGGGAACTACCTGTACAGGTTGCAGAGCCGCCGGTACAAATGCACCACCTTCAGCCAAAGCTGCGTAGTTCAGGCTGCTGTAGGCTGCAACCTTAGCAAAGGCATCAGCTACCGTCGCAGGGGCAACACCTCCGAGCAGAGCAATCAGGTCAGCATAAACCTTGAATTCAGGGCGGCTCTGGCCAACCGCAGGGATCGCAGGCAGTATCTTCTGCACGCGACGGTCAGTACTGGTAAAGGTGCCTTCCTTCTCAGCATAGGAGCAGACCGGCAGAACCAGATCAGCCAGCTGGGCTGTTTCAGTCAGGAACAGGTCAGCCACTGCCAAGAATTCGACTGCTTCCAACGCCTTGGTGACTTTATCTTGAGCCGGGTAGGAAACCACGGGGTTTTCACCGGCAATAAACAAGGTCTTAATGGAACCGGTGGCACAACCATCCAGGATCTTCTGGGCATCCAAACCGCCATTGCCAGGCACAAACCCAACATCAAGGGCACCTTGACTGTTATTCTTTTCTTGCAGAGCCAGGATACCGGAACCTTCTTTACCCAGTTTGCCTCCCAGGATCGCCAGGTTTGCTGCTGCGTGGGCCAATTGCGCGTCGGCACCGGGATAGGCCAGGCCGGTGGTAAACAAGATGACTGCTTTCTCGGCAGCAGCATAGGCGCGGGCCAGATTGCGGATATCATCAGCGGAGACGCCACAGTTGGCAGCAGCCTTCTCCGGGGTAAAGTCGTTCAAGGTAGCAGCCAGCTCATCAGACGCCGGAGTTACAGCCAGATTCTCGTCAACCAGCACTTTGGCCACGGCATTCAGCAGCACAACGTCACTGCCGGCCTTATTCAAAAGGAGATTGGCACCTGGCAGCCGGGAAAGTTTGCCACGCTTGTCAGAAATGATCTGCAGCTTGGCACCCTTGTTTTTGACGGCCATATTGATCTCAAAACCAACCACCGGGTGCGTTTCGTAGCAATCGGTCTTGATCACCAGAATCAGGTCGCTTTTCTGAATATCAAGGATCGTTGCTGACGAGGCAGCAACCCCCAGACTCTTTGCAAGGCCTTCAGATACAGCAGCGTGGCCATAACCGGCTGCATGATCAATATTCTGTGTGCCAACCTGTTCGGTCATCAGTTGTTTGAGTAACAGTAATTCCTCATTGGTCATACGGGGAGTGGCCAGTGCGGCGGCCGATGCGCCTGCACCTTTCAGCTTACCAGCCAGCAGTGCCATGGCCTCGTCCCAGCTTGCCTCGACCAGTTGCCCGTTTTTGCGGATCAACGGGGTTTTCAGGCGTTTCTCAGAGGAGATGAACTGGTAGCCAAAACGGCCACGCACACAGAGTTGCCCGTTGTGGAAGCCCTGATTCTCATCATAAATGGTGGTAACGACATTCTTGTTCTCTTTAACGCCCAAGGTCACGTTACAGCCAGTACCACAGTAGCCGCAGACCGACTTTTTCTTGGTCAGCGCCCAGAAACGGGACTTGAACTTGAAGGGACGGGCCAGCAGGGCGCCAACCGGGCAGACCGAGATACAAGAACCACAGAATTCACAGTTAAGCGGCCCATCAAACTCGGTGCCGATCTTGGTCTCAATCCCGCGGTTGATGAAGGTCAAGGCGCCGCGCGAAACGATTTCATCACAGATTCGTACACACTTGCCACAGAGGACGCAACGGTTCTGGTCACGTTCAATTAATGGATTATTATAGTCGATCTCGTGCTGAAACTTCTCATCGGAGAGGCGATTAACATTTACTTTATGGTCATAGGCGAGATTCTGCAGTTCGCAGTCGCCACCCTTATCGCAAACCGGGCAATCAAGCGGATGGTTGAGTAACAACAGTTCGAGCACCAATTTCCGTGCCTTTTCAACCGGTGGTGTGCTGCTGCGTACGATCATCCCTTCCGTAACCGGAGTGGTGCAGGCTGGGATCAAACGACCTTTCATCTGCTCGACTTCAACCAGACACATCCGGCAGGCGCCGAACGGCTTCAGCTTCTTGTCATGACAGAGAATCGGAATATTGATGCCTGCTGCCTTGGCAGCATCATAAATGGTGGCATCCTTCTTAACTGAAACCTGCTTATCATCTATCGTCAGAGTGACCATCTCAACCTCGTTTTACGTGAGTTGTCTCGCTACGTGAAACTATTCAATCGCCATAAAGCGGCAGGCATCATAACAGGACTTACACTTGGTACACTTTTCCTTATCAAGGTAGGCAATCTGCCCTTTTTCCCAAACAATCGCATCAACCGGGCAGGCCTTCTTACAGGCACCACACTTGACACACTTATCCTCAACCACCTGCCAGAGCAGCAGTTCTTTACAGGAGTTGGAGGGACACCGCTTGGCAGTGATGTGCGCCTCGTACTCTTCACGGAAGTAACGAATGGTTGAGAGGACCGGGTTAGGGGCCGTCTGCCCCAGACCGCAGAGCGAGGCCTGCTTAATCGTCGTACCCAGATCGATCAGCGTTTCGATGTCGCCTTCACGGCCGTTGCCCTCAGTGATTCTGATCAGGATGTCCAGCATGGCCTTCAAACCGATCCGGCAGGGTACGCACTTGCCGCAGGACTCCATCCGGGTAAAGGTCAGGAAGAATTTGGAAACGTCGACCATGCAGGTGGTTTCGTCCATGACCACCAGACCGCCGGAGCCCATCATGGCACCTGCCTTGATCAGGGAGTCATAGTCAACCGGAGTATCCAGAATTTCAGCAGGAATACAACCGCCGGAAGGGCCACCTGCCTGAACCGCCTTGAACTTGCGGTTGTTCAGGATACCGCCGCAGACGTCATAAATAACTTCACGGACCTTCATACCGGCTGCAACTTCAACCAGGCCGGTGTGCTTGACCTTGCCAGTTACTGCAAAGATTTTGGTACCTTTGGTGGTATCAGTACCAATGGCAGCGTACCAGGCGGCGCCCCTATTGATGATGTGACGAACGTTGGCAAAAGTCTCAACGTTGTTGATGTTGGAGGGGTGCTGCCAGAGACCCTTAACCGCAGGAAACGGTGGCCGGGGACGGGGCATGCCGCGTTCACCCTCAATGGAGGCCATCAGCGCGGTTTCCTCACCGCAAACGAAGGCACCGGCACCTTTCTTGATCCGCATGTCATACTCAAAACCGAGTCCCATGCAGTTCTTGCCCAGATAGCCTTTTTCGTAGCAGGTATCGATCGCCTTCTGGAGACGGTCGATAGCCAACGGATACTCGGCACGGACATAGACATAACCGAACTGGGCGCCGATCGCATAACCGGCAATCATCATACCTTCGATGATGCAGTACGGGTCGCCTTCCAGGATTGAGCGGTCCATAAATGCACCGGGGTCACCCTCGTCAGCGTTACAGATAATATATTTATGATGACCAGGTGAAGCGGCACAGAAAGACCATTTCATGCCAGTGGGGAAACCGCCGCCCCCACGGCCACGCAGACCGGACTTCTTGACTTCTTCAGTCACTTCAGCAGGCTTCATGGTCTTGATACATTTTTCAATCGCCTTGAAACCGTCGGTTGCCAGGTAGGCATCCAGCGACTCCGCATCAATCTGACCGCAACCGGACATAACGATCCGGCTCTGCGCATCGACAAACTGGTTGTAATACGGCTTGGCCTTGCGCTTGTCGATGGGTGTCCCACCGACAATATGCTCTTCAACCAGTTTGGCGACTTCATCGACCTGGACAAAGTCATAGGTCGTACAACCCTTGTCATCGACAATGTCGACCAACACGTCGTTAGCGCAGAGGCCACGGCAACCGGTCTTGACAACGTCACAACGCTTGCCGACGGTAGCACTTAACCCCTTTTCGGCAATAATCCGATTGAACTCAGCCTCTACCTTCTTGGCGCCGGCAGAGATGCCGCCTGTGCCTTGACAGATCAATATTTTGATAGCTTCAGCCATGTGTTCTGTCCCCTGACAATCGTCCCGACCTTACATCGGAAGCGCAGTATATTCCTTAATAATCTCGTCAACCTTCTGAACGGTCATCTTGCCGTAGGTCTCATCGTTCACCATGGCCAACGGTGCCATACCGCAGGCACCCAGACAGGCAACCAGCTCAAAGGTAAAGCGCTTATCGGGCGTTGTTTCAGCATGCCCGATACCGATCCGCTCATAGAAGGTTTCACGAATCCGCTCAGCACCGAGAACGTGGCAGGCCGTACCCATGCAAACACGGATAATGAACTTGCCGCGCGGCTTGAGGTGGAATTGGGCGTAGAAGGTCAACACGCCATAAATCTGGCTGGGGTAAACGTTCAGGCGCTCGGCAATGTAATCAACTGCAGCCCGGGGAACATACCCGTATTCATCCTGTACGCCCTGCAGAACCGGCATCAGGTTGCCTGGAATGTCTTTGTACTTCTGTATAACCTTCTCAGCAATCGTCAGGTCGATGACCGGCTCTTGCTCATCAGCTATTTCTTGCGTTGCAACCGCGTTACTCATCGTGCGGCCTCCCCTTTCGGTAACGGTCTAGCGGTCAATCTCACCCAGAACGATGTCAAGCGTACCGATAATGGCGACCAGGTCAGCTATCATCGATCCCTTTGCCATTTTCTCAATAGCCTGCAGGTTAACGAATGACGGAGGACGTACACGCATCCGATACGGCTTTCCAGAACCATCGCTAACCACGTAGAAGCCGAGCTCGCCTTTGGGGGCTTCAATACCCATGTATACTTCACCTTCAGGCACCGGGTAGCCTTCGCTTGCAATCTTGAAGTGATGAATCAGGCCTTCGATGCTGTTGTAAACCGAGTCTTTGGGTGGGTAGCAGACCTGCGGTTCGTCCGCAAGCACCGGACCAGGCTTGAGGCGTTCAAGGGCCTGGTTGATGATCTTGCAGGCTTCACGCATCTCAACCAGACGCACCTTGTAGCGATCAAAGGTGTCGCACTCGGTACCGACCGGAACTTCAAACTTGTAGTTTTCATAGCCTGCATACGGAATATCGCGACGCAGGTCAAAGTTCACACCGGAACCACGCAGCGCCGGTCCGGTAATACCGATATCAGTGGCATCCTCTGCAGAAATCACACCATTGCCGATGGTACGCTTGCGCCAGATCGGGTTGCCGGTCAGCAAGCCTTCATAGGTATCGATGTAACCAGGCATATCGGCAATAAAGTCACGAACCTTCTTCTCGAATTCCGGCGGTACATCCATCGAGAGGCCACCGGCACGGAAGAAGTTAGAGGTCATCCGGGCACCGGAAATCAGTTCGTAGGTCTCCATGATGACTTCACGCTCGCGGAAGGCATAAATAAAGACCGTCATGGCGCCGATATCCAGCGCGTGGCAAGCCAGCCAGACCAAGTGTGACTGAAGACGCGTCAACTCGGCCATGATGATCCTGATTACCTGCGCACGCTCAGGCACCTCGATTCCCAGCAACTTCTCTACGGCCAGGATGTAGCCCAAGTTGTTGCTCATCGGAGCCAGATAGTCAAGACGGTCAGTCAACGGCAAGGTCTGATGATAGGTGCGGTGTTCGGAAAGCTTCTCCACACCGCGGTGCAGATAACCGATATCCGGATCAATCTTCAGGATGGTCTCACCATCCAGCTCGATCACCATCCGCAAAACACCGTGTGTACTTGGGTGTTGCGGCCCCATGTTAATGGTCATAATTTCATTGTTCGCCATATATAGCCTCGTCTGCTCGCTTAAATGCGTTATTCGTTTTCAATCTAGGAAAGACGTCCCTTGTACGGTTCACGACCGGGGCCCTGCAACGGATAATCTTTCCGCAACGGATGCCCTTCCCAGTCAGGAGTCATCAGAATACGACGCAAATCAGGGTGCTTGTTAAAGCGGATACCAAACAGGTCAAACACCTCGCGCTCAAGCCAATTGGCTGAGGCATAGACCTGGGTTGCGCTATCAATCATACAAGCATCTTCAGCAACCGGAGCTTTTACCCGCAGACGATCCTTAAACGAAACAGAGGTTAACTGATAAACCATCATAAAACGGTCACCAGCCTTACCCATATTATCTATCGCAGTGACATCAGTAAGCATTTCGTACTTGCACTCCTGCTTCAAAAACGAAAGCACTTGCACGATATCTTCCTTCTTGACCGTTACGATCCAGTCACCGCGGTCTTGTTTCACCTCCAAAAGGGAGGCCCCTAATTTACCTTGCAGCTTTTCAACGGCGCGATTTATGTCTGCCATATCGTCGAAACCTTTTCAGTAGTAGTAAATTCGTAGCAATCCAGAGTATCAGACCGTAGAGGTCCGCTCACCAAGGCCAAATACCGAGCCAAACGAATTGGCCTCGGCCATGATCTTATCCTGCAGCTTCATCAAACCATACAGAAGCGCCTCTGGACGGGGAGGACAGCCAGGGATATAGACATCAACAGGCAAGGCCTCATCAATACCCTGCACAACGCTATAGGTATCGAAGACACCACCGGAGCAGGCACAAGCACCCATCGCAACTACCCACTTCGGCTCCGGCATTTGCTCATAGACAGTCTTAATGACCGGCAACATTTTCTTGGTTACCGTGCCGGCAATAATGATACAATCCGCCTGCCGCGGTGACGCCCGGAAAATAATGCCAAAACGGTCAAGGTCATTATGCGAGGCACCGGTTGCCATCATCTCGATGGCGCAACAGGCCAGACCGAATGTCATCGGCCAAATGGAGGACTTCCTGACCCAGTTGACCAGCTTATCAAGGGACGTAACGGTTACGTTACCACCAAGCTGCTGATTTACTCCCATTCCAGTGCTCCTTTTTTCCAGACATAGATATAACCAACAAACAGAATCACGATAAAGAGTCCCATCTCAACCAGGCCAAAAATCCCCAGCTTTTTATAGAGGATGGCCCAGGGATACATAAAGACCGCTTCAATATCGAACAGGATAAACAGCATGGCAACCAGATAAAACTTGATCGGAAACCTTTCGCGCGCAGTGCCGATCGGCTCACAACCGCACTCGTAAGGCGCCATCTTCACCTTAGAGTACTTCTTTTGACCAATCAGCGATGAAAACACCACTGAACCAAGCCCAAAAGCAAGCGCAATCAGGATTAGCAGTATAATCGGTAGATACGTTCCAAGCATGTGCTCTTTCCTCCCAAGACCGTTCTATTCAAGCATTTACACGTATACTGTATACAAAACGATGCCAAACTATGTCATTTAGCCACTGCTTGTCAAGCACTTTTTCCCCTTTTTTTTAGCTTTGCTTAAAAAATTCAAATATTCGTAACACCCTGTTGTTATTGTTTTTTTCATTGCAAGCAAAATACA
>Ga0307363_1000091_pt1 | contig 12729 bp, 10 predicted proteins | sample AAT_RA_Asp2_MT_FD_194613 | JGI IMG/M metagenome (GOLD analysis project Ga0307363, IMG submission 194613) | Metatranscriptome of enriched activated sludge microbial communities from anaerobic digester in WTTP, New Holstein, Wisconsin, United... | ecosystem: Engineered > Bioreactor > Anaerobic >...
GGGGTAATCGGGTAACCGGCGAAGAACTTGCAACCAGCGTACAGCGCGCCGTGTGCAGCTGCCTCGTTACCTTGCAGAAAAGCAACTTTCTTGGACACAGTCAATTCCTCCCGTCTTGTTATTCAGCGTGGACTTTAATGGCAAAGTCGGGGCAACGCAGTTCGCACTGCATACACTTGATACAGGCATCCAGGTCCTTAACGGACACGACGAAGCCCTTCATCTCGAGTACCTTCTTGGGGCAGAACTCCACACAGATATGGCACCCCTTGCAGTACTTCTCGATAATTTCGATTCTCGGCAGCTTTTTTTCTTCTGACATCGGGATCTGCTCCTTTTATCCGTATTCTGAAGCGTAAAATATGGGCCCTTGATGTGGCAAAAGAAGGGCGGATAAATCCGCCCTTCTTTTGCGGCATTGCCAGGCCCGTTTAACGGGCTATTAGCCCTTCAGGATGCTGTCCAGACTGTCAACCAGGCCTTTAACGGCGGCAACAGACTTGTCCATCATGGCTTGCTCAGTGGCATCCAGCTTGAACTGGAGAACCTTCTCAACACCCTTCTCGCCCAGTACGGCAGGAACGCCGACATAGTAGCCGTTGACGCCGAACTCACCGTTCAGCAGGCAGCAGGTGGGCAGGACGCGCTTCTGGTCTTTCAGTACCGACTCGGCCATGGCGATGGCGGAGGAAGCCGGGGAGTAGAAAGCAGAACCGGTCTTCAGCAGGGCAACCACTTCGCCGCCGGCAAGACGGGTGCGGTTTACCATGGCCTCCATCACTTCCTTGGCCTTGTCAGCACCGTACTTCTGCTCCAGCAGTTCCATAACGGGAATGCCGTTAACAGCAGCGTAACGTACCAGCGGCACCATGTCATCGCCGTGGCCGCCCAGGGTCATGGCAGAGACGTCCTTCACGGACACGCCCAGTTCCCAGGCAATGAAGGCCTTGAAACGAGCCGAATCCAGCACGCCGGCCTGACCAACCACACGGTTGGCGGGCATACCGGTCACCTTCTGGCAGAGGGTAACCATGGCGTCCAGCGGGTTGGAGATAACGATCACGAAGGCGTTGGAGGCGTACTGCTTGATGCCTTCGGCAACAGAGGTCATGATCTTGGAGTTGGTTGCAATCAGGTCGTCACGGCTCATGCCCGGCTTACGGGGCAGACCGGCGGTTACAATAACCACATCGGCACCGGCGATGTCTTTGTAATCCTGGGTACCCTTCAGGTTGACGTCGAAGCCGTCCACCGGGGAAGCCTCGGCGATGTCCAGCATCTTGCCCTGGGGCATACCTTCGACGATGTCGAACATCACTACGTCGCCCAGTTCACGCAGGGCGCAGAGTTGAGCCAGCACGCCACCGATCTGTCCGCCACCAATCAATGCAATCTTCTTACGTCCCATCGGTTCTTCCTCCTCGTTGATAGTGTTTAATGCAACCTACGACTTACCTGCACAATGATTAAACGGGGAGCCGTCGCATAGCGAGGCTCCCCGAGCTGACACATGGATTAGATAGCGTCGATAATAGCGTTCAAGGTAGCGCTGGGGCGCATTGCCTTTTCCGTCTTGGCCGGGTCGGGGTTGTAATAGCCACCCAGATCCTGCGGCTTGCCTTGGGCGCCGATCAGCTCGGCATTGATCTTTTCCTCATTTTCCTGGAGCTGCTTGGCAACTTTAGCAAAACGGGCGGCAAGCTCCTTGTCCTTGGTCTGAGCAGCCAGGGCCTCTGCCCAGTACATAGCCAGGTAGAAGTGGCTGCCGCGGTTATCAATCTGACCGACCTTACGGGCCGGGTTCTTGTTGTTTTCCAAGAACTTGGTGTTGGCCTGATCAAGCGTGTCGGCCAGCAGTTGCGCCTTCTCGTTCTTGAAGGTGGCGGCCAGGTGCTCCAGCGAGACAGCCAGGGCCAGGAACTCACCCAGTGAATCCCAACGCAGGTAGCCTTCCTGTACGAACTGCTGCACGTGCTTGGGAGCGGAACCGCCTGCGCCGGTTTCGAACAGGCCGCCACCGGCCAACAACGGTACGATGGAAAGCATCTTGGCGCTGGTGCCCAGCTCAAGGATCGGGAACAGGTCGGTCAGATAATCCCGCAGGGCGTTACCAGTAACGGTGATGGTGTCTTTACCGGCCTTTGCACGCTCACAGGTAAACAGCATCGCGTCAACCGGTGCCATGATCTGGATGTCAAGCCCGTTGGTGTCGTGGTCTTTCAGGTACTTGTTGACCTTCTCGATCATCTGGGCGTCATGGGCCCGGTTCTTGTCCAGCCAGAAGATGGCCGGTACACCGGTGGCACGGGCGCGACGCACTGCCAGCTTGACCCAGTCCTGAATCGGCAGATCCTTAGCCTGGCAACCGCGCCAGATATCGCCCGCTTCAACCTCATGCTGCATCAGCACGTTACCGGCCTCATCAAGCACTCGCACGGTGCCGTCTGCGGCAATTTTGAAGGTCTTGTCGTGGGAGCCGTACTCTTCAGCCTTCTGAGCCATCAGACCAACGTTGGATACGGAGCCCATGGTAGTCGGATCGAATTGACCGTTCTTCTTGCAGAAATCAATGCAGACCTGATACCAGCGCGAATAGCACCGGTCGGGAACCACGCACTTGACGTCGTGCAGCTTGCCGTCCGGACCCCACATGCCGCCGGAATCACGGATAACGACCGGCATGGAGGCATCAATGATGATGTCGTTGCTGGCGTGCAGGTTGGTGATCCCTTTATCGGAGTCAACCATGGCCAGCGGCGGCTGCTTCTTGTAGACTTCCTGGATGTCTGCCTCAATCTCGGCCTGTTTGGCCTCAGGCAGCTTGGCAATCTTCAGGTACAGATCGCCCATGCCAAGGTCAGGGTTTACGCCCAGCTCTTTAAAGGTATCGGCATGCTTCTCAAAAACGTCTTTATAGTATACGGACACAAAGTGGCCGAACATGATCGGGTCGGAGATCTTCATCATGGTGGCCTTGAGGTGTACCGAGAACAGCACCCCTTTGGCCTTGGCATCGTCAATCTGCTCCTGAATGAACTTACGCAGGGCCTTGGCGCTCATGAAGGTCCCGTCAAAGACCTCACCTGCCTGCAGAGCCAGCTTCTCCTTCAGCACGGTGACCTTACCGGCCTTGTCAACAAACTCAATCTTGACATTGCCGGCCTTCTCCATGGTGAGCGACTTCTCGTTTGCGTAAAAGTCAGACGACTCCATCCAGGACACATGGGTTTTGGAATCAGGGCTCCAGGCACCCATCTTATGGGGATGCTTTTTTGCATACTCCTTAACTGCCTTTGCCGAACGACGGTCGGAGTTACCTTCACGCAGCACCGGGTTGACGGCGGAACCGAGGCACTTGGCGTAGCGGGCATGCAGTTCTTTTTCAGCATCGGTCTTCGGATCTTCCGGATAATCCGGCAGATTATAGCCCTGCTCCTGCAGCTCCTTGATGGCGGCCTTCAGCTGCGGAATCGAGGCGCTGACGTTGGGCAGCTTGATGATGTTGGCCTCAGGCTTCTGGGTCAGCTCACCCAATTCAGCCAGGTAATCCGGCATCCGCTGCTCAGGGGTCAGATAGTCGGGGAAGTTGGCGATGATGCGGCCGGCAACGGAGATGTCGCGGGTCTCAACCACAACGCCAGCAGCCTTGGTGAAGGCATTAACGATCGGCAGCAGCGAGTAGGTTGCCAGTGCGGGAGCTTCATCAATCTTAGACCAGATAATCTTTGATTCAGTTGCCATGTTATCTCCTTATGGTTTTGTTCCCTTACGGTCGGACGGAAATACTAAACCGTTTTCGGATATATGGAAAAATATATAAATTGCAAGATGTTACAATTACAACAAGTTATATCGCCTACAAAATCCTGTATACAGTATGCAAAAGGGTATGGACTGTCAAGGAAAAATCGTTATATTTTTCACAGGAAAGGCCTGCGAAACCTGTCGGCAATCACCAGCTTCAAGCTACCGTCGACTTGCCAGGCGTCGAGCCTCGACAGCTTCTTCACGGGTATAGGTACGGGGGATCTTCAGCACCTGTCCCGGCCACAGCTGGTAGGGGTCACGGACCTGGTCGCGGTTGGCGCGGTAGATCAGTGGCCAGAGCCCGGCTTCGTTATAGATCTCGGGACGGGCCGCAATCTGGGGCAAGGTTTCCCCCCGTCGGACCGAGTAGTTCGCTGGGCGCTCACGAAGAGCAACGGCGTTTTGCTCCGCCTGTGCGGCCTTGGCCGCCGCAAGTTCCCGGGCGGCCTGCTCCTTCCGTTTTCTTTCCCGGGCCTCCTCCTCGATACGCTTACGCTCTTCAGCCTGCCGCTGCCGTTCTATTTCTGCCTTCCGTTGCGCCTCTGCAAGCTGGTGTGTACGGAACTCGTCCAACTCCATCTTCAGCAGTTGTCCTTTCTGAAAGGCGAGACGATACAGCTGATCGGCCTGTTCAGCGTCTTTCTCTTTCAGATAGACCGCCTCACCCTGCTCAAAGGCTTCCAGCATACTGCGATAGGCTTCGGGACGTAGCTCGGGTGCTGTTTCATAGGCGAGCTGCTCCAGAGACCACTTTGCCCGCTCGCGCCAGACCGGCTCAGTGGTGGCGCAACCGGCCAACATGAGCAATGCCGCCAGCAGTATGCCGCGTGTCAGCAATGGCACCCTAGCTGGCACCGCCCGCAACGCTGGCTGCCAACCGGACGCCCAGCTCGCGCAACTGCTTGCTGTCCACCGGCGACGGGGCCTCCGACATCAGACAGGTGCCCCTCTGGGTTTTGGGGAAGGCGATCACGTCACGGATCGATTCGGAACCGGTCAGCAGCATGATCAGACGATCCAGACCAAAGGCGATACCGCCGTGGGGCGGCGTGCCGTACTCCAGGGCATCCAACAGGAAGCCGAACTTGGCCCGCTTGTCCTCTTCAGAGTGCCCCAGCATCTTGAACATCAGCGACTGGACCTGCTCCTGGTGAATACGGATCGAACCACCGCCGATCTCGTTGCCGTTCAGCACCAGGTCGTAGGCCTTGGCGCGGCAACGACCGGGATCAGATTCGACAAAATCAACGTCCTCATCCATCGGCGCAGTGAAGGGATGGTGCACGGCGCACCAACGCTTATCATCTTCGTCCCACTCGAACAGCGGGAAGTCGGTGATCCAGACAAAACGGAACTCATCGGGATTGGTCAGCTTCAGGATCGAGGCCAACTGGTTGCGCAGCTTGCCCAGCGAATCGTTAACCACCTTGGGCTTGTCGGCCACGAACAGCAACAGGTCGCCTTCTTCGGCGCCGAAGGCCTGATTCATGGCAGCTATCTCGGCCTCGTTGAAGAACTTGGTGATCGGCGACTGCCAGCCATCAGGCGTCACCTTGACGTAGGCCAGGCCCTTGGCGCCATAAATGGCCACAAAGTTGGTCAGGTCGTCGATTTCCTTGCGGGAGAAGCCGGCACAACCCTTGGCGTTGATCCCCTTGATGATGCCGCCATTGGCAGCCACCTCGGCAAACACCTTGAAGCCAGAGCCCTTGACGATATCGGTCAAGTCCACCAGTTCAAGACCGAAACGCAGGTCAGGGTTATCCACTCCGAAGCGGCGGATCGCCTCCTGGTAGGTCATCCGCTGCACCGGCAGCTGGACGTCAACACCTTTGGCCTCCTTGAAGACGCGCGCCATCAACCCTTCCATCACGGTGATGATATCCTCGCGGTCAATGAAGGACATCTCGCAGTCGATCTGGGTAAACTCAGGCTGGCGGTCGGCCCGCAGGTCCTCGTCACGGAAGCAGCGCACAATCTGGAAGTAACGGTCAAAGCCGGAGATCATCAGGATCTGCTTGAAGATCTGCGGCGACTGCGGCAGGGCATAGAACTGGCCTTGGTTGATACGGGACGGCACCAGGAAGTCACGGGCGCCTTCCGGTGTGGACTTGGTCAGAAAGGGGGTCTCCAGCTCCAGAAAGCCGTTTTCAGTCAGGTATTGACGGGTCACCTGGGCCACCTGATGACGCAGGATCAGGTTCTGCTGCAGTTGCGGCCGCCGCATATCCAGATAGCGGTACTTGAGGCGGATGTTCTCGTTGACCTCGCTATGCTCGTCCAACATGAACGGCAGTGGTTTGGAGCGGTTGAGCAGCTTGCACTCCCCCACCTGAATCTCCACCTCGCCGGTCTTCATGTTGGGGTTGACCGTGCCTTCCGGACGGGGAATCACCGTCCCCTTGACGGCCAGCACATACTCACTGCGCACCCCTTCGGCCACCTGATGGGCTGCCGCGTTCACCTCCGGGTCGAAAACAATCTGCGCAATCCCCTCCCGGTCCCGCAGGTCGATAAAGATCAGGCCGCCGTGGTCTCGACGACGCAGGGCCCAGCCCATCAACACCACCTCACGGCCAATATCCTTGGCGGTCAGCTGGCCACAATAATCAGAACGCTTCCAGTTACCCAACGTATCCATAAAAACCCTCCGGTTCGTAGTAAATGAGCTATTACTTGATCAGCCGGCCGATGTTGCGCCAACGGATATTGAACTTGTACCACGGCCCGTCGATGGACCAGTATTTGATGAATGCCAAACCCTTTATCTGGTCGCGGGTCACGAACTTCCAAAAACGGCTGTCGTAGGAACGGTCACGATTATCGCCCATCACAAAATAGGAATCAGCCGGCACCACAAACGGGCCGAAGGTATCCCGGGGGTTCTGCTCCTTGGGGATGATCTCCTGCTCCTTGTGCACCGCCTGGGGTGTCACGTACAGCTGACCGTTGACATAGACCTGCTTGTCCTTGCCCTCAACCACGTCGCCCGGCAGACCGATCACCCGTTTGATGAAATCCTTGCGGGGGTCTTCCGGATAGACAAAGACAATCACATCACCACGCTTGGGATCTCGAATCTTGAATAGTCGCTTGTCAGTAAAAGGCAGGTCAATTCCATAGATAAACTTGCTGACCAACAGATGATCGCCGATCAGCAGGGTATCCTCCATGGAACCGGAGGGTATTTTAAAGGCCTGCACAATGAAGGCCCGGATGATCAAGGCCAAAATAACGGCAATGATGATCGATTCGGCGTACTCGCGCACCACGCTCTTTTTAGCGGGTCCCTGCCCCGCCGCTGGGGACGACGGTGTCTGTATCTGGTGTTCGGTCTGTTCAGCCATGGGTTCCTTCCTATTTGTCATCCACCTTCAGGATCGCCAGGAACGCCTCCTGGGGCAACTCCACGTTCCCGACGTTTTTCATCCGCTTCTTGCCTTCCTTCTGCTTCTCCAACAGTTTACGTTTGCGGGTAATATCACCGCCGTAGCACTTGGCCAACACGTCCTTGCGCAGCGCCTTGACCGTCTCGCGGGCGATCACCTTGTTGCCGATGGCAGCCTGGATCGCCACCTCGAACATCTGGCGCGGAATCAGCTCCTTCATCTTGGAAACCAGATCCCGTCCCCGAAAGTAGGATTTGTCACGATGCACAATCAGCGACAGGGCATCCACCACATCACCGTTGATCATGATATTCATCCGCACCAGGTCGCTTTGACGGAAATCGAGATGTTCATAATCCAGCGAAGCATAGCCTTTGGTGATTGACTTCAGGCGGTCGTAGAAGTCCAGCACTATCTCGTTAAGCGGTAGTTCATAGATGATCATCACCCGGGTTGGGGTCAGATACTTGATCTCGCGCTGGACGCCACGCTTCTCCTCGCACAGAGCCAGTACGCCGCCCACAAAGTCATTAGGCACATGGATATGGGCCAAAATGAACGGCTCCTCCATGTAGTCAATAAACTGGGCTTCAGGCATGCGGGCCGCTGATTCGATCTCGATCAGCTCACCGTCGGTCTTGTGTACCTTGTAGACAACCGTCGGCGCGGTGGTGATCAGGTCCAGCCCGAACTCCCGTTCCAGTCGCTCCTGGATGATCTCCATATGTAACAGCCCCAGAAAGCCGCAGCGGAAGCCGAAGCCCAGCGCCACCGAGGTTTCCGGTTCATAGGAGAACGATGAATCGTTCAGTTTCAGCTTGGCCAAAGCATCGCGCAGCTGCTCATACTGAGAGGTATCAATCGGATAGAGGCCGGAGAAGACCATCGGCTTGACCTCTTTAAATCCACCCAGCATCTTGGCGCACTGACGGTGGAACAGGGTCACCGTATCCCCCACCTTGGCGTCGGCCACATCCTTGATACCGGCAATGATAAAACCGACCTCGCCGGCTGCCAATTGTGGCACTTCAACCATCGCGGGCGCAAACACACCAACCTTAAGTGCCTCATAGCTGCGACCGGTGGACATCAGCTGAATCTTGTCCCCCTTCTTGAGGGTACCGTCAAAAATTCTCACCAGAATGATCACCCCCTGGTACTGATCGTACCAGGAGTCAAACAAGAGCGCCTTGAGTGGCGCGGCCGGGTCACCCGTGGGAGCCGGTATCTTCCTGATGATCTCTTCCAGTATCTCGCGAGTACCGATCCCCTCCTTGGCCGAGGCCAGTACGGCATCATGGGCCGAGATGCCGATGATCTCCTCGATCTCCTGCTTGACCCGCTCCGGCTCGGCCGCCGGCAGGTCGATCTTGTTCAGCACCGGAAAGACCTCCAGGTCGTTATCCAGCGCCAGATAAACGTTGGCCAGGGTCTGGGCCTCTACCCCCTGGGAGGCATCCACCACCAGCAGACCACCTTCACAGGCAGCCAGCGAACGGGAAACCTCGTAGGCAAAGTCCACATGGCCGGGTGTATCGATCAAGTTGAGAATATACTCCTGTCCATCGTCGGCGGTATAGTAAAGCCGCACGGTCTGGGCCTTGATGGTAATGCCCCGCTCCCGTTCCAGGTCCATCTTGTCCAGAAATTGGTTCTGCATCTCACGGGCAGTCAGGGCGCCGGTGTATTCCAGCAACCGGTCCGCCAGGGTGGACTTGCCATGATCGATATGGGCAATGATCGAAAAATTACGAATCCTACTGATATTCATGCACTCTCGCCCGTCTTAGTAGATACGAATGGAATTTGGAAGAATAATGGACAAGCCGCGGAATGTAAAGTTCAAACAGGGGCAAACAAGAACAAAAATACGTTTAAAAACAGATGCAATCTCTGCGCCCCCTGCATACTGTCAGAAACGCTAAAAACTGAACGTCATCTGGTCAGTCGCAACCTCAGGCGGCGCACTCTTCTGAACCGGAGTTTTAGGTGAGCGCTTGTCATGTTGCTGCATTTTGCGAAGAAAACGCTTGATCTGATACAGGCGCCGATAGCCTGGCAACGCCTGCTTGGCAGCTGCCCTGCTCCACGTAAAGTCGGGCCAGGCCTGTTTTGCCTCACGTGTAAGCCGGTCCAGTGCCTTTGTCACATCACCATCCACCAACAGCAGCAGCCTTTCAGCCTCTTGTTCACACGAAAGCGGTTCGTCCGGCGTATCGCTACGCAGTAACGACCCGTATTCAAGAATAGCCCGTTCCAGCATCTCCTGCTTATACACCCCATACTGTCGTGCAAGCTCATCCAACCTGGTAGCAACCGACACTGCCACAACCAGATTAATACGACGCTTGCCCGCGTTACGGCCGTTACGCTCACGATACCGCCTCTGCCGCTCAGCTGCTGTCATAGCCATACGCATCTCCACCCAAGCACAAATACTACGCTGACACAATCGCCTGCGCTACCCAGTAACAATATCGCATAATAAAAAGGCCCCGATTATTCGGAGCCCTTCAGTTGGTTACTTGTTTTAGATTTTAGTTTGGTGCCGAAGACGAGACTCGACCCACTTTTTTCAACAACTCTAAGTACTTGCTTTTATTAGACGCCCAAAATTGAAAAAACCGCCCGCGTGTGCAAAATTGTGTACAAAAATTACCCCATTTTAGCCCTGTTTGCAAGGCCACATTTCTGACCATAACTGACGCTGTTTTCCCGGTGCCATTTTCATGATTATTCTGTCGCAAATCCCGGATGATTTTGCTGATTCACGTGTACAAAAATGGACGCATCAGGATTTTTGTACTCGGCACTACTATCGGATGCAGGGAAAAATTGCATCGGACCCATCCAATGTTCACGCCACCCGGAATCAGGTCGTCAGTTCATCGCCCGAAACTGGTGAGAACTTCTTCACAGAATCAAGAATGCTCAAAGCTTTGTCATGGTCGGCCCGGGCAGCCCGTTCCTGAAAAAAAGCCGCTGTCTTCAAGGAGGACACTTTTTCCGCCAGAGCCACTACAATAAACTGATTAAATGACACATTGTCCTCACGGGCCAGTTCTTTAGCATAACCGGCAAGTGAATCAGGGATACGAAGGGCGTATTGGCTCATAATGTTTCTCCTGTAAACTTAACGCATTCACTTGGTGTCAATAATTTCAGGTTGAATCGTTTGACTGCTTCAGCAAAATCCTTGGTATTAAAAGTAACCAGCGCGTCAGCACCTGCATTCAAAGCTGTTTCCAAAACCATTTCGTCATTGGGGTCCCGCAATTGAGGACGCCAGAGATAACTCAGATGCACCGGTTCAACATGCGCTGCAAGGGTGTCAAGCACGACATCCAAATTCTCAAGTGCAATTCCATGTCGAAGTCTGATTTCCGGTCGTTTGATCACCGCCTCATACTCTAGCCATAGCGCTGGTGATGCTGCTAAGATAATCTTATCAGCCAATGCCCACCGAATAAGGCGATGGGACGCGCCATCCTGGTTACAAAAGGCTGTAACCAGAACATTTGTATCGAGAACAAGCTTTAGTTTCATATGATATACGATATCATATCAGCAGATCATGAGTAAACATAATTTGCAATCAGCCGCATATCGTGTGCAGGGCACCACGACGTTCTTGCAGATTCACGATTAAATAATTAAATTACAAGAAACGGCTTTGGAGGTCCCATGATTCAGCGTGCGCGGGCAGATATGACGACTCGCCAATGGTTTTCCGGTGGTGGGGGTCACCGGCTCAACCGTCAAACCTCAGCTAATTTCAGGCGGAGCCGGCAGGTATGAAAGAAGCGGAGTGCAGGTGCTGGGCTGGAAAGAATTTCTAACCGAAGATGGAGTGTGAGCGATTTGGAGTGTGAGCGGCGAGACTTTCAAGCAAAATATTTATTATATCGTATTTATTAATTAGTATTTAAGGTTTGATTTCCTCTATTGGGTGTGGGTCATCTGCTACCGCCGTTTTTCTGCCTGCACAATTTCGCTATTTTTCTCATCAGCCCCTATGGTTGCCGATCTCACAAAACCCACCTTAAGACCGAATGGTTCGGCTATCTTCTTGAGAGTCTCCAGCGTCGGATTGCCCTTGTCATTCTCAATATCAAGCAGAACGCGCGGGAATATCCCCAATACCTTCTCAGCATACTCCTTTTGAGTCATGCCAACGATCTTGCGCATCTCACGCGTTGCCTGGCCAATAGTAATCCGGCCAGCCTGCACTTTCTCGAATAGCGCCAATTTTCGTTCGCGCACCGCTTCGCGGGAGAGTTTTTGCTTCATATGTTGCCTGCCTTTTCAAGATCACCGGCAATGGCTTCGCACCTGGCTGCCACTTCTTCAATCACTCTGCCTTCAACACCTAATTGTTTCATGACGGCCGGGATACGAGCCACTTTAGATGCCTGAGATGACAAAAACTTGATGGTATGCGTCACATCAACAAGCCCCTCCAGGGACTTCGCGACTGCAACCCAATCAGGCCGCCCCGCGCTCTCCATTCCATGCCACAATGAAGCCCTGGGAATACCTTCAGGATCAAGTGACATGGGGTCAAAATCATATAATGGCGACAGCTCAATCGGACCGCCTCGCCTCTTCAAGAAGGCGGTATTTCGGCCATGGTTGTCAACATTGCGCATTGCAGCGTTAAGGATATCGCGTTTCAAATACTCCATAATTTCAGCAGCTGGGGCCGTTGCTACTGTGGCAATAGCGTGACAAAAGGTAAGATGGTCACCGCGGCGACCATACTCGGATATGTTAGCAACTGAGCAAAGCGTTTCAAGCCCATGTCTTAACAGTTTATTGCCTGAACGTTCGCGATCGAAACGTGGCACGAACAGGCAATTATCTCTATAGGCGAGCTTATCACCTGTCCTGATGCCAAACCATCGTGCAACCTCATAATATTGGGCTTCGTTGCGTAGAATCAGCTTGTCTGCCGCCTGTTTCCCCCGTGGAAATTTGACGATCCAGCTACTCACAATCATTTCCGGCCGCAGGGCGCCGTCTGGATGCCATTTGCCGTTCACATCTGTGACAACCGCAAACTTTGGGGCGTCCCCGGGGATGTCGGTTGCACCGGTGACCACAGCACCCATTTCTTCAGCGTATTCAATAAAGTCAGACTTCTTTGCGACAATATCGTCCATGCTGAAACCAACATGGGGGGGTTCAGGGGGCTCTATGACAGACTGGCGTACCCGTAGGTTCCCTGGCGGGTTACCCGCCCCAACCGATAACAGTTCCCAATCAAGCTCAACGCTCTCACCATCTTTTTTATCAAGACGTTTGAGCCAAACTCGCCGTCCTGCTCCGGCAGGGAGGATATCGACAACAAAAGCCGGCAAGGTGTTGAAGCTGTGAATATCAAAGTTCACGGGGTACAACAGGCCAGCCCTGTTATGGGGCGAATCCTTTTGGTCGACCACGTACGCATGGTCGTACTCCAGCCACCCGCCTGAGACAGCACTTCTCTCGCAGGTGGCTATAGAAGCCCACTCACCATCTAAACTAATTTGCA
>Ga0307363_1000108_pt1 | contig 12307 bp, 9 predicted proteins | sample AAT_RA_Asp2_MT_FD_194613 | JGI IMG/M metagenome (GOLD analysis project Ga0307363, IMG submission 194613) | Metatranscriptome of enriched activated sludge microbial communities from anaerobic digester in WTTP, New Holstein, Wisconsin, United... | ecosystem: Engineered > Bioreactor > Anaerobic >...
AATATTTGCCAAACCGCAACTCTCCTCTTTTTTTGCCCTGGCGGCTCTTTTCATCCTTTTCTCCGCAATCACTCAACTGAACACACAGTCCGTACGCGGATTACGCATGATCCGAACCTTTGCGATCATGCAGGTCCTCCCTTCTTTTACAAAGCTTGTTATTCTACTTTTGCTCACTTTTTTTTATTTCCCCCCTGAAGCACCGGTTTACGCACTTCTCGCCGCACTCCTAATCTCGGCCTTGACAGGTTTTTTTGTCATGAATGCGGCATTCAAAGAGAGAATGACCAGTACTGACCGGGTGCAGGTTCTATCCATCAGGGAGTTACTCGCCCTTTCCCTCCCCATGCTGATGACATCGGCGATGACCTTTTTAATCGGTCAGACAGGCGTCATCATGCTCGGCATGTTTCGAACCGAGGCAGAGGTTGGTCACTACGACATTGCCGTCAAACTGGCCACTTTGACGTCGTTTGCCCTGAATGCCATCAACAGCATGGCCGCTCCTAAATTTTCGGAACTTTTTCACGGCAACCGCATGGAAGAATTATTCTACGTAGCCAAAAAATCCTCACAGTTGATTTTCTGGGTCACCACACCGATCCTGGTTGGCCTGCTCGCATGCGGATATCCTCTCATAACATTGGTTTATGGAACCGAATTCGCATCCGCCTATGGTGCCATGATTTTTTTGATCATTGGTCAGTTTGTTCATTCCATCTCCGGGTCCACTGGGTATTTCATGAACATGACAGGCAACCATCTTGCTTTACGGAATATTATGCTGGGGGCTGTCATTCTGACCATCACTCTTAACGCCGTTCTCATCCGTCCGTTTGGCATTATTGGCGCAGCCATCTCAGCGATGATCAGCATAATTTACTGGAATACCGCAACGTTACTATATATTAAAAAAAAATTTGGCAAGAGCATCGGCTATCTCCCTTTCCTGATTCGGTAACGGCTGGTTTTGTGTCAAGCTAACTCATATCTGCCAATGAACGATCAGATGACATTCGACATCGCCTCCTCCCCCCCATCCGGTTCAGCTCGGTTTTAGGAGCATATTTTTCATTGTTCTTTCGATGAGCTGGAGATAGAATAATTTTTTTTGGAATGTCAAACTAGGTCGATTTTTCTCGCCGCAACGCTAACACAGTATTTTTCCCTATATGGCTATATTCGTTACCGGTGGTGCCGGTTTCATAGGAAGCAATTTTATTCTCGAATGGCTGCGCCACAGTGACGAAACGGTTATCAACCTGGACACCTTGACCTACGCCGGCAACCTGGAGAACCTGGCTTCGATCGCGAACGATTCCCGGTATTTTTTTATCAAGAGCGATATCGGCGAGTTTGACCACATCGCCCATTTGCTCAGTCAACATCGGCCACGGGCCATCATCAATTTCGCCGCCGAATCGCATGTCGACCGCAGTATTCATGGACCGGAAGACTTTATTCAGACCAACATCGTCGGAACCTTCCGTTTGCTTGAAGCGACGAGGGCCTATTGGAACAACCTCAGCGAAGAAGCTCGAGAAAACTTTCGCTTCCTCCACATCTCCACCGATGAAGTTTTCGGCACATTATCCCCCGATGCAGCCGCTTTCAACGAACAGAGTCAATATGCGCCCAACAGCCCATACTCCGCCAGCAAGGCCGCCAGCGACCACTTGCTCCGCGCCTACCACCACACCTACGGTCTTCCGGTATTGACCACCAACTGTTCCAATAACTATGGTCCCTATCAATTCCCCGAAAAATTGATTCCCCTGTGCATTCACAACGCACTGGCCGGAAAACCGCTCCCTCTGTATGGAGATGGTCGACAAATCCGGGACTGGCTCTATGTCATGGATCACTGCGCGGCACTCCGCCTTGTGCTGGCAGAAGGCCGACCGGGCGAAGTGTACAATATTGGCGGCCGGAACGAAAAATCCAATCTTGAGGTGGTCCATACCCTTTGTTCCATACTCGACGAACTTCGTCCGTTGGCAGAAGGAAAACGCTACCGCCAACAAATTATTTTTGTCCCCGATCGTCCTGGCCATGACCGCCGCTACGCCATCAACGCCAGCAAGATCGAACGAGAACTCAAGTGGAGGCCTTCCGAAACCTTTACAAGCGGTATCCGCAAAACCGTGAAGTGGTATTTGAACAATCAGGATTGGGTTCAAAATGTCACCAGCGGTGCCTATCGTGATTGGGTCACTCGGCAATACGGAGCATAAGCTATGCGCATACTATTAACAGGGAAAAACGGCCAAGTGGGATTTGAACTGCAACGGGCCTTGGCACCGCTGGGAACACTTACGGCGGTGGATCAGACCGACTGCGATCTCACGGACCAACAGGCCATCCGTTCCCTGGTGCGGTCGATTCAACCGGACATCATCGTCCACCCGGCCGCATATACCGCTGTTGATCGGGCAGAAGCGGAATCGGACTTGGCCATGGCCATCAATGGAACAGCTCCGGGCATCCTGGGAGAAGAGGCGGCGCGAATCGGCGCCCTAGTCGTGCATTACTGCACCGATTACGTCCATGACGGCACCAAGCAAGGGTTCCATACCGAAAACGACCCGCCCAACCCACGGAATGTCTACGGTGCAAGCAAGCTGGCTGGCACAAAATCCCTTTGCCAAAAAACAAACAAGCATCTGATCTTTCGCACCTGTTGGGTATTCGGCGCCCATGGAGCCAACTTTGTCAAAACAATGCTCAAGCTTGCCGGGGAACGGGAAACACTCAACGTGGTAGCCGATCAGTTCGGCGCCCCAACATCGGCATCCCTGATCGCCGATATCACCGCACAGGTGATCGGCCAGTACCAGCGGACGGAAGAAAAGCACTTTCCCTTCGGCCTGTATCACCTCGCCGCCGCCGGGGTCACCACTTGGCACGATTTGCCCAGACAGTGGTTGCTGCCAGCCTCCGCGCGGGCATGGGCCTGAAATTGACACCGCAATCCATCCGTCCGATCACCACCGCCCAATACCCCCTTCCTGCCCGCCGTCCAGCCAATTCTCGACTGGCCACCGACAAGTTGCGCGACACCTTCAGCCTGCACTTGCCCCCCTGGCAGGATGGGCTCTCCCATGTTTTGCAGCAAATTCTCTGACCAAATCAATCATGCGTAAAGGCATTATTCTTGCCGGCGGCGCCGGTACCCGGCTGTATCCAGCCACGCTGGCTGTCTCGAAACAGTTGTTGCCGATTTTCGACAAACCGATGATTTACTATCCCCTCTCCACGCTCATGCTGGCGGGCATCCGGGATATCCTGATCATCTCCACACCACAGGATACGCCGAGATTTGCCCAACTGCTGGGCGACGGTACCCGATGGGGCATTCACCTCGACTACGCGATTCAGCCCAGTCCCGATGGCTTGGCCCAAGCCTTTCTCATTGGGGAACGATTTATTGGTCAGGATAAGGTCGCCTTGGTCCTTGGCGACAATATTTTTTACGGTCACGAATTTCATAAACTGCTGGCCAACGCCAGCGCCCAGAACAGCGGGGCAACCGTTTTTGTCTACCGCGTACAGGATCCCAGGCGGTATGGGGTGGTTTCCTTCGATGAACGAGGAACAGCCATCACCCTGGAGGAAAAGCCGAAACAATCCAAGTCCAATTACGCGGTCACTGGATTGTATTTTTATGACAATCAAGTCATTGACATCGCGAAAAGCATCAAACCGTCGGCTCGCGGTGAACTGGAAATCACCGACATCAACAAAACCTATCTCGAAAACAATATATTGCGCGTCGAGATCATGGGCCGCGGCTATGCATGGCTCGACATGGGCACCCACGAATCCATGCTTGAGGCAAGCCAATTCATTCAAACCATTGAGAAACGGCAAGGATTGAAAATATCCTGTCCAGAAGAGATAGCCTATCGTTTGGGCTGGATCAACGCCGAGCAGCTTGCCGCGCTTGCCCAGCCGCTTGCAAAAAATGGCTATGGCCAATACCTGCTGGCCATCCTGAAAAAAAAGATTTTATGATCAACGTGACCACCACAGCCATAGCGGATCTTCTGATCATCGAACCAAAGATTTTTGGCGATGAACGCGGCTTTTTTTATGAAAGTTACAATGAACGCGTTTTCCGTCAACTGACCGGTCTCACGGTCAATTTTGTTCAGGATAACCATTCCCGGTCAACCAGAGGAGTGTTGCGTGGTCTCCATTATCAACTGCCTCCAGCCGCCCAAGGAAAACTTGTTCGGTGTGTGGTCGGTGAGGTTTTCGATGTCGCGGTTGACATCCGCAAACAATCACCCACCTTTGGTCGATGGGTAGGCCTCCATCTTTCCGCGGACAACAAACGACAGTTTTGGATTCCCCCCGGATTTGCCCATGGCTTTGTTGTCCTGTCGGAGACGGCGGAATTTCTGTATAAAACGACTGAATATTACCAACCGCAATACGACCGGGGAATTCGTTGGAATGATCCCGATCTGGCAATAACCTGGCCATTGCATGGCACGCCACAACTTTCCGAGAAGGATTGCACGGCACCTTTGTTCACGGCTGCGGAAGTTTTCGCATGAATGGGAGGATACCCTCTGCCAGCCGGTTTGACGATTGGCTTCATTGCAGCCTGGTATCGATGAACAAGGAACACGAACGAAAGCACGAAGCCTTTACAATCAAAAAATCTACCCTCATTTCGGCAGACTGTAACCATCCGTTCCTCGACCACACGAATCCGGGGTGAGGAATTGCCGAGGCAGGCTTATTGCCTTGATGCGGAAAAAGTTGGTAAAGAGAAGCGATGGTCACGGATACGCCACCAGGCATGGAAATAAAAACAAAACAGAACGGACTGCCGCCATTTAGCGTTGCCGCGCAGTGGCCGCGCACGGCGATGAATGAGCAGCAATGGAATATCGCGGGGCAGCGTTGGGCAATATTGCGACAAGTCTATCCCCAAGAAGCGCAAGCATGGGTGGAAGCGGCAATCTGCCATCAGAAATGCGGTAACCACGATACCGCTGAATCATTGCTGCGGACCGCCATGGAACAATTTCCGCGGCACGCGGGCGTGGCGGCAGCCCAAATTCGCCATGCCTTGATCTGTGGGAAGATGGAGCAGGCAGATCAGCTTGCGCGCGCAGCCCGGGATATGTTTCAACGTAACCTTCAAGTGCTGCACGCTTCAGCCCAAGCTGCTCAATATTGTGGGAAGATGGAGGAAGCCCTCGCGCTCAATGCCCAGGCCCGCACCCTGTTTCCAGAAGAACCGCAAGCGTGGGAACAGTATGCGGAACTGGCCATGGCGGCTGAAGATTGGCCCCTGGCCCTTAAGCGTTGGGCAGAGGTGCGGGTCCGATTCCCTAAAATAGCCACCGGATACGAACGTGCCGCCGTGGCCGCCAACCACTTGGGTGACGACCGATTGGCCAGACAGCTAAAGGCGGCCCGAGAATTTGGCCACCAATGGCTGGAATCGCTTCACCAACAGAACCCTTTGCCGGCAGAGGAGATGAAGGCGCCGGCACGCTCCTCCTTTTTCTCGTTTGTTGATTTGGTTTTGACCAAGGCCAAAATGAACCTCAAGTCTGAAGCAAGTCAAAACTATCTGCGGTATCTCTGGTGGCTCATTGACCCCTTGCTGTACATGACCGTTTTTTACATTTTTTTTGGGCTGATCCTCCACCGCGGTGGCGACAATTATCTGGCCTATCTGCTCACAGGCATCGTCCCTTTTCAATGGTTTGCCAAAACAGTTCAGCAATCCTCCAACTCCATTGTTGCCGGAAAAGGCATCATGCATCAGGTTCGCGTCTCACCGCTGTTTTTCCCCCTGGTGTCGGTCATGCAAAATCTGGGGAAGCAAACCGCTGTCTTCGCGATGCTCGCCTCTTTTTTGACATTGGGGGGACTGCCTCCAACCCTCTATTGGCTGGGGTTTATTCCCGTTTTTGTTGTTCAATTTGTTCTTATCGTTGCCGCAAGCTGTTTGGTGGCCATGATTGTGCCGTTCATTCGCGATGTCACCTACCTTGTTCCGACCGCCATTCAATTCCTGCTTTTCTGCAGCGGTGTGTTCACCACGCTGGAAAGCATCCCTGAAGCATGGCGCTCCGTGTTCTTGATGAATCCCATGGCAAACATCTTATACCAATACCGGCTTATTTTTGTTCATCAATCCTGGCCAGATTGGGTGTTGCTGGGTTGGCTCGCACTGGGCTGCGCAATGGCCCTTGGGGCTCTTATTCTCGCCTATCGACATCTTGCCTCCACGTTTCCCCGCTTGGTGCTCGAATGAGTGCGGCAGCAGGACGCGGGACAACATCCGAATCCGTTGTCACGATCAAACAACCGGCTGTTCCCGTGTCCGAGGATATACTTCTCTCCCTTCGCGACGTCGGCGTCTGCTACAAACGACGGGGGAGCCTGTTTCGAAGGACGGCCTTTTTTCAGGCATTGAGTGGCATAAACCTCGATATTCATCGTGGCGAAACCCTTGGCATCATTGGTCGCAATGGTGCAGGCAAGTCGACCTTGCTGCGGGTAATTGCGGGAATCATTCAACCGGATCAGGGTAAAATTATTAATTACGGGGCCACGGTTTCCTTGCTGGCGTTGCAGGTAGGATTTGACGTCAATCTGTCGGGGAAAGACAACGCTATATTCAGTGGCATGCTTCTCGGCTATCCCCGCCCCCAGGTTGAAGCGAGCCTAGAAGCAATCACCGAATTTTCCGAACTTGGGGATTTCATGTCTGAACCGGTGAGGACCTACTCAACAGGGATGCGGGCACGGCTCGGCTTCGCCGTCGCCATGTTCATGACACCGGGCATTTTGCTTTTGGACGAAGTGCTGAGCGTGGGCGACAAGGAATTCCGCCAAAAGGCTGAAAAGGAAATGTTGCGCAAAATTCATTCCGATCAAACGGTGGTTCTTGTCTCGCACATGGAAAATCAAGTCGCCAGATTGTGCGATCGGGTCATTGAGTTGAAACAAGCACGATAATTTTTGAAACAGCATCGTATTGATGATGAAAAAATATCTATTCATCCACATCGCCAAGACAGCGGGAAGCAGCGTCAACACTTTTTTTGAGAATTTTTTCGGAAAAGACCGATGCGCTACCCATCTGGAAAGCAATCCGGGATGGCGCGATAAAGAAAAAAGAGCGGCTATCATCGAAACAAACCGCTTTTTATCTGGTCATATTGTCTATGGTGAGTTCGCCCAACGATTGGATTTAAAAAACTATTATGTATTTGCCTTTCTACGCGATCCCAAGGCGCATGTTATTTCCCACCTGGCATGGATCAGGAAATTAGCCGAACCTTCTGAAAAAATACGTTTTTTACGTCACCCAAAGTACATCCAGGATCTTGCATTGAAAATGAAACAGACGGATCTGCACTCGCCTTCCCAAGCGCGAGCCTTCGTTGACGGGTTGACCACCCAAGAACGCGCGCTGCTGGACAACCCGCAGGTACGTTATCTCCGTCGGAACCTGGGGGGACTGGTTGTCCAGCTGGACGTCTCGAGCGCCCTGCACACAGCAATGCATCTCGATTTCATTGGATTTGTTGAGGACTTTCAGAACGGGCTCGCTTCCCTTGCCCGCTCTCTTGGAGTTTCGCATGAAATCCGTGTACCTGTCGAAAACGTGATGCGGACTAAATTCGGCATGTCTGTGGACAACAAGGAACTCATTGGTGCATTCAATGACCTTATTCAATATGATCTCCAGCTCTACGAGAGTGCGAGGTCCGGACAATTCACTTTTTCTGATAGGGAAAAGCAAGCCGCTCCTTTCCCGAATATTTTTGGTTATCTTGACAGAGCCCAAGGAACCACCGTGTCAGGGTGGGCACGAGATCTTGATGGCGATGAGTTGGTGATGGTCGATGTGCTTATCAATGAAAAACGAGTGGCCACCCTCTTGGCCGATCGAGAGAGAAGCGACCTCAGGGAAAAATTCAATAAAAATTGTGCTTTTTTTTATCGTCTTCCCAATGAGACGCCTTTGGTCAAAGGTGATATGGTCCGTGTCGTTGCTTCCCATTCAGGCCAGGATCTGGTCGGGTCACCCGTTGTTGTGCAGTGATAAGAGAGGATATTAATTAATATGCCTTGTTTTTCTCCTTTTGATATTCTCTCATTCAGACCACTCTATCCTTGCACCGAAGAGGACATGACGTGCCGGTACCTGCCATTGGCGGCGTGGCTGATCAAAGCCTTGCAGCCGCGTCAGCTTGTCGCATTAGGTTGCGAACAAGAACAGCTCTACTTTTCATTTTGCCAATCCGTGGCCGAAACCGGCTTGGATACCCGATGTTATGCCGTCATGACATCGAACGAGTTTGGCCAGCAGAGCTCGCCCTCCTCCTTGGCGGGGTTCAACCGAAAGCAGTATGGCCGGTTTTCCACCATACTTTTTGAACCACCGACGAGCGCTGCCCACCATTTCGTCCCGGAATCGGTCGACCTGATATGCTTCCGCACAATCGGTTCGGAGGATGACGCCCGACAATTGTTTGCACAGTGGCAATCAAAACTTTCGTCGGGGGCCGTGGTGCTCTTCGTGGAAAGTAAAGCAGGCCCATGGCGAAAAATTTGGAGGGAACTCTCCCAACTTCATGAAGACCATATCGATTTTCATGAAAAAGGGTGGTTGGGTATCCTGCAATTACCTGCCGCCTCAAACAAACAGCGCATTGATTTCCGGGCCTCCGAATGCAAACTGTCCTTCGACAAATTTTTTAGCGAATTGGGCGCACTCACCTCCGAGTTATCTGTATTGCGGGCCGCATCGAACAACTATATTGAACAGATTGAGCAACTGAACCAAACCCTCGCCCAATGCGAAGCGCGCGTCGATGCCTACGAACATTCACGGAGTTGGCAATTGACAGCTCCGTTACGCACCGGTGGAGCGCGGCTGAAAGCCGGCCATCGAATTGGACAGAAAATATGTAACATTCTCAGGGAGCAAGGTGGATTGCTCGCGGTGGCCGCAAAGGCCCAAAAACTTCTCGTCGAGCAAGGCTGGAGGGAAGCATGGTCCCGCAGCCGAAGAATGTTGTCCACAGCAATACACGCACCGACGCTCCCCTCTGTGGGGGCTGCTGACGCCCAGCGCGATTATGCCGAATGGGTTCGCTGTTTCGATACGCTGGATGAAGCAAAGCGATCCCGAATCCACTCGAAGGTGGCGGTCCTGAACAATCCACCGAAAATATCCGTGGTCATGCCTGTTTATGATCCTAATCCGGCGTGGTTGTCCGAAGCTATCGAATCCGTGCGAGGCCAGATCTATCCGCATTGGGAGCTTTGCATCGCCGATGATTGTTCACCGAATGCGCAGATCCGCGAATTATTAAACCATTATGCCTCCGCAGATCACCGCATCAAAGTGGTGTACCGCACCCAAAACGGACACATCTCCGCTGCTTCCAATAGTGCACTGGAACTTGCAACCGGAGAATGGATTGCCTTGCTCGACCATGACGACCTCTTGCCGGAACATGCACTGGCCTATATCGCTCTAGCCATTGCCGAACATCCTGATGCTGGGTTGATTTACAGTGACGAAGACAAGATCGATGAACAGGGACAACGGTTCAACCCCTATTTCAAATGTGACTGGAATCCGGAATTGTTTCGTTCGCAGAACATGATCAGCCACTTGGGCGCCTATCGACGCGCCTTGGTTGACCAACTTGGTGGTTTCCGGATTGGTTTTGAAGGTTCCCAAGATTATGACCTTGCCCTGCGATGCGTGGAACAACTCGATGCCAGCCAAATCGTGCATGTCCCCCGGGTTCTTTACCATTGGCGAATGCATGCGCAGAGCACCGCCTTGGTGGCCGATGTAAAGGGATACGCGCAACAAGCCGGGAAAACGGCACTGGAAGAGCACTTGGCGCGCTTGGACATCCAAGGCCGGGTCGAATTGACACCGTTCCTCCAATACCGCGTGCGCTACACGATTCCCGACGAGCATCCTTCGATCGGCATCATTATCCCTTCAAAAAATGCAGTTCCTTTGCTTCGTCAATGCATTGAAAGCATTCTCACCAAAACGACATACAAAAATTATGAAATTCTTGTTGTTGACAACGGCTCGGATGAATCCGAGGCGATAGCCTACCTCGATGAACTGAAGAGTCAACCAAAGATCAAGGTAATTCACGATCATCGGGAGTTTAATTATTCTGCACTGAACAATAATGCTGTCTCCTTTGTACCGACTGAATTTATCTGTTTGCTCAACAACGATATTGAGGTTATCACTGACTCTTGGCTGGAAGAAATGGTGAGCCTTGCCATTCAGCCTGGTGTCGGCGCGATAGGGGCTAAATTGTTATACCCAAACCAGACCATGCAACATGGTGGCGTAATCACTGGATTGCTCGGTGTAGCGGGACACGCTCATCGTCATTTAGATCGCCATCATGGAGGATATTTTGGACGAGCCGCCTTACTTCAATCCCTCTCTGCGGTCACTGCGGCATGCATGCTGATACGCCGGTCGATTTTTATGGATGTCGGCGGGCTCAACGAAACAGATCTGGCCATCGCTTTTAATGATATCGATTTTTGCCTCCGCGTCCGGGAAGCCGGCTATCGTAATATATGGACACCGTTCGCGGAATTATATCATCACGAGTCCGCCTCCCGTGGCTATGAGGATACGCCTGAAAAACAGGCTCGCTTCAAGCGCGAAGTCGACTTTATGCGCAAGCGGTGGGGGAATTTGCTCCAAAACGATCCAGCCTACAATCCGAATTTGACTTTGGAGCGTGAGGACTTTAGTCAGGCTTGGCCTCCTAGGGTTTCCATTTGATAAGAAATAAAGAATGTATCGGAGCCTAGACCGGAAATAATTTCAATTCGCTTTCAAGTTGTCATTTATCCGTAGGGTGAGCACGCGTTTTTTGGCATGCCTGCCGTTTGCCCACCTTCCAAAAAAAAAGCGTCATCTTGAAGGCAAAGGCGAATAACCATTTTGGGACACGTTAATTGAATATGAAATCGTCTTTGATCGTTGGCCATTTCGATGAACTTCGTGACGGCTATGCAACTGGATGGGTGACTGATGAGAAGAACACGGCACGCCGTCTCACTATCGAGATTGTTTGCGGAAGGTATGTTGTCGGGCGTGGGTGTGGTGATATCTTCCGCGAAGACTTGCTCGCCGCACAAATAGGCGACGGAAAATATGGATTTCGCATTCCGGTCGCGCTGGATGTGGGCGTTAGGAAGCGCCCTCTTTACGCTCGCGAAGCCACCACGAAAAAGAGACTTATCGGAAAACATCGGGTTCCCGACGGCTTTATCGGAGCGGGATCGCTTGACACGCTTAGTAACAAGACATATTCGACATCAACGATCCATAGCAGGATCAAGCGAAAAATCAAGAGAGTCCTCGGCAGAGCTTCCACACTTCACGGCTCTATCGATACGGTCATTGATGGGCAGGTACATGGATGGGCCTTCGACTCGAAACGTCCCTCACACCCCCTTGAAGTGGAAATTCTCTCTGGCGAGATGGTGGTGGCCCGTGGTCTGGCCAACGGATTTCGGGAAGACCTCCTGGCCAATGGATACGGTGATGGCCATCATCTTTTTTGCCTACCTCTTGCTTCTGCAATCTACGATGGGACGTCCCACCAATTGAGGATTCGGGAAGCTGGCGCAACAACATTGATTGATTGCGCCCCGTTTCTCTTCCGTCCCACGGGGGAACATGCCGAACAACTCATCAAACAAGCCGACAAGGAGTCTGCGATTCCCTTTCTCCTCCAATGCCTGGAGGAGAATCCTGAAAGCGAGGTTGTTGCCGCCAAACTCGATCAATTGCTTGGTGGCCAATCTCTCGAGATGCAGCGCGGTCTCCCTGGAATGGAAGAAGTTATCCAATGCCAGCGCGCCCAGCGATTGCTCTCTTATATGCTGGAACAACAGGGAAACTTGATCCCTGCTCGTGAGCATTCGCCCCTCCGCAGGGAAGAGGGTATCGCCCTGCTGACGGCTGAATGGGAAACGCAACGAGCAGAACTTGAAAAGCAGAACGGATCACTGAAGCAACAACTGGTACAGGTTACAACAGCACATGACGAACAAACACTTCTGAAAAAACAACACCAAGAAGAAATCAGCGTGCTGACCAAGCAACGGGAATCTCTCTTTGCTCTCCAGAAACAACTCATCCTAGAACGCGACGAGCAGGCTCGGTTGGCCAATGAGCGACTCAAGGAACGGGAGACCTTGACCAAGGAACAAGAATCACTCCTTGCTTACCAGAAACAACTCATCCTCGAACGCG
>Ga0307363_1000113_pt1 | contig 12270 bp, 12 predicted proteins | sample AAT_RA_Asp2_MT_FD_194613 | JGI IMG/M metagenome (GOLD analysis project Ga0307363, IMG submission 194613) | Metatranscriptome of enriched activated sludge microbial communities from anaerobic digester in WTTP, New Holstein, Wisconsin, United... | ecosystem: Engineered > Bioreactor > Anaerobic >...
ACTATCACATACACCAAACAACCACAGGAGGCAGCAGATGCGCAATAGCAAAGGTTTCACCCTGGTCGAACTGGCCGTGGTCCTGGTCATCATCGGTATCATACTGGGCGCGGTCATTAAAGGCAATGACCTGATTGACAGCGCCAAGGCTAAGTCTGTGCAGCAAATCCCCACCAAATGGGAAGTGCCTATCTGGACATACTATGACAAAAAAGGCCAGTTCCCAGGCGCTGGCACCACCGGACTGATAGCAAACGTGACCGACCTGATGAATTCACTTGGTACTGCCAGCATTGCCTATCCCTCTACGGTCATTTCCGATATTACTGTTGATATTACATCTGGGACTTTGTGTTCGAGTACTAGTCGCAACTACATGAAGTTAGCTGCGGTTGATCTGGACATTGCCAAGCGGATGGACGTTGCCATTGACGGCAAAGAGGATGGTTTAACAGGCAGGGTAAGAAGTTGCTCCACGACAACGCCTCAGACGTGGGCAACGGGTGCTGGGACAGGATCAACGGTAGATGTATTCTACTTCTTCGACAAGCAGCCGTAACATCGATTTTAGATTAGTTAAAAAGGGGAGCTCCTGCTCCCCTTTTTTCTATGGCCCCTCCATTCTACCGACTGGCATATAATCCCCCTGCTTGGCTCCAGCAGGTCCTGCTGGCTGCTTTTGTCTTGCTGGTCTACAGCCCTGCCTTCTTCGCCGAACCAAGCGTCCTCGACGACGCCCGGCTGCTCGGCACCTGGCGTGACAGCTCAGCCATCGCCCCGCTCGAACTCTTTAAACATACCGGCGGCGTTTACTATCGCCCGCTGATCGGTATCAGCAACTGGATTGACAGCACACTCTGGAACATGCATCCGGTAGCACTGCATGCCGAGAACATCCTGCTGCACCTGCTCAACAGCCTGCTGGTATTTTGGCTGATCCGCACACTGCTACAGCGTGCAGGATCCGTGCTGCCACTACTGGGCGGGTTGTTGTTCGGCCTGCACCCGATTACCACCGAATCGGTTAACTGGATCTCAGGCCGCACCGACGTACTGGCGGCGAGTGGGCTGTTAGGGGCTACGCTCTGCCTGGTTACCTGGAAAAACTCCAAGTTATTCTGGCACCTGGTTGCAGCATTGATCTGTCTACTCGTAGGCCTGCTATCAAAAGAAGCTGCCTGGGGCTTTCTGATCAGCATTCCTCTCCTGTTTTTCCCCCGAGACAAATCGACCTGCTGCTCATTGCATCCGCGCTGGATATGGTACGCTGTCGCAATCTGCCTGGCTCTGGCCTTCCTGTTGGCAACAGTTACGTTATCATTCTGGCCGGTACTTGGCCTATCTGTTGTCTGCTGGGGCATGCTGCACCATCTGTTCAGTAATCCGTCAACCCGCACCTGGCAGCGTTCCCTGCTAATCACGCTGGTGGTGACTGCAGCACTTGGTGTCGTTTTGGCCACCGGCATGGCAGCCTGCAAACAACTGATGCTGGCTAACCCATTCAGCCACACCGGCCAGGCCCTACTGAATATGGTAACCGCCCCCGACAAGGCGCTACAGCTAACCAGCATGGCCGCAGCGTTCTATGTCAAAAAATTCTTTATCCCTGTGCCGCTCTCCCTGGCCATTACTGAAATTCATCCGTACTATATCTTAGGTGGTATACTGGTCATCTTCTTACTGGCTTGGCTCTGCGCGGTGCGAACCATGACCGCCGCACTACTGCTCACCGGTATATTCCTGCTGCTACCAGCACTGCCGCTGGCCTACGGAACTATCGCCTGGACTCCCTACGCTGAGCGCTATATCTACATTCCAGCCGCTTTCTGGGTGACCGGCTTCCTGCTTGCAACCAGCCAAGCACAGAACAATATAGTTCGACGCAGCATAACCCTCTTCGTAATTCTCCTTATCCCTTTGGCAGGCTATGCAACCGTTACGCGTTCGGTTGTCTGGCAAAGCAACCTGACACTCTTCGAAGACACAGCCCACAAAGCGTCAAAGCACTTAGAATCGCAGGGCATTTACATGGTCACCTTGATGTTGAACGGGCAACTTGACCAAGCCAGAAAGCAGCATTACAAGATTCAAGCTATGGCAGACGGTCCGATCGCCATGAAGTATGCCTACAACTACGCCTATCTGGCCTATGTGCTAGGCAACAGCGTCGAGGCGAACGAGGTCTTGGTTGCTTCATTGACACGTTGGGCTCCTGTTGCAGGGCCAAAGGTAACGTCAGCCTACAACGCGGAATGGCGAAAGATGTTTGATGTCCATGTCAGGCTATCTAAAGATTTAAAGCAACAAACCCTCAATTTTTAATCCGGTAGACTTGTGCATATTGCCGTTGTTTTTTAAGGGGGCTAAGGTAAAATAACTTTAATTGACACTTTGTGGAGCAAATGGTGAACCGTTCAGGCGTGCAGGGTTTTTCATTAGTAGAATTAGCGGTCTCGCTGGTGGTGATCGGCCTGCTGATCGGCCTGGGTACTGCAATGGTGGGACCGCTGATGGCCTCCATCAAGGTGCGGGAAAGTCGGGAAAACCTGGGTGCGGCGGTTGAGTCAGTCAACAGTTGGGCCTCAGGTAACAATCGGTTGCCGCAGTGGGGCGATGGCACTGTAGACGCCACAACTGATGAATTTGTTGAAGTGGCACGCAGCACCGCTGATGCGTGGGGGCGTCCGTTCATGTATCTGTACGATGCCAACCTGTTCAACGCCGCTCCAACCAAAGATACCATCTGTGGGCGTCGTACAACCACGATTACCCTGACCGATTCAAACACCAGCGCTACAATACCTAACATAGCCTACATCATTCTAAGCACAGGTGATGATGCCGCCGTAAATACAACGCTCACGGGTACGGTCACCGACTCTTCCGGACCAACGGTGTATGCAAACACGGTGGCAACTAAGTCTGGATCGCTAACGCCAACGGCGCCTGCAACTGCAGCAGCCATTGCTGCCAACACGACTGATGACCTCGTCCGCTGGGTCACGCTGGACGAGTTGCGTACCAAGATCGGCTGCCAGGGAGCACAGCTGCGGATTGTGAACAACGAGGTACCCTATGCCAACGCCACCAGCGCCTATGCCGCCAATATTACCGCTGAAGGTGGCGTCCCCTATACAACAGGGGGCAAGTACCGCTGGTGCATTCAGGCTGGGAGCATACCACCTCCAGCCACCAAGCCTATTTTCACGGATGCTGACGGCACCACAGCGATTCCCTTCAGCACCGATTGTGCAAGTTATGCTGAAAGTTCTTGGGAAAACGCTGACTATATCACCGTGAACCTGTCCCTGGTGACGCAATCGGCTAAAGCCTATACCTGCATCATGACATCGCCCCCCTCGCAGCCCCCCAATCCAACTGCCTGGAGCGAAGTGGGGGGTAGCTGGGTGAGCGGCGCGACCTATTCGCTCTCCTCAACCGTCGTCGTCAGTTCGGTCGCCTATACCTGCAAGCAACAACATACCGCAGCTGCAGCAAACCAGCCCACAAGTGGAGCTGCCTGGAGAGATTACTGGACGCGCACAGGTTCGGCCTGGGCATCAGGAACCTCGTACATTGCACCGCCGGCAACCTCGAGCTTTACCGTCTTTGTTCGCGACAACAATGACGCTACGGGCGGTACTGACAACATCGCTTCCAAATCATTTGTGCTAACGGTTAATCCTCAGTAGTTTTTTTCACTGTGTTACTGCCCCTTGCTCTGTTTTTCTCAGCATTAAAGCACTTCACCTGATTTACTAGACGCACCTGGCAAATTCACTAGACACGTCTAGTAAAAATATCTATCATTACAACCATGCAGACCTTTACACGACCATTCGTCACGCAACTTGAGCAGAGGCTCGGCGAACCGACCCCACGCATCCAGGTACTGATTGGTCCTCGTCAGGTGGGCAAGACCACCGGAGTGCGTCAGCTATTGGAGCGGTCCCCATTGCCTGGCCACTACGCCAATGCCGATGACCTGCTGGCAGCCGACCGCACCTGGCTCTTGCAGCAATGGCAGCAGGCGCTCCTGCTTGGCCCCTCCCCATTGCTGGTGATTGATGAAATTCAGAAGGTACCCAACTGGTCGGAAACGATCAAAGCACTGTGGGACAAGCCGGGGCACACGATGCGGCTGGTGGTGTTGGGATCAAGTTCACTACAGCTCCAGAAGGGATTAACCGAAAGTCTTGCCGGACGGTTCGAGCTGATCCGTATCCATCACTGGACCTTGCCGGAACTGCGCCAGGCCTTCGGCTACACACTGGAGCGCTATCTTAGCTACGGCGGCTATCCAGGCGCTGTCACCTATGAATCCGACTTTGAACGCTGGTATGCCTACCTGAAAGACTCCATCATCGAGTCGGTGATCGGCAGGGATATCCTGCTGAACCACCGGGTCGCCAACCCGGCTCTGTTCCGGCAGGCTTTTGAGATCGTCTGCCGCTATCCGGCCCAAGAAATCAGCTATACTAAGCTGTTAGGGCAACTGCAGGACAAAGGCAACACCGATCTGGTAAAATACTATCTTGAACTGTACAGCGGTGCCTTTTTGGTCCGACCGCTCGCCAAGTTTTCAACTCGCGAGCACCTGACCCGCAGCTCAAGCCCCAAGATTCTGCTGGCCTGCCCGGCGCTCTACACCATGCATTACGGGCCCGATGCCGCAAACAACCCCGAAGTGCGTGGCAGGTTGTTCGAGCTGACGGTTGGTGCCCATTTACTCCAGCTGCCGGGCTCCCTTACCTACTGGCGAGATGGCAATCAAGAGGTGGATTTTGTGTATCGCCATCATAATCGGATCTATGCGATTGAGGTGAAATCAGGGCGGCGCACCCGATCATCCGGGCTTGAGGCGTTTTTGAAACTGCAACCGACGGCACTCCCAATGATCATTACACCCGACATTATCGAACTGTTTTGTAACGATCCGGCCCTGTTTTTGAGTACACTGTCATAACGGACAGTACGAAAAGGGAGTCACACATGCCATCACCCTTCACCCATTCCCGTTCCGGCATGACGTTGCTGAACGTGATCATGCTGCTGATGCTGATCGGGGTGCTCGCGGCCGCCGGGGCAAAAATGGTGGGTCCCCTGGTACAACGGGGCAAGATCAACGAGACCAAAACGACCATCAATAGTGCCGTGGATGCCCTTATCAGCTGGTCAGTCACAAACGGACGCCTGCCAAAGGATACTGAATTTCAGACACTCCTTCCCAACCCGCATGATGCCTGGGGAAAATCGCTGGTCTATAGCTATGACGACGCGCTGACAGCTGGCACAACCGGCGGCTTATGCGGCAGGACCTCATCCAGTACCTACAACGGTCAGCAGGTAGCGTTTGCACTCATCAGCGGCGGAGATGACTACACGGTTGATTCGCTCCCATCCACGTCGCAGAAGTTCCCGACTACCATCGATTTGAAGCTGTCAGACCTCAGCCGTCTAATTACCCTTGATGAATTGAAGGCAAGGGCGGGCTGCGCCGGCTACACAGCCGGCAGCCTACGTATAGTCAACAATGAATTACCTGCTGCCTGCAAGGATGTTCCCTACATGGCAACCATAAGTGCCGTGGGCGGGGTTACCGGATATACGTACATTGTTTCCGGGCTCCCAGCTGGTCTTTCGGCAAGCGGTGCCACCATTTCCGGCATACCGACGTTAACCGGCGTGACACCGGAAACCTATGCGGTTACGGTACGGGTGACCGATGGCCAAATTCCCGTTGCAAACGTTGCCCAGCGCGGCTATGTGCTCAAGGTCAAGCCATGTCTGCCTGCCCCCCCCGGTACGCCAGCCAACCCGATCACTTTTACCCCACCCGCCGATCCCACCGTTGTTACCGACAACTGGAACGGTGGTACACCGCTTGATGAAGGGACCAACAACACGGAAGACCCCAGCGGCAAATTCGATATGACCGTGACGGACGGCACCTTGAGCGCCATCAGCCTGAAAAACGGAACCAGCAGCAGCTGTATCTGGTACCAGCGGCCATTGACGCTGACCGGTAAAAAACTACGGGCTTATTTTCAATATGTCTTCAAGCAAGGGGCTGGTCTTGTGTTTGCCATGGCCCCCGCAGCGGCTGGCCAGACGACCATATCCAGCTGTGACGAAAATTCCCGATTAGGCTTTGGCACGGGCATCCCCGGCACGCCCCTGCTGGGTGCCGAATTCATCGTGAACGACTGGACCACCGGCACAGGCCCGGGATCGCATTGCATCACCACTGATGGCGCTATCTGCACGGCAAGCGGCGCGGGCGTCAACAGCTGGGCCACCGGCACAACCGTCTATTATGCACGAATTGAGCTTGATGCAACGGTGACACCCTCTATCTACAAGGTATGGTTGACACCAAACACAAGTCACCAGACGGCCCTCAAGGATCTGTCAACGCCCTATACCGGCGCCGCCTCTGACATAAAATTCGTTTCAACTACCGTTACCAGCATCCCGAATGACTTTTTTCTGGGCTTCACAACCGGTCAACATGGTAACGACAAGGTAACCATGAGTATCAGTGATCTGGGATTCGCACTCTACTAACCTGAAGGATCACTCCTATGCCAGGTGACAAACTACTACCACTGTTACTGCCTCTAGGTCTCTGCCTGGTTGCCTTTGGCTACTGGCTGCTGGCGGTGCCGCCTGATGCGCTGCATGACGTTATGGTGGCACGCGCCAAGCAAGGTGTCTTGTCAGTGACCGGTGGCGGCGGCTTGTTGATGGTATGGCTGGCAAAACGGTAAGTTGGGAGACAATGATGTCTGACACTGCAGTGCTTCTCTTACAGATGGGTGGCCCCGATTCCCTGGAGGCGGTGCGACCGTTTCTGCTGAATCTGTTTTCCGACCGGGAGATCATCAAGATCGGCCCGGCCTGGCTGCAACCGCTGATCGCCCGCATGATCGTCAGACGACGTACCCCGGCGGTTGTGGAAAAGTATCGTGAGATCGGCGGCAAGTCGCCGATCCGTGAACTGACACAGGCCCAGGCCACCGCCTTGTCTGCGGAGCTGGGGCTGACCTGCTTTGTGGCCATGCGTTACTGGCATCCCTTCACCGCCGAGGCCCTGCAGCAGGCCCACGCGCAGGGGGCAACCAAACTGGTTGCCCTGTCGCTTTACCCCCACTACTCCCGGGCCACCAGCGGTTCCAGCTTCAATGATCTGGATCGCCAGCTGGCAGCACTGGGTGAAGGCATGCAGGTGATCCGCATCCCCCATTTCTTTGATCATCCACTGTACATCCAGGCCCTGGCTGAGAAGATTGAAGCCGGGCTAACCTCCTTCAGCAACCGCAACGCGGTGCAGCTGCTGTTTTCGGCCCACTCGCTGCCCCAATCGTTCATCGACCAGGGCGACCCCTATCTTGAACATATCCAAGCCACAGTGCGTTTGGTGATGGAACGGTTCGATGGTGTATCCCATCATCTGGCCTTCCAGTCCCGGGCCGGACCGGTCAGGTGGCTTGCGCCCTCCACTGATGACAAGCTGCAAGAGCTGGCTGCCCAGGGCTGCAAACAACTGCTGGTGGTGCCGCTCTCCTTTGTGTCCGACCATATCGAAACCCTGCACGAGATAGACATCGAATACGCCGCTGAGGCGCAGCAGCTAGGGATCAGCGACTTCCGCCGCACAGCGTCGCTCAACGACTCCCCCACCTTTATCCGCTGTCTGGCAGAACTGGTTCGTGGTGCCCTACAAAATTCATAATCATTCACAAAGTCTTCATCACTCCTTCCAAGCAGGTTGTTACAGTGAAATCATCAAAACGAGGTTCAACACGAACAGCGCAAACACAACCAAGGAGGAACAACATGAAAAAAACACTGGTAGCACTGACGGTTGTCGCGGCACTGGCCATTACCGGCTCTGCCTTTGCCCGCGGCGGTATGGGTCCCGGCGCTGGCATGGGCCCCGGTATGGTGACCGGACCTTATGCGGAACAGTACAAGAAGTTTGCAAACGAAACCCTGCCGATCCGGCAGGAGATGATGAACAAGCATTTTGAGCTGCAGAAGGAGTATCTGAAGGAGAAGCCCGACGCCGAGGTGATCAAGAAGCTGCAGGGCGAGGTGACTGAACTGCGCAAAAAGATGATCGACGCCCGCACCAAGTCCGGTATCCCGATGGGCAAGATGGGCCGGATGGGTGGCAAGGGGATGCGCGGCGGCATGATGGGCGGCATGATGCAAGACTGCCCGCTGATGACCGCACCGCCGCCAGCCAAGTAACACGAAGCACCTGACCGCGGCCGGCCCTTACCGATCGGTGAGGGCCGGCTGCCTGCGGATACCATCGACACCATGAACAAGACCACCCTTTCATACCTGTTCCCCATCCTGCTGGTGCTGGCTATAGCACATCCCGCTGCAGCCCAATGGCCCGATGAAGAACGCCCCTTGATGCCAGGCCATGGCTGGCACGGCGGTGGCCAAGGAGCTGGACGTAGTCCCTACGGTGCCTATTGCCCCAAACGGCATGCCGATAAGTACGGTGCCCGGCAGCCGGTCCAGACGGCTACCGAAGCGCGCCAGCGGCTGCTGCAGTTCTTCGGTGCAGACGAAGTGACCATCCGCAATCTTGAGGAATACCCGCGCCATTTCAAGGCTGACATCATCAATAAAAACGGTAAATTGCTTGACACGGTCATTATCGACCGACGCTCGGGCAGAATCCGTTCTATTCTCTAGCCCCAGATTCCGACCTGACGGACGTCCCCGGCTGTGGTATAGTGAGCGCCATCTCCTGCCGACCGGAGCTGCCATGCAACGCCCAATCCTGATTGTTGAAGACGACCTCAAGATCGCCCGCATCATCAAGGCCTACTTGGAAGGGGCCGATTTTCGGGTCGTCCACGCCGATACCGCTGCCGGTGCGCTGGAAAAGGCCACCCAGGAACTGCCGCTGGCGGTGATCCTTGATCTGGGCCTGCCGGATCGAAGCGGCGAAGAACTCTGTCAAGACCTGAAGGAATTGGGGGACCTGCCGGTGATCATGCTGACTGCCAAGTCATCGGAGGAAGAGCGGATCACCGGCTTTGCCCTGGGCGCCGACGACTACGTAGTCAAACCGGCCTCGCCGCGGGAGCTGGTCTACCGGGTCAAGGCAGTGCTCAAGCGCAGTGACGCTGCAGCGGGCGGCGAACGCCCCTTGAGCTTCAACCAGGGCGCCCTGGTACTGGATGGCCGTCGACACCATCTGAGCCTGCATGGTGAGCCGGTGGCCGTCACGCCGACCGAATTCAAGCTGCTTGCCACCCTGGCCGCCGCCCCCGGCCGCACCTTCACCCGCGACGAGCTGGTTTCCAAGGCACTGGGCTATCAGTTCGAGGGATATGAACGGAGTGTGGACGCCCACATCAAGAACCTGCGCCAGAAAATTGAAACCGACAGCCGTAAACCAGAGTACATCAAGACCATCTACGGCGTCGGTTATCTGTTCAGCGGAGAACGCGATGTCGTTTAGCCTGCAACGCAAGATCCTGCTGTTGCTGCTGTTGGTGACCCTGATCGCCCTCTCCTCGGGGGTACTGCTGCGCAGCTTCATCATCCGCGATTTTCGCGCCTTTGCCGAAGGCAGGGCGCTGGATCGACTCTATCAGGTGCTGGCGGTGATGGAAGGGCGCTACGAAGCGGGCAACGGCTGGCAGCGGGCAGTGGTGGCCAACGACCTGATCTGGGCCCACCAGATGGGCTTCGACCTGCGGCTCTACGATCGTCACGAGCAGCTGGTGCTGGACACCAACCAGGCCCTCGAGGGCTTGCCGCCCCTGATGCGGAAGCGGATTAGCTCTTCGGCGACTATCCGGCCTGAGGGCGATGCCGGTGAGGTCCAATCCTACCCGCTCTTCCTGCGGGGCCGGGAGATCGGTCACCTTGATGTCAGGCTGCCGCGACCGATCAAGGAGGAGCTGTTTATCCGCTCCTCGAACCTGTTTTTGCTCTACTCCACCCTCAGTTTGGGCCTGATAGCGGTCGTGTTGAGCGTGCTGCTGGCCCGTCGGCTCTCGCACCCCCTACAACACCTGACCACCGCAGTGGAAGGGATCGCCGCCGGCGACCTGGCACAACGGGTCCAGGTGACGACCGCCGATGAGATCGGCCGGCTGGGAGTCGCCTTCAACCAGATGGCTGACTCGCTGGAGGGCCATGAACGGCTGCGCCGACAACTGGTTTCCAACGCCGCCCACGAACTGCGCACCCCCCTGATGGTGATCCGTGGCGAACTGGAGGGGATGATGGACGGACTGCTGCCTACCACGCCCGATGCGCTCCATTCGCTGCACCAGGAGACCACCCGTCTGACCGCCATCCTGGATGGTGTAGACGAGTTGGCCCGGGCTGAAGCCAGTTTTCTGAACCTGCAGCGGGAGACGGTACACCTCGAGCTCTTGTTCGAGGGGATCGCCACCCGCTTCGGTCGGCTGGCCGAAGAGAAGCAGGCCCGGATCGTGGTGGCCTGCCCGGACGGGCTGACCGCCTGGGCCGACCCGGACCGACTGACCCAGATCCTGATCAACCTGCTGACCAACGCCCTCAAGGCAGTGCCCCAGCACGGCAGGGTCACCCTGCAGGCTGCTGAAACAGAGACCAGCACCATCATCGAGGTGGTCGATAACGGCCACGGCATCCCGCAGGAACTGCTGCCTCACATCTTCGAACGATTCTACAAGGGACGCCAAGGGGGACTGGGGTTGGGACTGGCCATTGTACGCGAGCTGGTAACAGCTCATAACGGCATCATTGACGTCTCTTCCGAACCTGATCGTGGCACCACCGTTACGGTACGTCTGCCACGACGCTAAAGGAGCAACCCATGACCATAACTGAAGAACTGACCAGCTGGAGCTGGGAGCAGAAGTGCCGCAAGGCGGTGGCGGCGCTGGAGACCAACGGCTTCACTGCCACCTTTTGCGCCACACCGCAGGAGGCTGCCAGCTATATCCTACAAGAGGCTGCCGACGCGCAATCCATCGGATTTGGCGGTTCCATGACCATTGCCGGGCTGGGGGTCGAAACCGCCCTGGCTGCTGCCGGCAAAGAGATTCTCAACCACGGCAGGCCATCGCTCTCGGCAGAGGAAAAACTGATCATCCTGCGACGTCAACTGACCTGCGACCTGTTCCTGTGCGGCACCAACGCCCTGACCCTGCGGGGGGAGCTGGTAAACATCGACGGCGTTGGCAACCGGGTGGGGGCCATGCAGTTCGGGCCACGCAAGGTGATCGTGGTGACCGGCCGCAACAAACTGGTGGACGGCAGCCCCCAGGACGCGATCCAGCGGGTCAAGACCTGGGCCGCGCCGCCCAACACCAAACGGCTCAAGGCCAAGACCCCCTGCGCCAGCACCGGCTTTTGCAGCAACTGCAACTCGCCTGAGCGGATCTGCCGGGTGACCACCATCATTGACCGCAAACCGCGCCTGACGGACCTGCATGTCGTGGTGGTCAACGCAGACCTGGGATTCTAGGATGCGGTTCTTCCCTGCCTCACCCCGGCACCAGACATGAGTGGCAGCATACAGGCACTTGGCACTGCCCTGCTGGATCTGGTGTTGCCCCCCCGCTGCCACCTCTGCCACGCCTTTATCCCTGCTGCCGGCCCGATCCATCTCTGTGCTGCCTGCCGCGACAGCCTACCATTCCTTCAGGCCCCCTGCTGCAGCATCTGTGGCAGGCCATTTGAAGGGACAGGCGATCACCACCCCTGCGGCGCCTGCCTGCAGCACCCGCCGCCGTGGGAGGCAGCACGGGCTGCAGTACGCTACGATGGAGGCTGTCGTGATCTGATCCAGGCCTTCAAGTACCGCCACCGCTTTCATCTGCGTCGCCCCCTGGCCCTCGTGACAGCAGAGCACCTGTCCTCCTTTGCCACCGAAAGTCGCTCCGACCTGCTTCTGGCAGTCCCGCTCCATCCCAGACGCCTGCGGCAACGGGGCTTCAACCAGTCGCTGCTGCTGGCAGAGCTGCTGGCCAAGACCTGGCAGCTGCCACTGCACCGCCAAGCCTTGCGACGTACCCGCTACACCACGTCACAGACCGAATTAACTGCGGAACAACGGGCCAGCAACCTGCGTAACGCCTTTTCTGTGCCAGACCGGACGAGTATTGACGGCAAGCGACTCTTGCTGGTCGATGACGTCTTTACCACCGGCGCCACCTTGGCCGAATGCTCCCGCTGTCTGCTGCAGGCGGGAGCAGCCGCTGTCTGCTGCGTTACCGTCGCCCGCGCACCAGCCCCCGCAAC
>Ga0307363_1000126_pt1 | contig 11849 bp, 9 predicted proteins | sample AAT_RA_Asp2_MT_FD_194613 | JGI IMG/M metagenome (GOLD analysis project Ga0307363, IMG submission 194613) | Metatranscriptome of enriched activated sludge microbial communities from anaerobic digester in WTTP, New Holstein, Wisconsin, United... | ecosystem: Engineered > Bioreactor > Anaerobic >...
CGTGGATAATATAAGCGGTTATTGAAAATTGAATTTCTTGAGGAGAAAATATCATGGCCCGTAATTGTGCAATTTGTGGCAAAGGTCCCTCGACCGGAAACAATGTCAGCCACGCCCATAACAAGACCCGCCGCCGCTGGATGCCCAACTTGCAGCGGGTACGGATGGTGACCGCCAACGGTGGTACCGTGCATGCCAACGTCTGCACCCGGTGCATCCGTTCCGGAGCTGTTGTCAAGCCTGCCTGAGCCTGCCATTTTTCCAGAAAAGGGTGAGTTGATCCGTTCATCTCGCCCTTTTTTCATGCGTGCTCGGCACAAGCAATGAATCGGTGTGCAGCGTGGAGTTGTCGATGAGCGAAGAAGAAATCCGTTTTTTACCCTACGAGGAGGCGGTCCGTCTGGTCGCCGCCATTCAGGAAGAAGAAGACATCGATGATCCCGATCATCGAATCCTCACCGTCTACAGCCACCAGGAAAAGGAGCTGTGCTGGTTTGACTTCGAGGAAGTGATGCGCGATGCCGGCGTCAAGGCCAGCGACCCCCAGGGCAAGGAAAAGGTGACCGAGTACATCATGCACCATTTGCCTGACTGGGTGCTGGACATCTGATCCCGTTTGCCGTCTTGCCCGCTCACAGCACACCGTCCGGCATCTCGGGCGGTTGCTCCCCACCCAGCACATATCCGCCGTCCATCCGCAGCACCGCTCCGGTCAGAAATTCAGCGTCCCGCACGAGAAAGAGCACGGTCTTGGCCACCTCCTCCGGGGTGCCTGTCCGGCGCAGCAAGGTGTGGTCGAGCAATGCCCGGCGTTGCGCGTCACTGAGCAGCGCCCATCCCCGCGTCCCCGGCCCGTGTCGTTGGTCGATCAGCCCCAGCATGATTTCGTTGACCCGGATGGTCGGCGCCCCGAGTCGCGCCCAGGTTTCGGTCAGGGAGGCAATCCCCCGGTTGGCGGCGGCGTAGCCGTCATTGAACAGCATCCCGGCCGGGCCGGATCGGCCGACCAGGCCGGCGATCGAGGAAAGATTGACCACCACCGCCTCCGGACTGCGGCGCAGCAGCGGCAGGGCCTGATTAAAGACCAGCCATTTGGCGTGCACGGTTGTTTCCATTTCCAGCTGCCACTGGTCGCGGTTGACCTCTCGATGATATCCGCCATGGAGCACCGGCATGCCGCCGCGTTCGATGTTGTTGACCAGGATGTCCAGGCCGCCCATCCGTTCGTCGATCGCGCGCATCAAAGCCGCCACTTCCTCCGGCTGGCGCAGATCGACCTGCATGGCCAGATTGCCGCCGGTTTCCTCGCCGAATTCCTTGGCCATGGCCAGCGCCGATTCCGGCCAGTCAAACCAGGGCAGGGCCAAGCGGACGCCGTGCGCGGCCAGCATCCGGGCGATGGCCAGGCCCACCCCGCGCGAAGCGCCGAGCACCAACGCCCTTTTCCCGGCAATATTCATCTTGTCCCCCTTCCGGATGCACACTATAGTTGTGAATTATTCTTGATTTTATCCACCAGAGCCGACGAAATCCATGATGCACCATATCCTTTCCCGAACAGGAACCGGTATCCTTTTTTTCCTGGCACTGTTTTTTCTCGCAGCCCCTGCACCCGTCATCTTCGGTGCCGATACGTCCCCCTCCGTTTCCTCAGCCTGTCTTTCCACGGGGTGGCCCCAGGACACCAGTGATCTCCAGCCTGACCCGGCCCTGGTGTTTGGCCGACTGGACAACGGGTTGCGATATGTGCTCATGGCCAACTCCGAGCCGAAGGACCGGGCCGCGCTGTACCTCAACGTCCAGTCGGGTTCGATCCATGAAACGGACAGCCAACGGGGCGTCGCCCACTTTCTGGAACACATGCTGTTCAACGGGACCACCCATTATCCCCCAGGAACCCTGGTCGAGTACCTGCAGGCCCAGGGCATGGGGTTTGGCGGCGATACCAACGCCCACACCGGCTTTGACGAAACCGTCTATAATCTGCTCCTGCCGGCCAGCGATGCCAAGGCCATGGCGGAGGGATTCAAGGTGCTCGCCGATTACGCCCGGGGGGCGCTGTTGCTGGAGCAGGAGGTGGAGCGGGAACGGGGGATTATTCTGGCGGAAAAACGCAGCCGAGATTCAGCCGCGTCCCGGGTATCGAAACAGCAGTTGCAGTTCGATTTTGCCGGCACCCTGGTGACGGCGCGCGATCCCATTGGCGAGGAAGAGGTGCTCAAGACCGCGAACAGCGCCCTGCTCCGCGCCTATTATGACCGCTGGTATCGACCGGAGAACATGATCGCCGTGGTGGTCGGCGATATCGATCTGCGGAAAACCGAGCAGCAGGTGCGCGCCGCTTTTGCCGGTCTGCGGGGCGTGGGAGAAGTCGGTTCCTGCCCGGAGTGGGGTATGGTGCGGGAAGAGGGCACCGACGTTCTGATTCTGCCCGAGCCGGAGCTGGGTTATACCGGCCTGGCCCTGACCACGGTGTTCAATACCGCGCCCGGCCCGGACACCCTGGTGTGGGAAATGGCGCAGCTGCGGCAATATGTCGCCGTAACCCTGCTGGCCAACCGGCTGGAGCAGCTGGAGCAGCGAGCTAACAGCCCCGTGGCCCAGCCCCGGGCGCATGCCGGCATCTTTCTTCGTCGTTTTGGCTTTGCCACCTTGGCGGCTCGCACCGAGGTCGGACGCTGGCAGGAGGGGCTGAGCCTGCTGCAAACGACCCTGGCCCAAGCTCTGCAGGACGGCTTTACCGAGGCGGAACTGGCGCGGGGCAAGCGCGAGGTCATGGCCCTGCTGGAAAAGGCGGTTCAGACCGCCCCCACCCGCGACAGCCGGGAGTTGGCCGAGGAGATCATCCGCAAACTCAACGACCACGAGGTCATTCTTTCCCCTGCCCAGGAGATGGCTCTTTACGGGCCAGCGCTGGAAAAGATGACCCTGAACGAGGTGAACGAGGCCTGGCGGCAACTGTGGAGCCGGCAGCGCAGGCTGGTGGAGGTGGTCGGCGTGGTGGCCCCGGAACTGGCCGCACCCCAGGGGGCGCAACAGGTTCGGGAGGTTTATCGCGCCCATGCCAACCAGCCTCCTGTCCCTTGGGTGGAAGAGGAACAGGCCTCCTTTCCCTATCTTGCCCCGCCCGCGACCTCCGGTAGGGTGATCGAGCACAATCGGCATGCGGACATCGGGGTCGAGACAGTGGTGCTTGCGGGCGGGGTGCGGCTCAATATCAAGCCCACCGATTTTCAGGCCCAGCAGGTGCTGTTGTCGGTGCAGTTCGGCCAAGGGAAGCAGGCGGAGCCGGCGGAAGGGTTGGCCATGATGGCCGAAGCGGTGATCAGGGAAAGCGGCATCGGCCGCTTGAACCGGGAACAACTGGCCAAGGCCCTGGCCGGGACCAATATCAATCTGGAGTTCAAGGTTGGCCCGGAGAGCTTTTCCTTTGTTGGCGGCGGGCTCAGCAAGGAACTTGAACGGTTGCTGCAGGTGCTCGCCCATCGCCTCCACGACCCGGCCTATCGTCCCGAGGCCTTTCGCCGCAGCCGGGAGAATCTGCGCCGGATGTACGATCAGCTGGCCGGCACGGTTGAGGGGGTGCAGCAAACCCAGGGCGAGCGCTTTCTTGCCGGGTCCAGCCCCGAATACGGTTTGGCGTCCTGGGAACAGATCGAGCGGGTTGAGCTGGCCCAGGTGCGTGATTGGCTGACGCCGGTGTTTGCCCAGGCGCCGCTGGAGATCAACGTGGTCGGCGATATCGACCCGCAAGAAGTCGTGCGTTTGGTCAGCCGCTATTTCGGTGCCGAGCAGCGCCAGCCAGGGGCGGCTGCGCCGGCGAAGCCCATCGTTTTCCCTGCCGGACAGGAACGGCTCTTGCCCGTGGCCAGCAGCATTGATCGGGCCCTGCTCACCGTTGCCTGGAAAACCGATGATTTTTGGGATATCGACCGCACCCGCCGTCTCAACCTGTTGGCTGCGGTGTTGGACGATCGGTTGCGGGTCAAGATCCGCGAGGAGCTGGGCGCCACCTACTCGCCCCGGGTGGTCAGCATGCCCAGCCGCGGGCATGCGGGCTTTGGGCTGCTGCAGAGCAGTCTGATCGTTGCCCCGGACCAAGCCGCTTCCCTGGCCACGGTGATCCGGGAGGTTGCCGCCAGTCTCGGCGTGCAAGGAGTGAGTGAGGATGAACTGCGTCGGGCCCTGGAGCCGACTCTGACCTCGATCAAGGATATCAAGCGCAACAATCGCTACTGGATGGAATCGGTGCTCACCCTGTCCAGCCGGCATCCGCAGCAGCTCACGTGGCCGCTGTCGATCAGCGAAGGCTTTGCCGCCATCAAGGCGGAGGAGTTGACCGGCCTGGCCCGTCGGTATCTCGATCCGAAGCAGGCGGCCACGGTGATCGTCAGTCCGAAAAACGGCCGATAGCCGGGCACTCCGCCGGGAGTGAGCGGTCGGCCGCCGGGATTTAGAGATTATCCGGCCAGCCAGACGGCGATGTTTTCGGCCTGCTTGAGGGTTTTTTCGGAAATGCCCTTGAGCTGCCCCTTGGCCAGATCCCGCCGTCGACGGCCGATGACGATGGTCCCGCAGCTGTACTGTTTGGCCTGCTTGAGCAGATCGCTGCTCACGTCGAGGTGCATCTGCGCCGGCAGCTGGGTGATGCGGTGACGGGCGAAGCCGTTGTCGACCAGCAGCTGGGCATGGGCGTAGAAAAGGAAGTTGTCCAGGTCGAGATACTGGTCGCACCAGGCCTTGCCCCATTGGGGGTGAAACTCCTCGGCCCTGGCCGCCGGCTGCTTGCCGAACACCGAATTGGAATGGTAGAGGCAGATCTCGGCGCTTGGATGGTCCTTGAGCATGAAGGCCAGATGGTCGGCCGCCATCAGCGAGGCGGGGTGACTATGCACGGCGAGCAGAAAGCGGGAGGCGCCGACACTGCCGTCGACGATCCACAGCGGCACCCGATGGCATCGTTCAATCAGATCGCTCGAGGTGCTGCCGAAAAACATGTTGCCCACCGCCCCCAGGCCACGGCGACCGACGAGCAGGCTGTCGTAGTTGCCGCGCTCGGCCTCCTCGCGAATGGCGCCACTGACGCTTGCCGCGGTCTTGACCCGCGTTTGGATCCGTTCCTGGGCAAAGCCGCTGCGGATCAATCGTTCCTCCGCCTCCTTGAGATGCCTGCGGGCGAGCGCGGTGCGTTTATCCGCACCCGGCGCCTGGGCGCGGAGCGGATCGACCTCAAGCATCCATTCCTTGCCCGCGGCGCCCGCAGACACCACGCTGAGCAGGTGAATGGAGAGACCGCGATCCGCTGCGAACAATCGGGCCAGGTAGTCGAGGCTATTGGAGCTGTACACGGAACCGTCGATCGCCACGAGAATGGTTCTTTCCATCTGAATCTCCTTGGTCGCTGTTCGATCCCCTGCCGCCCGCCGGCAAGAGTGGTGGGTAATTTTGTTTACGCGGTTACAAAGTAATACACCAGGGCAACAAAGGCTATGCTCAACGCCCGGAAACTCTGGCTGAACAGAATCAGTTCCGCGGCCAGCACCGGCTTGAAGATCCCGGCATAATAGGGATACTGGTGGCGGATGGCCCGGATCGGCGAGGAGAGCACGTTGCCGATCAGCAGCACGAGCACGATCTCGCGCGCGCTCATCGAACCGCTGGCCAAAAGCGACCCGGCCGCGGCCAGGCCGGCGGTGAACTCGGCGGCCATCTGAAAGGTGAGGATGGACAGGGCCTGGGGGGACAGCCACGCCATCCAAGCAAGATGCTGTCCCATGAACCGTTCGGCGGCGGCAAAGAAACCGGCCTCGCTGAGGAAATAGAACAGGATGTAGATCGGCACCGTGTAACTGACGATCTTGCGGATGCGCCGCTTGAACCGTTTCAGGGTATTGCGCAGGGCGGCGCGGAAGGGATGGGCCGGGTCCGGCGGCAGCTGCATGGCCTGGGCCTCACTGTTGGCCGCCGGCAGCAGCAGCCGGCTCACCAGGGCGATGAACAGGGTGCGTAGCACGGCGGCAGAGACGGTCAGGCCGATATAGATGAAGGCGGCGCCCTTGATAATCGGGGCGGCAATGAAGAATGTTGTCGGCAGATGGAGAAAATTACTGGGCAGGCTGTTGAACAGGTTTGCCAGGATCAGTTCCTTGCGGCTCAACTGTTTGCTGTCGTATCCCTCGGCCAGCATGGTGTTGGCGGCCATGCCGGAAAAGAAGCACATCGAAAAGGAGGCCCCGGTCAGCGGCGAGAGATGGCCGAAGCGGGTCAGCGGCCGGGCGACGATGGCCAGTTTGCGGGTCCAGTTGAGCGATTCGATGAACAGGGCCGCGAGCAGGCCAATGGCCAGGTAGAGCAACAGGCGCAGCAGCGGCCAGCCAAGATGGTGCCAGAGGTGGAGCAGGGTTGCTTCGGTGATCATGGGACGGATGCAAGGCGGATCGTTGAGAGTGCGGGTACCCCGGCCGGGCCGGAAACACGGTGCGGCTGTCAGGATATCCTTTCATGAGGCGGCACTATAAACCAGATCGACAAGAGAGCAAGAGGACACTGTGCAACGGGTCATCACAACCGAGAAAATTCCCTTGATGCTCTGGCTGGCGGAGCTGGACGCGGACGCCCTGGAGCAGGCGCGGCACCTGGCCAATCTTCCCTGCGCCTTCCATCATGTGGCCATCATGGCCGATGCCCATGTGGGGTACGGCATGCCCATCGGCGGGGTACTGGCGACCATCGGCGCCGTCATTCCCAACGCGGTGGGGGTTGACATCGGCTGCGGCATGCGGGCCGTGCGCACCGGGTTGAGCGACATCGATCCGCCGGAGCTGAAGAAAATCCTGGCCGGCCTGCGCCAGGCCATCCCGCTTGGATTCAAGCATCACGACAAACCGCGGCCGGTGGCCTCCTTGCCCGATCCGGGTGACCTGGAGCGGGAGATGCCGGTGGTGGCCGAGGAGTTTGCCAGCGCTCGCTGCCAGATCGGCACCTTGGGCGGCGGCAATCACTTCATCGAGATCCAACGGGGCCGTGATCAGCGCATTTGGCTGATGGTCCATTCCGGCAGCAGGAACATCGGCTACAAGGTGGCCGGCCAGTACAATACCCTGGCCATCCGACTGGCAAAAACCAAGGGCCAGGAGGCCATTCCCAGCCAGTGGCAGCTGGCGGCCCTGCCGCTGGCCTCGGCCGAGGGGCAACGCTACCTGCGCGAGATGGAATACTGCGTGGCCTTTGCCCGTGCCAACCGGCGGGAGATGATGAACGCCTTCCAGGAAATCGTGGCCGAGATCACCGGTTGCGACCAGTTTGAGCCGCCCGTGGATGTGGCCCACAACTATGCGGCCCGCGAGACGCATTTCGGCCGGGAGGTCTGGGTGCACCGCAAGGGGGCTACCCGCGCCTTTGCCGGGGAGTACGGCATCATTCCCGGTTCCCAGGGCAGCCGCAGCTATATCGTTCGCGGCCTGGGCAACCCGCAGTCGTTCATGTCCTGTTCCCATGGCGCCGGCCGGGTGTTGGGCCGCAAGGAGGCCCAGCGGGTGCTCAACCTGCGCGAGGAAATCGACAAGCTCAATGCCCGTCATATCCTCCACTCGCTCCGCCATCGCAGCGATCTCGAAGAGGCGCCCGGAGCCTACAAGGACATCAACGTGGTGATCGCCAGCCAGGCTGATTTGATCGAGGTGGTCACCGAACTTGAGCCGCTGGCGGTGCTCAAGGGCTGATCCGCACCTTCTAGCGAAACCGGAGCGCCGACAACGGCACCAGACTGTGGGCATAGAGGCCCCTGGGGTCGGCCGCAGGCAGGAGGAAGTCGAACTGTTCCTGGGCCGTGCGCCGCAGGGAAACGGGCAGCGCCGCCGAGCCGGTCAGACGGGCGAGCAGGGCCTCGATCGGCTGCTCCACCCGTTTGAAGCGTTCGAGGTAATTGTCCGGCGTCAGCTCGATGAACAAGCCGTTTTCTTCCGGAACCTTGGCCAGCTTGGCGGCCTCGGCGATAGCTTCCTCCAGATTGCCCAGCTTGTCCACCAGTCCGAGCTTGAGCGCGGTCGTCCCATCCCACACCCGTCCTTCGGCGATTTTCTCCACCTGCTCCGGACGCATTTTCCGTCCTTGGGCGACGATGTCGATGAACCGGCGGTAGCCCTGCATCACCTCCATGTGCAGGGCGGTTTCTTCCTCGGGGCTCATGGTCGTGGCCGGGTTGCCGAAGTGGGCGATATCGGTGGTGCCCACCCCGTCGCCGTGGATGCCCAGGTTGGCCAGGGTTTTCTCCACCGTGGGCACGGCCCCGAAGATGCCGATCGAGCCGGTGAGGGTGGTCGGCGCGGCCACGATCAGGTCGGCATCGGCCGCCAGCCAGTAGCCGCCCGAGGCGGCCATGGCCCCCATGGACACCACCACGATTTTTCCTTCTTTTTTTGCCTGCGCCAGCTCCTGGCGGATCAGTTCCGAGGCAAGGGCGCTGCCGCCGCCGGTGGTGATACGCAAGACGATGGCCTTGATTCGCTGATCCTGCCGAGCCTTGCGGATACGCTTGATCAGGTCGTCGGCACCGATCTGGCCAACCGCCCCCTCGCCGGGCAGGATGTTGCCCGAGGCGGCGATGATGCCGATCAGCTCTTTCTTTCCCTTGGTGTCGACATAGGAGGAGGGGAAGGTCTGCAGATAATCGCTGAGGGCGATATGGCGGAAACTCTTTGCATCGGCCGAAACCCCGATGTGCTCCTTGAGCAGTTGTTCCAGTTCCTGATGGCTCTTCAGGCCGTCCACCAGGCCTGTGGCCACGGCCAGACGGCCACGGTCACCGCCCACCGAGGCCAGCTGCGTGACCATCTGGTTGACGTTGTCGACGAACACCTCGGCGTCGAGTTTGCGGTGCCGAACGATATCGTCGCGATAGACCTGCCACAGGTTGCCCAGCCACAAGCTGTTGGCTTCCCTGTCTTCCGGGGACATGTCGTTGCGGAGAAACGGCTCCACCGCCGATTTGAAGGTGCCGACGCGGAACACGTGCATGTTGATCGCCAGTTTGTCGAGCATCTCCCGCAGGTAGAGCCGGAACACGGAAAAGCCGCGGATGTCGACCGCTCCCATGGGATGGAGATAGATTTTGTCGGCCCAGGAAGCCAGATAGTATTGGGCCTGGTTGAAGCTGTCGCCCAAGGCGATCACCTCCTTGCCCGTCTTCTTGAACGCCTCCACCGCGGTCCCGATGGCCCGCAGCTGGTCAAGGCTGGCGCCGCCCATGCGATTGGTGTTGATGACCAGCATTTTGATGCGGGCGTCCCCACTGGCCGCGTTCACCCCATCAAGGATGTCCTGGAGAAAGGTATCCTTTTCAAGGGGTGTTCCGGACAGATGCCCCAGTATCCTGGTCATGGGATCCATGGGCGAACGCTCTTCGACAATATCTCCTGCCGGGGACACCACCAGGGCGCAAGCCGCCGGCACGTCGATCTTGGGTGTGTAGAAAGCCACGGTCAGAATCGCCAGGACAAGGGCCAGGAAAAGAAGGTTGGACAGTACAGACAACCCGGAGCTGAGGAATTTCCAGAGCCAGAACAGGGGCATAAAGAGGATGCGGAACAATTGTTTCATGGAAAACTCCCAATAAAAAGTCATGGCCCGTGAACCAGGCACAAGGGCGGAGCCGCCGCGAGCAGCCTTTTCGGGCGGGTGGTTGTCGCGCCAGGGGGGCCCAGGGGAAGGGGGGATCCGTCACGCAGCCTTATACCACGAACGTCCGGCCGAGGAAACGGGGCTTTCCTCCCGTTGAAGGCGGAAGACCGGAAGGTCGCCGGGTGGCCCGCCAGTGGCCCGTTGCGCGGCGCGATTATTTTTGAGAATACATCGAGGAGTGGGGCGGGGCCATTTCCGTTTTCAGGGCTTGGGCGAGTTCGTAAAGGGAATACGGTTTTTTGACGAACTGGCTGATGCCCAGGTTCATGGCCCGATTGATCTCCTCGGCGTTGGAATAGCCGCTGGTGATGATGGCCTTTTGTCCCGGGACGTGACGGAGAATCTGTTAGGTTTCACAGCCGTTGATTCCCGGATCCATGAGCATGTCGAGGATGACCAGGTCAACGGGCGTTTTTTTTATGTATTCGACGGCTTCTTCGCCCGAGGGCACGGTCAGCGGCTGGTAGCCGAGTCGGGAGAGGAGCCGGCTGGCTATTTCCCGCTGGCTCTTCTGGTCATCGACCACCAGCACCCGTTCGCCATTGCCCTGGTACTGGCTGATCACCGGGGTTGGCTGGGTTGGCTTGTAGGCGCCGAACTTGCTGACCGGAAAATAGAGGGAAAAGGTTGAACCGGTGGTGCTGCTGATCACGTCGATAAACCCGCCGTGATCGTGGATCGTGTTCCACACCACCGCCAGGCCGAGGCCGGTGCCGCTGCGGCCCATGACCTTCTTGCTGTAAAAGGGGCTGAAAATCTGCCGCATATCCTGGGGCGAGATGCCGGGGCCGTCATCTTCCACCGAAATCATCACATATTCGCCCGGCTCAATGGTTTCATAGCCGTGATGGGGGGCGGTGAGTTGCACGTTCTTCGTGGCCAGGATGATTTGTCCCCGGGCCTGAATCGCCTCGGCGGCGTTGTTGACCAGGTTCATGATCGACTTGGTCAGATGCATGGTCGAACAACTGATGTTGTGCAGCGCGCTTTCCAGATAGGGAGTCACCTTGATCTGTGGATAGCGTTGACTGATTTCCCTGAATTCCACCGAATTGAGGTAGCCGGTGATCAGATCGTTGACGTTCTGCACTTCTTTCTTGCAGGTCGCCCCCCGGGCCACGGTCAGCAGATCGTTGACCACCGCCGCCGCTCGTTTGCCCGCTTCCCGGATCATCAGCAGTTCTTCGCGGTATTTGAACTCCTCGCCCAGGTCCATGAGCAGCAACTCCGGATAGGTGACGATCCCGGCCAGGATGTTGTTGAGATCATGGGCCACGGAACTGGCCATGAGGCCAAGTGATTCCATCCGCTGGGCATCGGCCAGTTTTTCCATGAGCGAGGTCTTCTGCTTGAGGGCAATCTCACTGTCGGTGACGTCGCGAATGGCGGCCACTTGTACCTGGCGGCCTTGGTAGTCTATGTGCTTGACCCTGAATTCCACCGGAAACGTGGTGCCGTCCTTTTTCACCCCGCGCGCCTCGAATGGGCCGATGGTTTCCGGGTCGGCGGGGAATTCCAAGGCACGGATGGTGTTGCGGTCCAAGAGAACATCAAAGATCTGCTTGCCCAGCAGTTCGGTTTCCGCGTATCCAAACATCTTGCACAATTGGCTGTTGGTTTGCAGCAAGGTGCCCCGATCGTAGATGATGATCCCTTCCCAGGTGGCTTGGGCCAATTGGCGGAACCGTTTCTCGCTGTTGTGCAGATCCATGGTGAGCCGCTTGTGCTGGATGCCTCTGGCCAAGGTCTGCAGCAGGCGGTCCGGGGCGCAGGGCTTGCGCAGATAATCATAGACCCCTTGGCGAAGCGATTCTACCGCACTGTCGACGGTGGCGTTGCCGGTGAGAATGATGACCGCTGTTTCGGGATGTTCCTTGCCGATCCGGGAGGCGATCAGGTTGCCACTGATATCGGGCAGATTGATGTCGACCAGGGCGGCCGAAAAGGCATGCTGCCGCAATAGATGGAAGGCCGATTCACCGGAATAAGCCACATGCACTTGATATCCTTCCGCTTTGAGCAAAACTTCCAGGCTGGTGCTGAAACGGGGTTCATCGTCGATGATGAGAACGGTGTGCATGGTCTGCATGGCTTCAGTCTGTGGAGAAGAGGGGGCGCGCGAAAATGGGCATGACGATGGAAGGGAGTGGCTGTTTGTGCGCAAAGGCTGC
>Ga0307363_1000139_pt1 | contig 11510 bp, 11 predicted proteins | sample AAT_RA_Asp2_MT_FD_194613 | JGI IMG/M metagenome (GOLD analysis project Ga0307363, IMG submission 194613) | Metatranscriptome of enriched activated sludge microbial communities from anaerobic digester in WTTP, New Holstein, Wisconsin, United... | ecosystem: Engineered > Bioreactor > Anaerobic >...
AGCAGGTTTTCGGACCGGCTTCATGGCATACTCCGTTTACGGGCAGCTTCAAACAGCACAATCGCGCCGGCCACCGAGGCATTCAGAGAGGCCACACCACCATAGTGCGGAATGGATAACAGCAGGTCGCATTGTTTCCGCACCAGCGGCCTGATCCCCTCACCTTCATTGCCCACCACCAGGGCCAGATGGCCGCGATAATCGGCCTGATAGATATCCTGCTTGGCCTCGCCAGCCAGACCAAACACCCAGCAACCAGCCTGTTTCAGCCGTTCAATGGCCTGTACCAGGTTGGTGACCTGAATGAGCGGGACCGTCTCAACGGCTCCGGCCGAGGCCTTTTCCACCACCGGCGTGACGCCGCAGGCACGGTCCTTGGGGATTATGACCGCCTGTACACCGGCGCAGGCAGCCGAGCGGATCAAGGCCCCCAGGTTCTGGGGATCTTGGATGCTATCTAGCAGCAGCACAAAAAGTTCTGATTCTCCACGGTTACCCAAAAACTCTTCAAGCTCGGCATAGACAAACGGCGCCACCAGCAACACCACCCCCTGATGATGCGGATTATTGGCCAGGCGCTCAAGATCGGCCCGTTCCCGCCGCCGTACCGGTATTCCCTTCTCTTCAGCCAGGCTGGCCAGTTTGGCAATGCGCTGGTCCGTGGCAGTTGCCTGTACAAAAAGCTCAAAGGCCCTGCGATTCCCCCGCAAGGCCTCTCTGACTGGGTTGATGCCAAACAGAAGCTCAGGTTTCATGCCGCACCTGCCACGATTTCATCAACAATCAGGTCAGCAGCCTGAGCCGGATCAGCGGCCTTGGCAATGGGGCGGCCGATCACCAGATAATCAGCTCCGGCCTTGACCGCCTCGGCCGGGGTCATGATCCGCTTTTGATCATCTACTGCAGCAAAGGCAGGCCGCACACCAGGGGTCACAATCAGGAAATCAGGGCCGCAGGCTGCCCGGATCGCTGCAATTTCAAGCGGTGATGCTACCACGCCATCCATACCGCACTGTTGCGCCAGCTTGGCCAGGCGCACCACCATCTGTTCCACCGGATGCTCAATCCCCACCGCCTGCAGGGTTTCCTGGGTTGATGAGGTCAGGATGGTTACCGCCAAAAGACGTGGACGCTCAGCCTCTGCAAACAGCTTCCTGACTTCAGTTGCCGCCTTTTCCATCATCTCGGGCCCGCCAAGGGCGTGCAGATTGGCCAGTTTGACCCCCAGCCGTCCGGCAGCCAGCATGGCCTGGGCCACGGTATTGGGGATATCGTGGTATTTGAGATCCAGAAAGACCTCACCACCGTGGCGTTTGACCGCCTCCACCGCAGCAGGACCGACTGAGGTAAAGAGTTCCTTACCGACCTTGAACATCCCTACCCGGTTGGCGAGGCGTTCTGCCCACTGGTCAATGGCGGCAAGCGTATCAACATCAAGGGCGAAAATTATCTTGTCACGTGCCTGTTCTGCTGTCATCTAGCGCTCCCAAATCTCTTTCTTGTCTTTGCCCAGGTAGGCCCGCTTGACCTCTGCGTTCTCCAACAGCTCATCCGCAGCCCCCTCCAGAATCACCTTGCCGGTTTCCAGCACGTAGCCGCGGTCAGCCAGCTTGAGGGCCGCCTTGGCGTTCTGCTCCACCAGCAGGATGGTAACGCCACGCTCATCACGCAGGCGTTGCAGCACTCGGAAGATTTCCTGCACCACCAGCGGCGCCAAGCCCATGGACGGTTCATCCAGCAGCAGCAGTTTCGGTGAAGCCATCAGGGCCCGGCCAATGGCCAGCATCTGTTGTTCACCGCCGGACATGGTGCCGGCTGCCTGCTTGCGACGCTCCAACAGACGGGGAAACAGCTGGAAGATTGCCTCCTTGTCCCGCAGGATCTCATCTTTGGTAACGCGGCTGCAGTAGCGCAGATAGGCGCCAAGCTCCAGGTTTTCCTCAACGGTCATCGGTTTGAAGACCTGACGTCCTTCCGGCACCTGGGATATGCCGAGCCGCACAACCCGATCCGGCGCAAGCTCACGAATGTGCTGTTTCCGAAACAACAGTTCACCGCCCGCAGCTGGCGTAACACCGGAAATGGTATTAAGAATGGTGGTCTTGCCGGCGCCGTTGGCACCGATCAGGGTCACAATCTCCCCTTCGGCCAGATGCAGGGAGATATTCTTCAGGGCATGGACCTTGCCGTAATAGGTATTGATATTCTTGAGTCGTAACATTATTCGTCTTCACCGAGATAGGCAGCAATCACTTCTGGGTTATCCTGAATCTCTCTGGGGGTGCCTTCGGCCAGCTTCTGCCCCAGGTTCAACACCACTATCCGGTCGCAGATATCCATGACCAGCTCCATGTCATGTTCAACCAGCACCACGGTGATCCCCATCTCGCGAATACGGCGGATCAGCGCTGCCAGCCCCTGGGTTTCCTGAGAATTCAAACCGGCTGCCGGCTCATCCATCAGAATGAGGTGGGGGTGGCACGCCATGGCGCGGGCAATTTCAAGCAGGCGCCCCTTGCCGAACGGCAGGTTGGCAGCCGTAACCTCGGCCAGATCCTCAATCCCGGCAAAGGTGAGCCATTCATAGGCCTCTTTCTTGATCCTGCCTTCCTCCTTGATCGCCCAGGGGGCCTTGAAGGAACAGGCGAACAGACCGCTATGGCTGCGCGAATGCAGACCGACCATGACGTTTTCCAGTACCGTCATCTGACCAAACAGCTCAATATTCTGAAAGGTGCGCACCATCCCCAGCTTGGCCAGACGTTCGACCGGCAGACGGCTGATGTCCCTGCCTTCAAAGGTGATTGTGCCGCTGGTCTGACTGTAGATGCCGGTCACGATATTGAACAAGGTGGTCTTGCCGGCGCCATTGGGGCCGATCACCCCGGTAATCTCATTGGCATTGATACGAAAGGAGACATCCTGCAGGGCAGTCACGCCACCAAATACCTGGGTAATGCCATGAAGCTCAAGCATGGGCATCCCCCTTGCGGCTGATAACCCCGGCAAGCTTGCGGAACAGTTCCGGAATGCCGCGTACCAGGCCACCAGGCATAAAGATGGTCATCAACATCAGCAGGCCACCGTAGAAAACAATATCGTAATCCTGCATAAACCGAAGAAATTCAGGTAACAACGTCAAGAGCAGCGCTCCCAGAAACGAGCCATAGATACTGCCCAGGCCGCCGATAACCACCATGGTCAAAAGTTCGACCGAAACCGTGAAGCCAAAGGATGGCGGCGCAATGAAGGTCATGACATGGGCATACAACGAACCTGCAATGGCGCAGATCATGGCAGAAAGGGCAAAGACCTGCACCTTGAGCAGTCGGGCATTCACCCCCATGACGCGTGCAGCCACCTCGGCGTCATGAACGGCCCGAAAGGCCCTGCCGATACGCGAATTGGCGAGGTTGACCGAGAGTAGGATACAACCGAGCACAAAAAACCAGACCAGATAGAAGTTCTTACGGTCCGTATCAAACACCAGCGAACCGAGTGTCAGGTTCGGTATGCCGGAAAAACCGGAGGGACCTTCAGTCATCTCCACCCATTCATTGAAGATGATATAGATGATGATGCCCAACCCCAAGGTTGCCATGGCCAGGTAATGGCCCTTCAGCTTCAGGATCGGGAAACCGATCACAAAGGCCAGCGCCCCAACCGTTACTGCGGCAAGTGCCATGGCGGTCCAGGGATTCCACTCGTAGGTGGTGGTCAGAATAGCTGAGGCATAGGCGCCAAGGCCAAAAAATCCGGCATGTCCCAGTGAGATCTGGCCGGCATAGCCCAAGAGCAGGTTCAGGGCCACTGCCAGCATGGTGTGGATCCCCACAAACACCAGGACATTCATCAGGTAACTGCCGCGGAACAACAGCGGAGCCAGCAGTACACACAGGGCAAACAAAGCGAATTTAATCAGTTCACGTTTCATACGGTTAGACCCGTTCGCTTTCCGGTTTGCCGAACAGTCCCTGGGGACGGATAAACAGGATCAGCAGCAAAATGATAAAGGCAATCGCATCCTTGTAACCAGATGAGACCAGACCAGCCCCCAATGACTCGAGCACCCCCAGGATCAGACCGCCAAGCACAGTGGAGAGGCCACTAGACATCCCCCCCAGGATGGCGGCACAGAACCCCTTCAGCCCCAGCATCACTCCGACATCATAGGAGGTCATGGTGAGCGGCGCCACAATGATACCGGCCAGGGCCCCCATGGTGGCACTGATCACAAAGGATAAAAGCACCATCTTACGCACGTCGATCCCCACCAGACCGGCTGCCCTGGGATTATAGGAGCAAGCCCGCATGGCCTTGCCGCTGATGGTATGGTTAAAAAACCATTTATTGATCGCAATCAGCACCACGGTAATGCCTAAAATCCAGAGATGCTGCGGCAAAAGAGTCGCCCCGCCCAGCATGATCGGGTCATCTCCTGAAAAAGAAGGCAGACTGTGGGTGTCCTTGTCCCAGATTAGCATGGTCAGACCACGAATCAAAATCGACCCACCAATGGTGATGATAACCAAACTGATCGGCGAGGCCTTACGGAGCGGACGGATGGCCAACCGTTCAAACACCAGCCCCACCAGCGCGGCCAGAACCACGGCAGCCGGCACCGCAGCCCAAAGCGGCAGATGCAGGGTATCAAGCAGAAACAGGGTCAACATGCCCCCCAGCATCACAAACTCGCCCTGAGCAAAATTAATGATGCCAGTGGCGTTATAAATGATGGAAAAGCCGATGCCGATCAGGGCATAGATCGCCCCGGTCGAAAGCCCTGACAAAAGATACTGCAGTAATTGAGCACTAAATTCCATAGCCCCTGAGCCAACCCTTTACAGACGTAAAGACAGGCGCACAGTTACGCCTGTCTTTACGAGATGAAAGTTCTGTTAGAAACACTGCACCGAAACGAGGACCCTTCCGCCCTGCTTCAGGCAAGCCATACGAAATCAAGCTTCTCCTGACAGAAAAAGACCGCTGCTATTTGGCAATCAGCCAGTCTTTGTTTTTGATGTCAACCATCACAAAGGCATCCTTGGTCAGACCGGCATGGTCATGGGCCGAGAAGTTGAAGGTACCGCCGATCCCATGAAAGTTCCTGATCTTTTCAAGACCGGCACGAATCCCTTCCGGAGAGGCGCTGCCATGTTCCAGAGCCGTCTTGAGCAGCATGACGGCGTCCCAGGCATGACCGCCAAAGTGGTCTCCTTCAACATTGTAATGGCGCTGGTAGTCTCTGACATACGCCAGCAACGCGGATTTTTGCGGGTCGTTTTTGGGCAGCACATCGGCAACGATCACCTTGCCGGAAGGCAACTTGATACCTTCAGACGCATCACCGGCCAAGGCGATGAACTTCTTGGAAGAGACGCCATGGCTCATGAAGAGCGGCAGTTTGAGGCCGAGTTGCTTGGCATTCTTGGCAATCACTGCCGGGCCGGGGTTGGTGCCCCAGACAATCAGGGCCTGGGCCTGGGAGGCACGGATCCTGGTCAACTGGGAGGTCATATCCGTATCCTTGGGGCCATAGGTGTCATCAGCCACAATCTGAATACCGTTTTTTCCAGCCAAGGCCTTGAGCTGTTCACGACCGGACGCGCCGAACCCGTCGGAGACGGTCAGGATGGCGACCTTGTGCAGTCTGGCATGTTGGAGATATTCGTAGATCTTTGCCACGGCCAAGCCGTCATTTTGGGCAGTCTTGAAGACATAGCGCTTGACCGGTTCAGTAATCTTACTGCCGGCAGCACAGGAGATCAGAGGGATCTTGGCGCGCTCCACCACCGGGATCACCGCCATGGTCTCGCCGGTGGTACTGGGACCGATGATGGCAACCACCTTGTCATCCTTGATCAACTTGGTAGCCATTTGCACGGCCTTGGTGGCATCACCGGCCGTATCGTAAACCACCAGCTCAAGTTTCTGGCCTTTGATGCCGCCGGCCTTATTGATGCTGTCCACCATCATTTTGGCGGTATTACGTTCCGGCTCACCCAAAAATGCCGGCGGGCCGGTCACGGAAAACAGGGCGCCGATCTTGATGGTACCGGCTGCACAAGCCAGAGAGGCAGTAAAGAGTACCACCAGTGTAACAACCAGACTGCTCATAAAGCGTGAAATCATCATTATCTGTTCCTCCTTACTTCAACAAGGCCCAGTCGCCCTTGGTGACCTTGACCATTTCAAAGGCAGACAGGTTCAGACCGTTATGATCGTGGGCGGACATAGTGAAAATGCCGGAGATACTGACCAAGCGCTTGGTTTGCTCCAGACCATCACGAATCTGGGCCGGGGTTGCCCCTTTGGCTTTGATGGCATTGGTCAGCAGCAGGAAGGCATCATAGGCATAGCCGCCAAAGGTGGAGGCTTCAACACCGTAGGCCTTGCGGTATGCAGCATCGTAGGCCTTCAACAGTTTCAGTTGCGGATCGTTTTTCGGCAGTACCTCATAGATGGCCAGTTTACCGGCAGGCAGCATAACCCCTTCAGCAGCAACAGGACTTGCCAGCTCGATATACTTCTTTGAAGCCACACCATGGCTCATATAGACCGGCAGCTTAACACCCAACTGCCTGATATTTTTGGTAATAATGGCAGGCCCCGGATTGGTGCCCCAGCAGATAATCGCATCGGCCTTGCTGGACCGGATTTTGGTCAGTTGCGGGGTCATATCCGTGTCCTTGGGACCATAGGTTTCATCCGCCACAATGCTGAAGCCCTTCTGGGAGGCCATGACCTTGAGCTGTTCACGTCCCGAAGCGCCATAGCCGTCGGTAACCGTCAGGATGGCCAGGTGTTTTTGCTTCATCTTGGCCGCATACTGCAGGATCTTTTCAACAGCAACGTGGTCGTTGGCAGGTGTCTTGAAGGTAAATTTACGGTCTTTGGCCGGCTCGGTAATCTTGATACCAGCTGCGCAGGAAATCAGCGGAATCTTCTCCCTTTCAGTCAGGGCCAGCACGGCCATGGATTCACCAGTGGTGCTGGGGCCGATGATGGCAACCACCTTGTCATTTTTAATCAGCTTGGTTGCCAGTTGCACTGCCTTGGTGGCATCCCCGGCAGTATCGTAGATCACCGCCTCAAGCTTCTGGCCATTGACGCCGCCCTTGGCATTCAGATCTGCCACCAGCATCTCAAGGGTCTTTTTTTCCGGTTCCCCCAGGAAGGCAGCCGGACCGGTCACTGAAAACAGCCCCCCGACTTTGATCGTTCCCGCTGCCAGTGCCATGGTCGCACTGCACAGCACCGCCACAGCCATACTGCAACACAGTACCAATTTCTTCATACAGAGCCCTCCCCTTTAAACATGTAATTACAACGCATACAAGCGCTCACCTGCCAGGATGGTAAAATTGTTGGCAGAAAGTGAGGCAATGGCCTTGTCAGTCTCGTCGAACCTGAAGATGATCACGGCATTACCGCCGCAACGTTCCACAAAGGCATACATGTACTCAACATTGATATGTTCTTTATCAAGGGTCTGCAGAATGGTGGCCAGGCCGCCCGGCTGGTCAGGCACCTCTACCGCAACCACCTCGGTCTTGGATACGGTAAAGCCTTTCTCCTTCAACACGGACTTGGCCTTTTCCACCTCATTGACGATCAGGCGCAGGATGCCAAAATCAGAGGTATCCGCTAGGGATAACGCCCTGATGTTGATGCCTTCCTCCCCAAGGATGCGGGTGATCTCAGCCAGTCGGCCGGATTTGTTTTCTATGAAGATGGAGATCTGTTCAACTTTCATGTGCTGTCCTCCTGATTTCATCAAGATGAAAGACGCTGTGCCAGGCCCCAAAAAGTCCGGTTCTACAGCTTGCGATTATCCTGAACACGCTTGGCCTTACCCTCACTGCGCTGGATGGTTTTGGGCTCCACCAGCTTGACCGTACAGGTGACCCCCAGCATATCCTTGATCTCTTTCTCAATCCGCCGTGCCAGGGACTGCAAGACCTTGATCTCGTCGGAGAAGATTTCTTCGTTCACCTCAACCTGGACCTCCAGGGTATCCAGGTTATCCTTGCGATCAACAATCAGCAGATAGTGGGGCTCGACCCCTTCGATCCGGACCAGGATCGACTCAATCTGCGAGGGAAAGACATTGACGCCGCGGATGATCAGCATGTCATCGGAGCGTCCGCTCATCCGTGCGATCCTGCCATGGCTGCGGCCACAGCTGCACGGAGCATAGCTGATGCTGGTGATATCGCGGGTACGGTAGCGGATCAGCGGTATCCCCTGCTTGGTGATGGTGGTGATCACCAGTTCACCCTTTTCTCCTTCTACCACCGGCTGTCCGGTTTCCGGGTTGATAATCTCGGGGATGAAGTGATCCTCCCAGATATGCAGACCATGCTTTTCCTCAATGCATTCGATCGCCACACCGGGGCCCATAATCTCGGACAGACCGTAGATGTCAATGGCATCAAGCCCGAGGTTGGCCTCGATCTCGGTCCGCATCGCCTCGGACCAGGGCTCGGCCCCGAAGATCCCCACCCGCAGCTTGGATGATTTGATATCCACCCCTTCTGCAGCCGCCTCTTCAGCCAGATAAAGCGAATAGGAGGGGGTACAGGTCAGAATGGTCGAACCGAAATCCTGCATGATCATGATCTGGCGCTTAGTATTGCCGCCGGAAATCGGAATGACCGAGGCACCCAGCTTTTCAGCGCCGTAATGGGCCCCCAGACCGCCGGTAAACAGGCCGTAACCGTAGGCATTGTGGATGATATCCCCCTTGTGGGCGCCGGCAGCCACAAAAGAGCGGGCCATCAGCTCCGACCAGGTTTCTATATCCTTCTGGGTATACCCCACCACCGTGGGTTTGCCGGTGGTGCCGGATGAGGCATGGATGCGGACGATCTCCTCCATGGGTGCGGCAAACAGTCCATAGGGGTAGGAATCCCGCATATTCTGCTTGGTGGTAAAGGGCAGCCGCTGCAGATCTGCCAGCGATTTGACATCCTCCGGCTTGACCCCTGCCGCATCAAAAGAACTCTTGTAAAACGGCACGTTGGCATAGACACGTGCAACCGTTGCTTGAAGACGTTTCAGTTGCAGCGCCTCAAGTGCGGCACGGGGCAGGGTTTCAAACTCCTCATTATAATAGTTGGCCATAGTTTTTGACCTCCTACAGTTCCCGGCCCATGGTAAAGGCCTTCAGGTTGATGTCAAGCGCCTTCTTGGGCACCATTTTCTCCAAGGCCTGCTGCCAAACCGCTGGCTCAATCTGCAGACGCTTCGAGACCGCTCCCAGCATAACGGTATTGGCTGCCCGCACGTCACCGGCCTGTAGTGCCAGCCCCTGCCCGTCCACCAGCAGGAAGTCCGGGAACCTGGCCCTGATCTTCCCGGGGAGGTCTGCCGGGTAGGCGGCCTGCCCCAGCAGCACTGAGGGTGGCGCAATCTTGTAGTCATTGGCCACCACCGTGGCCCCCGGTTTCAGCAGCGACAGATAACGGTAGGTCTCCAGCAGCTCAAAACCGAACAGGACATCCCCTTCTCCTTCGGGGACCACCGGCGAATAGACCTCTTTGCCGAAACGGACATGGGAAACCACGCTGCCCCCCCGTTGCGACATACCGTGAATCTCACTCTTCTTGACATCAAAACCGGCCAACATAAAGGCCTCTGACAAGATCTCCGAGGCAAGCAGGATCCCCTGCCCGCCCACGCCAACCAGGAGGATATTGGTCACTGCAGCATTCATTTATTTTCTCCCTCCAATGGCATTGAACTTACAGAGCTGCTGACACACCGTACAGCCGGTACAGAGCTGCGGGTCAATAAAGGCCTTGCCCTTGTTGCCATCCGGATTGGGTTTCCACTCAATGGCAGGACAACCGATCCGCAGGCAGGCCTTGCAACCGGTACATTTACCCTGATCCACCTCCAGGATGGTCCCTTTTTCAAATCTGTCGGCCCCTTTGATCAGGCAACAGGGACGGTTGGTGATGATGACCGACGGCTCGGGCCGGCTCATCTCCTCGATCAGGGCCTGACGGGTGGCCTCAAGATCGTAGGGGTCAACCACACGCACATGCTTGACCCCCAAGGCGCGGCAGAGTTCGGGGATGTTGACCTCATGCGCCTCCTCACCGGAAAGTGTATAACCGGAGGCCGGGTTTTCCTGGCGACCGGTCATGGCGGTGATCCGGTTATCCAGAATCACGACAGTTGCCGGCGCCTTGTTCCAGGCCATCTCCATCAGGGAGTTGAGACCGGTATGCAGGAAGGTAGAGTCACCGATCACGGCCACAACCCGTTGCTGTTCCTCTGGCGGCAAGGCCCGCACAATACCGGAGCCCATGCTGATGGAGGCGCCCATGCAGACACAGGTATCCATGGCATTGAGTGGCGGCATGAAGCCCAGGGTATAACAGCCGATATCGCCCGTCACATAGGCGTTGGCACGGTTCAACTCATAGAACAGACCACGGTGCGGGCAGCCGGGGCACATATTAGGTGGACGGGACGGCACCGGTTCAGCCGCAGCAGTTTCAGCAGCAACCGCAGGGATAATCCCTGCCTTGGCAAAGGCTGTACGAATCCGGCCCGGTGAGAGCTCACCACAAAGCGAGGTCAAACCTTTGCCCTGGCAGGCGATTCCCAAGGCCTTGACCTGGTCCTCAATGAACGGATCAAGTTCCTCCACCACAAACAACTGCTTGACCTTGGCGCTGAACTCCTTGATCAGGTTGAGCGGCAACGGCCAGACCATGCCCAGCTTGAGCACACTGGCCTCGGGCAGTGCTTCACGCACATACTGGTAGGTCACACCGGCGCAGATCACCCCGATCTCTGCCGAGCGGATCTCCATCCGGTTGATGGCTGCTGCATCCCCATATTCCGACAGCTTGACCGAGCGTTCCTCCACCAGGGGATGCCGCACTCGGGCATTACCCGGCAGCATCACCAGTTTGGGGGCATCCTTGACCAGCTTGGGAGCAGGCAGGTCGGTTCTGCGCTCACCCAGCTCCACGACCGACTTGCCATGGGAGATACGAGTGCAGCTGCGCAGCATCACCGGGGTATCAAACTGCTCGGACAGGTCAAAGGCCAGACGGGTAAAGGCCAGGCACTCGGCCGAGTCAGCCGGCTCCAGCATCGGCACCTTGGCAAAACGCGCATAGTTGCGGCTGTCCTGTTCATCCTGGGAGGAATGCATCTCAGGGTCATCGGCGGCAACCAGCACCAGGCCACCGCGCACACCGGTGTAGGAGGCGGTAAAGAGCGGGTCTGCCGCCACATTGACCCCTACATGCTTCATACAGGCCAAGGCACGGGCACCGCCAAAGGAAGCGCCGATCGCCACCTCCAATGCCACCTTTTCGTTGGGAGCCCAGGATGCGTTGATCTCGCGGTAGGTTGCAACATTCTCAAGGATTTCCGTGGAAGGGGTGCCTGGGTATGCACTGGCCACCAAACAACCGGCCTCATAGGCGCCACGTGCAATGGCTTCATTGCCGGACAGGATTTCTTTCATGGTTAGATACACTCGC